>Ga0307478_10000679_pt1 | contig 33371 bp, 28 predicted proteins | sample atmos_gasesECM4C_2_FD_203713 | JGI IMG/M metagenome (GOLD analysis project Ga0307478, IMG submission 203713) | Hardwood forest soil microbial communities from Morgan-Monroe State Forest, Indiana, United States - atmos_gasesECM4C_05 | ecosystem: Environmental > Terrestrial > Soil > Temperate...
TGGTCACCGAATCAAAGCACTCGGAACCTACCCGCGTCCATGTGATGTAGACGCCATCTTTCGGAACAAGCTCTTCATAGCGGGCCAGATTGATGGTCGGCACGGTGTACTTCGATCCCAGCCCGCGACCCCGCCCTGGCGTACCCAGAATACAAAAGGGACGCGCCAGCAGATGCCGCGCCCGGCTGACGCGTCCCTCGCCCAGCAGCTTGCGGATGTGACTGCTCGAGACCGGCTCCCCGCGCAGCTTTTGCTCGGAGTAGACCTTCACTTCGAAGCCCATCTCCTTGCCGAGTTGCTCCAACAAATTCACGTCGCCGGCTGCTTTGTGTCCGAAGCGGAAGTTGTAGCCTTCGTGCACCTCGCGCGCGTGCAGCTTCTTCTTCAAGATGCGCTCGGCAAACTGGCGCGGCGTCATCAAGGACAGATCGCGCCCAAAGGGCAGCATGAGAACTGCATCAATGCCGGTGGTTTCGAGCAATCGTAGTTTCTCGGGTACGGGAGTGAGCAGCTTGAGATCTGAGTCCGGTCGCAGAATGCGCGCCGGATGCGGCTCGAATGTGACCGCCACGGCCTTCGCTCCAATCGGCTGCGCCCGAGCCACAATTTCGCCGAGCACATGCGCATGGGCCCGGTGCACGCCGTCAAAATTGCCGACGCTCACCAGTGACGGACCGAATCCAGCCGGAACGTCTTCGAGTTTGTGAAAAATATGCATCGATAGAAGGTCGCAGGTGCTAGGTCTCAGGTAGTAGGCCTTAGGGTTTGCCTAAGACCTAGCACCTAAGACCTGACACCTAAATCTCAAACTCCAGTTTCATCCCGTCATAAGCTAACCGCACATGCGCCGGCAGCGTCGCGTTCGTTGCCTGGTGTGCCAGATCGTGGCAGATGTGGGTGAAGAACCCCCGCTTCGCCTTGACGCGCTCCACAATACGCAGTGAATTCTCGACGGTTGAGTGCGTGGGATGCGGCTTGTGCCGCAGCGCATCCAGGAAAAGAATGTCCAGCCCTTGCAACTGATGGAAGGATGCCTCGGGAATTTCGCTATGGTCGGTGAGATATGCCGCCGATCCAAAGCGGTAGCCATAAATTTCCGTTTCGCCGTGGATCAACCGAACCGGCTCAAACGTCGCCCCGAACAGCTCCACCGGACCGTCAATCGGCCGCAACTCAAGCTGCGGCAGACTGCCGTATTCGTAGTCGGCATCGAAGATGTAGCTGAACATCCTGCGCAAGTAGGCCGCCGCATCCGGACGCGCATAGAGCGGCAACTTCGCAGGCTTGTGAAGATAGCTGAACGGCCGCAGATCGTCGATGCCCAGAATGTGGTCGGCGTGGGTGTGAGTATAAAAAACCGCGTCCACCCGCTTGATGTGCTCTCGAACCGCCTGCGCGTAGAAATCGGGCGAAGTATCGATGATCACCACTTTGCCCGCGTATTCGATCATCACGGAAGGCCGGCTGCGGCGATCGTGCGGATCGCTGGATGCGCAGACCGCGCAATCGCAACCCAGTGTGGGCACGCCCATTGACGTGCCGCTCCCCAGAACCGTGAGCGTGGCTTTCATGCTTGAACGTTCGTGGCTCGCACTCTCATGCCGGGCCTAACGCCCAGTTCCTGTAGCCGCTCCGGACTGCGGCGGGCGCGCGAGGGCGTTGGTGACTTCCACATAGGCCATGCGCACTTCGTAAAGGCTGTTCTGCAGAAAATTCTGCTCTGTAGGGGTCAGGTTGCCCTTGGTTTTTTCCGCGAGAAGAGAAAGCGTATCGATCGTCTGTCGCGCGCCGATGATATCCACGCGAGGCTGCTCGCCCTGCTGGTGCATCAGTCCTAGCTGCAGCATGGCTGTCATGTAGAGCGACGCCAGAAAGCGCTCAAACGTCATCTCCAGTTCTTTGGCTGAGTGTCCGCTTAGCTCCACTCGCGAGTCGAGTTCTCTTGACGACTGACGATAGGCATCAGCCTGCGCTTGCTGCTCGGCCGCCGTCGGTGCTGGCGGAACGTCGTCTCCCAGACCGGTCGCAGCTCCCGGAAAGGCCGCGACGGATTTAGCATCTGAGACAGGTTCTTTCTCTTTTTCCTTCGAGATCGGCACCGGGGTCGGAGGCTTGGCAGCCTTCGGCATCTCCGCTTCTTCGGCGATGTCTTTGCGCAATTCTCCGTCCTCGGTGAACAAACGACGGTCGGTAACTGTGAAACCAGATTCTTGTCTCTTCTCAGCCATAAAACGTATCCTCGGTGTTCTCTAGAAGCGATCTCGATTAAGCGATCTCTATAAAACTTTTAAACCTTGTGCAGCATCGCATCTTCGGTCTGTCCCAGTGCGACGCCGGTGAACGGCAACTGGGTTACTGTCGCCTTGGCCGCCCCTATCATAACCTCACGCCCCGGGGTGCCGATTTCGCGGCGGATGTATCCCAGAGCAATCGTCCGCTCGCCCCTAGGCGTGTTCAGCGTAGCCACGCTGGTAACTTCGCCCGCTTCTTTTTCCGCCGAGATGATTTTTTCGCCAGTTGCGATCGCCACCACGCCATCTACCAAAAACCCGGTGAATTTGCGATGCACGTTTCCACGAGATCGAATACGCTCGACAATCTCCTGGCCCACATAACAGCCCTTGTTGAAATTGAGCGCGCGCATCTGCTCAGTCTCCTGGGGCAGGTCGCGCTCGCGAATGTCAACGCCATAAAGCGGCACGCCGGCAACAACGCGCTGCATTTCCAACGCCTCGCTTCCCACTGGAGTTGCCCCAGCACTGATCAGCGCCTGCCACGTCTTGTAAACATCCTTCGGAGCGAGCCACACTTCGTAGGATTCAGATTGCGAATCCTCGCCACGCACCACCTTGCATTCCACACAATCGCAGTCGCACACGCACTCTGGAGTCATCATCTCCAACGGCTGCATTTCGGGAGTCTTGATTCCTGCCGCATTTAGCAGCGTGCGCGCATTCGGCCCCGAGAGTCCCAGAGCAGTCCACTTCTCGCCGAGGTTCTCAACATTGACGTCGTCCATGATGATGTAATGGTCGAATGTGGCCACAATCTTTTCAACCTGGCTGCGATCGGTTTCGACGATCAGCTCTTCACCTTTGTTGTACACAACCATATCGCCAAGGATGCGCCCCTGGGGATTGAGCAGGAAGGCGTAGACACCGTGGCCAGCGGCTAGATCGCGAATGTTATTCGTGACCATGCCATTCATCCACCGTACCCGGTCGCCGCCGGTGAGCGAAAGCCTGGTACGGAAGCCGAGATCGTAGACGCCACAGCCGTTCAGCAGCGCAGCATATTCCTGCTGAGGGTCCTTAAATCGAGCCGCCGTCTCGGCCCCGCGATAGTCGGCGACGCTTAAAGGAGTGGCTTGATTCCCCGTTTTCCCGCGCAGTGCGCCCTGGAGTGGCGTAAATCCCATCGAAGTATTGATTATAGCGAACGGACTCGCGATTCATTCAGCCCGCCGATCTCCGCCAGTGTTTCGGTCTCCCACACTGCGGCGTCATCCTGAGCGTAGCCGTTCTTCAGGCGTAGCGAAGGATCTCCCGCTTGACCGGCCCAGCGCGTCAGCCAAACCCGATTTCTAATACGCAACCTACTCATTCCGCTCGTCCTGTGGTACGTTTCTGCCGTGGACTCGCAAAACCCTTCCAGGAAGCGCATCGCCGTCATCCCCGGCGACGGGATCGGCCAGGAGGTCATTCCCCAGGCACTTAAAGTGATTCGGGCAACGGGGGCTGACGTCGAACTCAGCGAATTCGATTGGGGCGCCGACCGTTATCTTCGCGATGGCATGACCGTACCGCCCGACGGCTTCGCCATGCTGGGCCGCAACTTCGATGCGGTCTTTGCCGGAGCCTTCGGCGACCCGCGCGTGAAGACCAACATCCATGCCAAAGAAATCCTTCTCGGAATGCGCTTTAAGATGGACCTCTACGCCAATGTGCGGCCAGTGCGGCTGCTCGACGCGGAGCTGTGCCCGCTGAAAGGTGTCGAGCCGAAAGATGTGGATTTTGTTGTTATCCGCGAAAATACCGAGGGCGTTTACACCGATGCCGGCGGAGTCTTCAAACAGGACACGCCGGATGAGATTGCGATTCAGGAAGACATCAACACGCGCAAGGGCGTGGAGCGCATCATCCGCTACGCGTTCGAATATTGCGAGCGCCATACCAAGCTCGATGGCTCGCCGCGTAACCGTGTCTTGATGTGCGACAAGTCGAATGCCATGACCCATGCAGGTGGCTTATGGCAGCGCGTGTTCAAGGAAGTAAGCGGCGAATTTCCGCAGATCGCGGTGCAGCACATGTACGTGGACGCGCTTTGCATGCAGATGGTGCGCGATCCCCGGCCGTTCGATGTCATCGTGACCAACAATATGTTCGGCGACATCATCACCGACCTCGCCGCCGGGCTGCAGGGTGGCCTTGGCATGGCGGCTAGCGGGAATATTCATCCGGGAAAAACCTCGATGTTCGAGCCGGTACACGGCTCAGCCCCGCCAATCGCCGGGAAAAATATAGCGAATCCATTCGGCGCGATTCTGACCGCAGCCATGATGCTGCGGCATCTCGGGTTAACACACGAAGCCGACAAGATTGAAGCGGCGGTGTTGGAAGGAGTGCGGCAGAAAAAAACTACGCAGGATGTCGGCGGAACATTGGGGACAAGGGAAGCGGGAGACTGGGTGGCGGATTATGTCAGCTCTAAAAGTCTGTCATCGTGAGCGTAGCCGAAATCAGGCCGAACATTTCCAAGCCCTGTCATCCTGAGCGAAGGGAATCGATTCGCGAATGCGAATCGATTCCCGCAGTCGAAGGATCCCTGTAACCTCACCTGCACCACGGTTGAATCTGGGGATTCTCCCCGTGGCAATTTGGTTCAAGTGCTCTAGAGCCTGCAGGGATCCTTCGACTCCGCAAGAAGCGCGCTGCGCGCGCTTCTCACTCCGCTCAGGATGACAACGGCTATGGTTTGCGTCCGACAAGCAACGCCAACTCCCGCCACTTCCAGTGGCAATCCACATCAACAAATCCAATCTCGCGCAGCCACTGCAACTGTGTCTGGAGATCTAGCAGCTTGTTCGAGGGATCGTCGGTTTTCGCCGTTAGTCCTAGGCGATGCAGGAATTCTTCATGCAGCCGCGCTGTTGGCGAGGTTACGTGCTCTAGGTTGCAGAAGACGGCACCGGGGTTCAGCACCTCATAAATCTCGGCATAAAGCGCGCGCTTCCGTTCGTGAAGCAAATGATGAATCGCGAAACATGATACTACCGCGTCGAACCTTCCCAGCGCGGGTAGGGGGTGGTCGAGGTTGTGAGCGACAACGCTAACGGAGGAATCTCCGGCAAAGCGCTTGCGGGCGGCCTCGAGCATCGCGGGCGAAAAGTCGACCGCCATGGCTTCCACCTTGGCATCGCGATCCCCGGCGGTTTCGCGCTCAGTCAACGCTGTCTTGACTAACGCCAGCAGCCGGCCATCGCCGGTGCCGAGGTCGAGAATGCGGCGCGGAGCCTTCGGAAGAAACTCCAGCAAAGTCGATTCGCCTTCGCTGCGGTGCAGGATGGAGTCAGCGCGTCCTAAATAGTCGCAGGCGTGGTCCGGAGAATCCCATAGATTGATCGGCGTATTGGTCGTCATTGTTCGTACCTTGAGGAAAGTATAAGGAAAGAGGGTACACTCGTTCCTAATGGATATCGTTGGGCTGCTGAGTAATAAGCTTGTGAAGCCGCTATTCGCGGTTGTACTGCTACTGGTGTTGAACCACGCTGCCTGGCCGCAGGCACTGAATCAGACGGCGCTCTCCGTACAGACACAACAAAATCAGAATCAAAATCCGGGCCAGGCGGACAAACCTGCCCCGAGCGGAGCCGGGGACAGTGCCCGTCCTACACAGTCATCTGCTGCACAAACTCCCAAAGAAGAGGTCAAGATTACTCCGCGCGAGGCCGAGGAACTGTTTCACTCGGTCGATGAGATTTTGGCTTTTGACAGCAAGCATACGGGGCTGCCCATCAAGAAAGAGGTCAAGCGCAAGTTGACCAGCCGTGATGAGGTGGTCGGATATCTCACGAAGCACATGAAAGACGAGGACGTAAAGCGTTTGCAGCGGTCGTCGTTGGTGCTGAAAAAATTTGGGTTACTGCCGCATGATTATGATCTCGAAAAGTTGCTCGTGGCGCTGCTCCGCGAGCAAGTAGCGGGATACTACGACCCGAAGACGAAGACTGTGAATCTGCTGGATTGGGTTCCCATGGAGGAACAGGAGCCGGTAATGGCGCACGAATTGACCCACGCGCTGCAGGATCAGTCGATTGGTCTGGATAAATGGATGAGGAAGGGCGAGAAAGATTTGGGCGAGATCAAGAAAGACCCTACGCCCGAGGACATCGAAAACGATGAGGTCGACAATGCGCGCGAGGCCGTGATCGAGGGGCAGGCCGAGGCCATGATGCTAGAGTACGAACTGGCCCCAGTGGGGAAGTCGATTGTCGATTCACCGGAGTTGGTAGACGCGATGGAATCGCAAATGGCGAATGGCACCGACGACTCGACCGTTTTTAAAGACGCCCCGATTTTTCTGCGTGAGTCGCTGACCTTTCCTTACAGCTACGGTATGAAGTTCGTGGTGAAGTTGATGGAGAAGGGCGGAAAAGAAAAAGCTTATGCAGATGTGCTGGCGAACCCTCCGCACACCACGCGGCAGATTATGCAGCCGGAAACGTACATGTCGGGCGAAAAGATTGAACCCATGCGTGTGCCGGAATTTAAACGTGACTTCAAGGATTACGTAAAGTTCGATATCGGGGCGATGGGCGAGTTCGATGTCGCGGTGTTGATCGAACAATATGCAGGGAAGAAGCTTTCCGAGCGACTCTATCCGGAGTGGCGAGGCGGTTATTACTATGCTGCACGCCCGAAGAACGACGCGGGCGCACCACTCGCTGTGCTTTATGTGTCGCGATGGGCGAGTGGCGAGAAAGCCGCGGAGTTCGCCGAGATTTATGCGCGATCGCTGGGGCAGCGGTACAAAAAGGTGGAGGAGGTTGGGAAGCCCTCTTCACGCGATTCTGAGGAGCGGCACTCTAAATACAAGATCGACCTTCTGCAAGGCCGCCACGCCTGGGCCACCGACGAGGGCCCGGTCGTGATTGAGCAGCAGGGTGACACTGTGCTGGTGAGCGAAAGTTTCGATGCGGCTACGACTGACGTTCTAGAGAAAGAAGTGTTCGGGAAGTAAACCGCCCGAGGTACAGAGGGCATGAAGGCTGTTAAGTAAGTCACCTGCTAATTCCTACGTGATTTTTTCTTTGAGTCGGAATCGTCTTCGCTTTCTCCCAGAAAATGCTGCACTCGGGCGCTCACTCTAAACTGTTTGCCGCCTCGCTCGACAACCAGCATGCGCTCCTGGCCCGGCGCTCCTCCTAGCATCGACCACACTTGGCCCATGGTCGAGCCTTGCACCAGGCTGCCATCGACGGCGACAAGGTGATCGCCAGCTTGAACTTCAGGCACCGACGCCTTGCCTTGGAAGTCAGCGGCGCCAATGATCGTGAAGCGCCCATCATCTTCCGGCCGGAGAATAAGTCCAATAACGTCAAAGTCCGGAAAGTTAAAGGTGCGGCCAATATCGAAATACGCTGTCGAGTGGGCGTAGTCGAGTCCGACGCGGTAGTTCAAAAGAGCTTCAGAGCCGAGCGTACCGACGGTAGAAACGCCCGCCCGCTTTTCGAAAAAATCCAATGTGTCTTGCGGAAGACTCACAATTGGAATGCCGCTCAGGAAGAGCGGACCATATTGAACCCGTTCCATGCGTAACAGCCTCCACTTTGTTTCAACATCCGCGCCCAACATGTTCGCAGGACCAATTGCACCCGTCATATGCGGCCAGTTTGCATGGGCCGCAGAAAGCTTGTCGAATAGCTCACCTGAAAGAAAGCTGATGGACGATCCCAAATCCAGACCGAGGTTGTATCTCTTGTTGTCGATCTCGCTAGGAATTTCGATGATGCCGTTGCTTGGATTGACCAGCATCTTGCTCTTCACGCCGTTAAATTTCAGGCTTCCCGGCTCGCCGATCGTGAACTTGTGCTCGGGAAAATTGATAAGCACATCGTAGTTGCGAAGGACCGTCGAGGGGATGTTCATTTCGGCGTTCACTCCTGGCGCCATGACGGACGAAGACTTGACTGGAAGCTTCACCTCCCTAACGTTGGTCAGGGGAAGGTTCATTGTTCCGATGGTGATGGCGGCGGGCGGCGGTGCGGAGCAGGTTTTATCGTCGCACGTGACCGTAAGGCCTATCGACGCAGCGAGCCGCCGGGACATCTCGAGATCCGCATTGCCGTTGTCCATCCATGCGTGAACGCGCTGCGTAGCGCCGTTGGAAGCAGTTACGTCCACGTCAATGACGACGCGGTTGTGGTCGAGCATCATTGGGACGGTGTCGAACTTGGGTTCGAACGCCTGCTTCGATGTGCTCTGCCCAACGGCTGCGCTAGCCAGAACCGCAATCTGAAGCAATCTCGCCAATCGCATAAGACGATTGTATCGGCTGTGAAAACTTGAAACACGCAGAGTGCGGAGGTTCGCTAAGGCTCTTGTATAATCACCGGTTTGGGTCTCACGTCGAAAAAGTTCTACAGACACAAATGTTTCACTCCTGACCCGACGAAAGGCATGCGTTCACAATGAGCATTGTTGTCGTGGGGTCGGTTGCGTTTGACGACGTGGCGTCGCCTTCGGGCAGCGTGAAGGGGATTCTAGGCGGAGCGGCGACTTATTTCTCGTTGGCAGCGAGCTATTTCACTCAGGTGCGCGTGGTCGCCGTGGTGGGCGAGGACTTCGGCGCGGAGCACGAAGATGTCCTCAAGAAACGCGGAGTCGACACGCGTGGCATCGAGCGCTCCGCGGGCAAAACGTTTCGTTGGGGCGGCTCTTATGCCGAAAACCTAAACGAAGCCAAAACAACCTTTACCGACCTGAACGTATTCGAGAAGTTTCAGCCGCGGATTCCCAAAGAGTATGAAGATACGGAATTCTTGTTTCTCGCGAATATTCAGCCAACACTACAGGCTGAGGTACGGCGAAAGATGAACGGCGTGCGGCTGACCGGATGCGACACCATGAATTACTGGATCACGGGTGCGCGCAAGGAGTTGGCCGAAACCTTGAAGTTGGTCGATGTGCTGCTGATCAATGACACTGAAACCAAGATGCTCGCCGACGAGAAGAACCTGCCGCGCGGCGCCAGGAAGGTTTTGGCCATGGGTCCAAAAGCGCTGGTGATCAAGCACGGTGAATATGGGGCCACGATCTTCTTTCGGGAGGGCGCGTTTGGCATCGGACATCATCCCTTTCGGGCTCCAACCCTGCCGCTCGACGAGGTAAAAGACCCCACAGGAGCGGGCGACTCGTTTGCTGGAGGTTTTATGGGATATCTGGCATCGCAGCCCGAACTGAGTCGCGAAGTGTTGAAGCGAGCGCTGTTCTATGGTGGAGTGATGGGATCCTTCGCCGTGGAAAATTTCGGCACGGAGCGCCTGCAGTCTCTGACTCGCGATGAAATCGACGAGCGTTTTCAGATTTTTTGCGAACTAACCCACCTCGAATGAAACCCCAAGCTCTTCACCCGAAGGCATATTCTGAAATCGAGACCGTTCGGCTGGTGTGGCTCGCTATCTTCGTCTCGGTTTTTTCTTTTCTCTTCTATAACCGGCACGGTGACGTGCTCCTCTATGGCGATGCCGTGGCGCACATCAACATCGCGCGCCGTGTGTTCGATTCGAAAACTCCCGGCCTATTGCAGTTAGGGACGGTGTGGCTTCCGCTGCCGCACTTGCTGATCATGCCGTTTATCGTGTCGAAGCACATGTGGCAGACGGGCGCGGGTGGCTCCATTCCATCGATGGCTGGGTTCGTGCTTGGCGTGCTGGGAATATTCCGGCTGGTGCGGACGATTTTGAAGCGCGACGACGAAGCAGACGGGACTGCCCCGGTTATGGTCTGGGCTGTGGTCATCCTCTACATCGCCAATCCGAATCTGATTTACATGCAAGCGACGGCGATGGGAGAGTCGCTGTATCTGGCACTGTTCGTCTGGGCTGTTGTGCATTTTGCAGAGTTCTCGGCAGAGAACACGAAGGCGCTGACGAAGTGCGGTCTGTGCTTGATCGGCGCTTGCTTGACGCGATATGACGGCTGGTTCCTGGCCGCGGTCTTAGGGCTGGGAGTTCTAGTGGTGCAGTCGCGACTCCTGAAAGAGGGTAAGGACCGCGGGTCGAAAGCGGCGATTTCTTCTTCGCGAGGCACTGTTGTTCGGTTCATTTTGCTAGCCGCAGCCGTACCGGTTTTTTGGCTGGCGTACAACGCCATTGTTTATCGGAACCCGGTGGAATTTGCGAATGGTCCTTACTCGGCGAAGGCAATCGAACAGCAAACGGCAACGATAAATCCGGTGAAGGGAAACTTGTTTGCTGCAGGCTCGTACTTTCTGAAAGCGGCGGAGCTCAATGTCGGTAACTCGCGTTGGCCTGGCAGATTGTGGCTGGCTCTGGCATTGCTGGGGAGCGCAGTATCATGGTTCGATCGCCGGCAACGCATGGCATTACTGCTGTGGGCGCCTTTGCCATTTTATGCGCTGTCGATAGCCTATGGGAGCGTGCCGATCTTTGTGCCGGATTGGTGGCCGTTTTCAAACTACAACGTGCGCTACGGGCTGCAGTTGCTCCCGGCATTCGTGGTCTTTGTGCCGATCGCGATCTCCTTTCTCGTTCAATCCGCAGCCAAGTTGCCTCAAGTTCAGGATTCTTGGCGCCGTTGGGCCGGGGGAGCGACCGTGCTTGGAACGCTATTGCTCGCAACTTTAAGCTATGGCGCGATCTGGCGGTCTGATCCGATTTGCTATCGCGAGGCTGCGATCAATATGCGCGGCCTCGCTTCGCTTGATCGGGAAGTTGCGGACTGGTTGAAAACCTTCCCTACGAATTCGACAATTCTGATGTACCTCGGCCAGCACTCGGGCGCTGCGGAGCAGGCTGGATTTGATCTGAAGCGCATTATCTATGAGGGCAATCACCGTGTGTGGAAGCGGCCAGTCGATCCCGACGGGTTGTGGGAGCGCGCGTTGGCGGACCCCGCTACGTACGCGGATTACGCCGTGGGCTTTGAGGGCGACCCGGTATGGACGGCGGCGAAGAAGCGGCATCTGACCGCATTGGTTGAGCTGCACACGACCGGACAGCCGCCAGCGATCATCTTTCAAGGACGAACGCAAGGGCGGGCTCAATGAGGGCTGGAGGCCGACTCCGGTGGGCGCTTCGCGGTAATCACCTAGGTTAATGCCACTCATAAAGAACTCCGGAGCGGTGATAAAATCCGGCCAGCCGAAAGGAAACAGAGGGAGTTGTTGAGGAAATTGAAAACGTCGGCGGTATTGCGCCATCTGACTTCGCGGGCTCCGGCGGAAGCGGAGTGAGTGAGCCCTCCGTCGCTGTTTCGTTTGTCAAGGCCAGCGCGTGCGGCAACGATTTTCTGCTGGTTGAATCCTCGGCAATCGACAACACGATTCCCGCAGACTTGGCCGCACTGACCCGCCGCATGTGCGACCGGCATGAAGGTGTGGGAGCAGACGGAGTGGAATGGATCTATCCGCACGTCACAGCAGACGCTGAGCTTCGCCTGATTAATGCCGACGGTTCCGAAGCGGAAATTTCGGGCAACGGTACCCGCTGTGTGGCAGCGTATATTTGCGCGGAACGCGCGAAAGAAAGAATCACCATCCAAACCGGGGCCGGCTTGAAGACATGCTTCTTGACCGCTCGCAATGAGTCGGAGTACGAGTTTGAAGTTGAAATGGGAGAAGCTGCGATACAGGCGGAACTTACAATCAAGATTCCGGGAGAGGAAGTGCGAGGAATTCCGCTTTCGATTGGGAACCCTCACTATGTGATGTTTGTGCCAGAATTCGCCGATAACTGGCAGAGGAAGGCCGCTGAGATTCAGCGCAGCTCTGAGTTCAAACACGGGGTAAACGTTGAGATGGTGGTAGTCGCGGGAAGGCACGATGTCAACGTCCGCTTTTTTGAGCGTGGAGTTGGCGAAACACAATCCTCGGGGACGGGTTCATGCGCGGCGGCTGTCGCGGCGATGGCCGCGGGCAAGGCGGAATCGCCCGTGCGAGTTCATGCCCCCGGCGGAGTGCAAACCGTCCGCAAGTCAGAAAACCTTGTGTTTCTGCGGGGATCGGCGAGGTTAGTTTGCCGCGGAGAATTTTTCCTGAGTTGAGCGTCCTGAGTTTGAGTTGAACTCTGAAGTTTTCTAACCGAATGTCTTCAACTTCACCGCCGCGCATCAAACCGCCCGCTCTCCGCGCCGGCGACACGGTCGGTATAGTTGCTCCCGCCAGCAATATCAAGCGCGATGGCCTCGAGGCAGGCTGCGAGGCGTTGCGGCGTGCTGGATACCGGCCATTCTATTTTGATTCCATCCTCGACCAGGACCTCTACTTTGCCGGCGCGGTGGAGCGGCGGGTGCGCGAACTAGAAGACATGTTCGCCCTCGACGAAGTGCGGGCAATCGTTTGCGCGCGCGGCGGCTACGGCGCGAATTATCTATTGCCGGCGCTAGACTTGAAAAAGATCATGGCGCATCCCAAGATCTTTGTGGGCTATAGCGACCTCACCTGCCTGCTCACTTATTTTGCCGACGCCTTGGGTTTGGTGACCTTCCACGGGCCGATGGTCGCGAAAGACTGGGCGCATGAAGATGGCGTCGACATGGCTTCATGGCAGGCAACGCTGAGTGGTACAGGCGCATGGGAAGTCGATCTGAACGCATGCCCTGCGGCCACAGGTTTAGTCGACGGCGCCGCAGAAGGAATCCTTTACGGAGGATGCCTTTCCATCCTCGCAGCTTCGCTTGGCACGCGATACGAAATCGAGACCGAGGGGAAGATTTTGTTTCTTGAGGACGTCGCGGCCAAGCCCTTTCAAATTGACCGCATGCTGATGCAGTTAAAGCTCGCTGGAAAGTTCGGGGGAGCACGGGGAATTGTGTTCGGTGAAATGAACGATTGCGTGCAGACGGCGAATCAAGGATATACGCTAAAGGAGGTAGTTCTGCGGGTGGTTGGCGACTTGGGAATTCCGGTCGCTTACGGGGTCAGGTCCGGGCACGTGATCGCCGGGAATATTACGCTGCCGATTGGAGTGCGGGCTGCATTGTCCGTGGGGGGCTCAAAAGTGAGCTTGAAGATTTCGGAAGCGGCGGTCAGTGCGTGATCTGATCTTCGTCAGCGAACATCGAAAGCAATCCGCAAAGTATGCGAAGGTTGTGAAGGGCACGAAGAAATTCATGAGCGAAAACAAGCACATTCATCTCATCGGCATTTGCGGAACGGCGATGGCATCTTTGGCTGGAATGTTGAAGGAGCGTGGGTTCCGCGTGAGTGGTTCGGATGCGGCGGCCTATCCTCCCATGTCCGATTTTCTTGCGGATCTTGGAATTCCGGTCGCACAGCCCTTTGATGCGCGGAATCTGGAACCGCGTCCAGACCTCGTTGTGGTCGGCAACGCGATTTCGCGCGGCAACGTTGAACTTGAGCAATTGCTCGACCAGCGCATTCCATTTTGCTCGATGCCGCAACTACTCCAGGAAGAGTTTTTGCAGGGGAAAGAAGTGCTCGTGGTCGCCGGAACGCATGGGAAGACCACAACCACCTCGATGCTGGCGTGGATTTTTCATACCGCAGGAATGCAACCTTCGTTTCTGATTGGAGGCATCGCGGAAAACTTTGGCTCCAGCTTTCACCTTGGCCGGGGTAAGCATTTCATTCTTGAAGGCGACGAGTATGACACGGCATTCTTCGATAAGGGGCCAAAGTTCCTGCATTATTTTCCAGACGCCATCATTCTGACTTCGGTGGAGTTCGACCACGCGGACATCTACAAAGATCTGGAAGCGGTCGAAACCGCTTTCAAGCGGCTGGTGAATCTGATTCCGCGGCGCGGAAAGATTATCGCTTTTGATGGCGTGGCCGAGGAGGCTACCGGGAGTGCGAGCGTCGATCGCTGCTTGAGCAAGGCTTTTTGCCCTGTCGAGCGATACGGTTCAGGTGCGCGCTCCGAATGGCGAATCACTAACCTGAAGTTGCAGCCAAAGCGAACTTCGTGGTCGGTGTTGTACAGCGGGAAGCCCTGGGCGGATCTCGAGTTCCCGTTGGCTGGAGAATATAACGTGTGGAACGCGACAGCGGCTGCGGCAATCGCTGCAGCCTATGGAATCTCAAAAGATGAGATTGCGGCTGCACTGAAGACTTTTAAGAGTGTGAAGCGGCGGCTGGAAGTCAAAGCGCAAGTGAAAGGCATCACCATCATTGACGATTTCGCTCATCATCCCACAGCGATCGCCGGCACACTGCGAGCGCTGAGAGCGCGCTATTCCGGTGCGCGTTTGTGGGCGATTTTGGAGCCGCGGTCGAATACCTTGCGCCGCCGCGTGCTGCAGAGTGACCTGGCGCGCAGCCTCGCGGTCGCGGACGAAGTAATCGTAGCCGGCGTGTTTCGTTCGGAGGCTGTACCGGAGAATGAGCGGTTGGAGTTGCCGGAACTTTTAGCGGAGATGAAGAGTCAGGGAACGCGCGCGAGGTTGATTGGGAACGCGGACGAGATCGTGCAGACGGTTGCTCCGGAGATGCGCAGCGGCGACGTCGTCGCGATTCTCTCCAACGGCGGATTCGGTGGAATCTACGAAAAATTACCGGAGCAGTTGCGAAAGCTGTCGGGCGAAGGCGCGAACAGCAATTCGGCCAACGCGGTGGGCCGAGGATGAATCTTGTCATAACGGGTGGCAGGTTTTCGCGCCAAATCCGCCTGGCGCTGTTTTTATGCGTTGCGGTTAGCCCTTGCTACTCCGTAACCGACTACGTCGTTTCTTTAGCCAGTCCCGAACAGCATCTGCTCGAAGTGCAGATTTTGTTGCCGGAAGGGTCTGCCCAGCATGAGTTGCAACTACCCGTCTGGAATGCGCTCTACCAGGTTCGTGACTTCGCGCAATATGTGAACTGGGTGCGTGCCAAAGACCGCGCGGGACGGCCGCTCGCCGTGCGCGCATTGGATAAAAGTAGTTGGCAGATTTCCGGCGCAGAGAGCGGCGCTATCGTCGAATACCAGATATATGTCAGCACGCCCGGACCGTTTGGAGCAGAGTTCAATTCGCATCACGCTTTCTTCAACCTGGCAGAGATACTTATGTATCCGGTCGACGCGCGGAACGGGCCGATGGTCCTGCGCTTCGATCACGTTCCCAAGGAATGGCGCACAGCTACGTCGCTTGTTTCTGAGCCCGACGGCAGGTTCAGTGCGGAAAATTATGACCAGCTGGTGGATTCTCCCGTCGAAATCGGAACCTTTAGAGAATCTGGCTTTGACGAAGGCGGCGGTCATTATCGCGTAGTGATTGACGCCGAAGCCGGCGACTACGACATGGAAAAGATTGTTGCGATGTTGCACAACATCGTGGCCGCGGCGACCGGTTGGATGAACGATCGTCCGTTCGACAATTACCTGTTCATTTATCATTTTCCCCGCGGACCGGCGGGCGGCGGAATGGAGCATGCTTACTCAACGGCGATCGATGTGAGTGCGTACGTGCTGCCGGGAACTTCCGAAGCGCTGACTTCGGTCACGGCGCACGAATTTTTTCATCTGTGGAACGTGAAGCGCATCCGTCCTCAAACCCTGGAGCCAGTGGACTACACCAAAGAGAATTACACCCGCGCGCTTTGGTTCTCCGAGGGTTGCACGAGCGCGGCGGCAGATTTCATTGATTTGCGTGCTGGCCTGCTTGGCGAACGCCACTTCGAGCAGGACCTGGCCGGCGCCATCAGCGAACTTCAGCATCGTCCGGCGCGCCTGACACAATCGGCGGAAGAAGCGAGTTTGGATGCGTGGCTCGAAGGCGACGCGTATTACCGGCGTCCGGAGCGCAGCATTTCTTATTACAACAAAGGCGAACTCCTTGGGATCATCTTAGACCTGGCGGTACGCGAAGCCAGCCATGGGCAGGCGTCTTTGCGGGAAGTGTTTGAGTGGATGAATCAGAACTACGCCAAGAAAGGCCGATTTTTTCCAGACTCCGATGGAGTGCGCGAAGCCGCCGAAGCGGTCAGCCATGCCGACTTGGGATGGTTTTTCACAAAGTATGTTGCCGGGACGGAAGAAATTCCGTGGAATGATTTCTTTCGCAGCGTCGGCCTTCGACTGATGGAAGGAAAAACCACCGTCAGCGACGCCGGATTTGCCGCCTCGCGAAACTTTGACGGTCCCATGATTGTGTCGGTGGTGAATGCAGGCAGTGCGGCCGAGAGCGCCGGTCTGCAGACAGGCGACACCGTTCTTGAAATTAATGGCAAACTGCCCGGCAGGGAGTCGTCGCTGGACCTTGAGCGATTAAAGCCCGGCGAAACCGTCTCCGTGAAAATACGCAACAAACGGGGCACAGAGCACGAATTCCAGTGGAAAATGGCAAGCAGGGAAGAGACGACGTACGATCTCAAGGACGTAGAGAACCTTAGCGCGGAACAGCGCGCCCGCCGGGCGGCATGGCTCAAGGGCGAGGCGCAAAGTCCGCAAGAGGCACTCGCACACTAGGGGACACGACGAAACGTATGTCAGCCGAGGCATACTCGAAATGATTCGCACCATCGCGATGCTGGTTTTCTGGGCACTCGCCCTGCCCGTGGCCGCACTAATCGGCTTTCCCTGGACATTCATCAGTGGAGACGTCAGCTTCCTCTATCGCATCTTCATGTTCGGTGCATGGAACGGCGTGCGGCTGACGGGAGTTCGCGTGGAAACCGTGGGCCTCGACAAACTCGACCCGGCGCGCACCTATATCTTCATGTCGAACCATGTATCGAATCTGGATCCGCCGATTACGGTTCCACTGATTCCGCGGCGGAGTTCGGTGCTCGTGAAGGCCGAATTGTTTAAGGTTCCGATTCTAGGGCGTTCAATGCGAATGGGATCTTTGATTCCAGTGGATCGACATAACCGTGATGCGGGCATCGAATCAGTTCGGATTGCGAAACAGGTCGTGCAGGAGCAAGGCCTGAACATGACAATTTACGTCGAAGGCAAGCGCTCATTCGACGGCAAGCTGCTGCCATTCAAGAAAGGTCCATTCTATTTGGCGATGGAATGTGGAGTTCCAGTCGTTCCCATAACCATTGCGGGAACGTTCAACCTGATGCCGAAGGGAAGATTCGCCATCAAGCCGGGAACCGCGACGGTCACATTTCATCCACCGATTGAGCCGCGGGATTTCGGCAGCAAGGAATGTTTGATGGAGAAGGTGCGCGCCGCCATCGACAGCGGACTGCCACGGGAATTTCGACGAGAACCTTTAAACATCGAGGCCAGTGAGCAACACGAATTAGGCAGGCAACGCTGATCCTGCGCAGCGAAGCTAAACTTCACTCTTTGGAAATCTTCGCCCTCACCGCCCGCGCAATCTCCGGCAGCTTCGGCAGCAGCGCGGAATACTTCAACCACAATTTGTGATCGACGGCGGGAGCGCCGCTCACGAGCGCCCCAGCGGCAATGTCGTTGGCGACGCCGCTCTGTGGCGTGACGATGGCGGCGTCGCCAACTTTGCAGTGCCCGACCACGCCGACCTGTCCCGTCAAAATTACCCGCTTACCAATTTCACTCGATCCGCCAAGGCCTACTTGCGAGCAGAGAAGCGCGTCCTCGCCGACTTGCGAACCGTGACCGACCTGCACCAGGTTGTCGATCTTCACCCCACGCCCAATGCGAGTCTGGCCCACGCTGGCGCGGTCGATACAGGAGTTCGCCTGGATTTCCACATCGTCCTCGATGACCACCGGAGCCGGCTGAGGAATTTTGTGCCAGCGGCCGTCGTGCGTCTTGGCGAAGCCAAAGCCATCGGCACCGACAACGACTCCATTCTGCAAAAGGACGTTGTCGCCAATGCGGCAGTTCTCGCGGACGATGGCATGCGTGTGCGCAAAGAAATTGTCGCCGATCTTCACTCCGCGATAGATGACCACATGCGCCAGCAAAACGGCTCTTGCGCCAATCTCCACGTGCTCGTCGACCACTACGTAAGGTCCGATGTGCGCGCCGCGTCCAATCCTTGCTGTGGCATGGACGATTGCCGTGGCATGTACCCCGGGGGCGTAACGCACCGGCTCATGAAACAGTTCCAGCGCATGGGCAAAAGCCAGGTAAGGATCCTTTGCGCGCAGCATAGCTGTAGGGATGGCAGGGAAGTCCTCGGAAACGATGACCGCCGAGGCTTTGGTCAAGCGCGCGGCCGCGCTGTACTTAGGATTCGAAACGAAGCTGAGTTCTCCCAGAGCGGCTTGTTCAATGCCGTTGAGGCCAGTGATTTCGGTATCAGGCGAACCGTTTTCCAGGTGCGCATTCAGAGCTTTGGCTAGGGCAGAAAGTTTCATAGGACAAAATGCAGGTGCGAATAAATCGTACACCACGGCAGGGCGCTGGTCGTGCGCGGATGCTGCAATACAAGCATCCCCCGCACCACTAGGCAAGAAGACAACTTTGCAGAACCCTATTGCAAGAAGAGCGTGAAGCCGGTAATCGAGCTCGCGGATCCGTTAGTAGCCGTAACTGTCACGTTGTAGGTGCCTGCGGGCGTGCCCGGATCCTGAACCGGCGGCGGCGGAGTCTTGCTCCCGCCTCCACCGCAAGCGGGAACCACCACTAACAACGCAACAACAATCAGCATGAACAAAGCTGCGCGTTGCCGCGGCTTTTTAAAACCTAAAACGAAAACGCCGCCCAGCGCCAAACTGCTACCCATCATCCAACCCGCAAAGTAGTATGGTCGATCGGTCATGTTCTGCGTGGTATGAGGAGCAGTGGTGCTAACCGTAATGGTCACAGTAGTCGTGGCGGCGGTCCCGTTTGCCGCGATGGAAGATGGGCTAAACGCGCACGTAGCCTCAGAAGGCAAACCCGAGCAGGCAAGACTGATCGTTCCGCTGAAGCTGCTCGAATTTGCCACAGTCATCGACGTCGTACCGGAAGAACCCGGCGCGGAGAGGGAGATACTTGCGAGATTCGACGGAATCGACGCGAAGAATCCGGGAGTGATGGTAAACGACTGAACCGCAGCGCTGCTTGCACCAAAGCTCCCATCGCCCGCGTAACTAGCCGATACGCTGTGCGAGCCCGCGTCAAAGGTAACGCCGTTGGGAGTTGCCGCGTCGCTGCCTCCCGTATATGGACCACCCGTTGGAGGGTCGCCGGCATTCAGTGCGAACGTGCCGCCGCCGGGAATAGCTCCAAAGGTATCGGTAAATGTGACCGAGCCCGTTGGCCTACCCGAGCCGGAACCGCCAGTCACGTCGGCTCGCAGATAAACGAAGCTGCCGAACGGCCCATTGGTGAAGTTGAACTGAGTGCCGGTGGAGGTAAAGCCCAATACAGATAGCACGGTCGCGCTGGTCTCGGTCGAGACAGAAACCGGTACCATGTTGGAGTCGCTGGGCGCAAATATCCCGTCGCCGCCGTAGTGCGCCCAAACGTTGTAGGTAGGGGCCGGAGGAGCGCCATTTCCCGGCAACTGGGTAGTGGAAAACGTCGCGACCCCCGACGTATTCAACGTGAACAGATCCAGCGTGCTCGGCGACAATGTGTTGGAGGTCATCAACACGACATCCCCGGTAGGAATTACCGTCCCCGAGGTCTGCCCTACGGTTACGGTGCCACTCACAGACTGACCGTGAGTGATGTTCACCGGCAAATTATTATTCAGGACGAGTGTTGTTGTGCTCGGACTAAACGTTTCGGTGTTCCACAGCGTTACGAGATTATTAATATTCACCGAGCCTAGACCCGAGGCCAGGTCGTAACCCACCGTAGCTTGATAATCCGCGGTCAACGAGCCGTATCCCGCTTCTCCCGGTACCGCATTGTTTCCGACGGTGACGTCGTGAAAGATGCAAGTGGTCGCCAACGTTGTGCTCGATCCATTACACTGCGCCAGAGTGGAATTTTCCGTAGCCGCCAAGCGATACAGAACATAACCCGCCACGCCTTGGCGCGGGCTCGAGCCTGGGTTCAGTATGACCATCTCTTGATCGACCTGCGCCATGATTCCGGCAAAAGACGGAGCCGAAGCTGATGTGCCCCCTACCAGAAACAGGGAGAACTCGCCCGAAGAATCGGGTACGCAGGAGCCCTCCAGGCAAAGCACGTAGCCGTCATGGGGAGCAGCCGATAACACCACATCCGGTAAGTCTCGGGCGCCGTCGGCAGGTATACCCGTTACTCCGGCTTGCCATGTGGGCTTGCTGAAAATTGTGCTGACGCCGCCGCCACCTGCTGCGATGTTGGCGTTGCTGCCGCAACTCGCCGCGGTACAGCTGTCGTTCCAAACATCTTCCGGAATGTAAGAGAGCGCGCTTTCCTGGTTGTTGTTGTTGTTGGTCGGACTCCAGTAGAGGGTCGGGTTCGCGGTGTCATCGAAAACGGTACCGCCCACGGCTGTGTTAAAGGGCGTGGCTGCCAGTACGTTCACTGAGATGGGGCCTGTCGCGACCGTCTCGGAATTCGGATCGTCACATCCCTCCGCTCCTGAGTCGCCGGTCGAAACGAAATAGGTGATCCCTTGGGCCGCCGCTTGCTCAGCCAGGGCTGAGACGCCAGCTGCCGTCGTGGTTTCAGCTTCGCAGGTGCCAAAGCTTTCAGTCATGATGTCGGCAAAATTGTTTTCGATGATGTAGACCTCTGAGAGGTCGGTCCCATCGGCGGTATTGGTGGAGGCCGAAACCACCAAATCGACAGTTGCGCCCGGAGCTACCGCGCCCGTCCATGTGGAGTCAAGCGTTGCCTCCGTTTCTTCGCCTCCTCCCAGATCTCCAGGATCCGCTCCGTTGAGAATTACGTTGAAAGTGCCTCCGGTGACGTCGAAAATTTGAAGTGAATCGAAATCCGAGACATCCTCGGCCTGGTTGAACAAATTGCTCCGGCCGACTACGCCAATCACCACTCCGGCGCCCGTCGGCCCGGTGGCGGGGGGATAAGCATCGCTGTTGTAAATTTTGGCAAAATCCAATGGCGCAAGACCATGCGATCCATCGCTGAATGTGATCGCCGGACGCTTTCCCGGTCGAATCTTCGCCGGCACGGTCTGCTTGGTATAGCGCACCAGCGGCTTCTTCAAAAAATTATGCAGCGTCAACACTCCGGCCACCGCCGCAGTCAGCGCGGTCGGAATCTGCGGATCGCTGGAGTTGGCCCAGTGCTGCTCGCCGTTGACTACATATTTATGAATGGCGGTATGAAACGCTTGCTGTACCTGGCTCGCCGAACCGGAGAATTCCAGCACTGTGCGCCCTTTGGTCGTACCCACCTGAAATCCATAGGACTGCAACCATGACGTGATGGTCTGCAGGTCGGAGTCGGTGGGTCCAAATTGCTTGCCGTATTGCGTCGGCGTGAGCCATTTATGGTAGCTGGGCGAGTGCTTGTCCTGCTGGTCGTCGAGCAGTTTGCGAAGTGCGGCTTCCTGCGCCGGGCTGCGCTTCAGTACCAGCAACATGCGCTGCATCGGCAGCGAGGCCGGTGCCGTTCCCAGATCGAACTGCGGACGCGCCAGGGGATGCGTGTTCCCCTTGAGCACCGTAAGCTGCGCTTCGCTTACCGCTTGCGTAATAAGAGGCTGCGGCAAAGCTACCGTGGATTGCGCGGCATTGGATTCCTGCGCGAAGACCGCTGCAGGGAGGCTGAGAACAACAAAAGCGAGAGTGATTACAAAGAGGCGCTTACAACAAGAAGAGCGCGAAGAAGAGGAGCGCAAATAAGATTTCATGAGTTCTACACCTCTGCGGCGAACTTTGCTTACGACAAATCTGTGCTTGCGAAAAAATCGGTGATCACGGAAAACGGGCAGTGCAGGGGGCAGAACGTCCCAGTACTCCGCGGCGCACGGGTAAGGTTCACGCGTGTGAAAGCCTTTTTATCTTAAGTCTCCAGGGATTGCAACAGTTTCAGTTGCCTATCCGGATGCCGATTCGATTTCCTAGTCGCCGGTACCGGTGAGCACGATCCCCTGCTGGCCGCCGCCGCCGCTGTCCCGAACTACCAGGTGTGCCGAGCGGGGGCCTGTCTTTTTGGGGCTGAACGTTACCGAGACCACGCAAGTGGCGCCCGCGTTCAGCGACGACGGGCAGTTGTTGGTTTCGGAGAAGGCAGCGGCACCGGCACCGCTGGTGTAGATGAGACTGATGGTCAGCGCAGTCGTGCCGTGATTGCTTACGCTCACCTTTTGCGGAGGACTCGTCGTCCCTATTTTCTGCGGAGCGAAATTCAACGTGCCCGGTGAAAAGCCTACTACGGTTCCGCTGCCCGTGAGCGCTATGACCTGCGGCTTCGACGAGGCGCTATCGGAGATCGAAACATCCCCGAACTTGTCTCCCTGGGCCTTCGGCCTGAAGACCACGCTGATGGTGCAATTCGCTCCCGCCGCAACGCTCGCCCCGCACGTGTTGGTCTGGTAAAACGGAGCCTGCGCGGAGATAGAAGTAATCGATAACGCAGCCTTCCCCGTGTTCGTGAGGGTGACGGTCAGCGCTGGACTGGAGGTACCTACGAGTTGGGGAAAAAATTGTAGCTGCGTCGGAGGCGAAAAGGCAACCACTCCGGTGTTGAGCAGGATAATCGTGTCGTCGAGAGCCCAGTCTGGAATAATGATATCGGTCTTGTGATCCCCGTTAAAATCACCGACCCCCACGAACCGCGGATCCAATCCCGCCAGATAAAACACGGGCGCCTGAAATGTGCCATCGCCGTTGTTCAAAATCACGGCGATATCCGGCGCACCGGGATTGCCAAATTGAGCCACAACTAGGTCGGGCTTGCCGTCGCCGTTCAAGTCAGCCGCCGCAACCCAGACCGAGGAAGTGGTGGCGCTCCCTCCCGCCGATTGGAAGGTGCCGTCGCCATTCCCCAAGAGTATGTCGGTCCCGGCGAAAAGGGTCGCGACAGCCAAGTCCAGTTTGCCGTTCCCTCTGAAATCCGCTACCGCAACCGAGTCAGGGGACGAGCCAACTGAATAGACTGAGCCAGGCGAAAAGCTGCCGTTGCCGTTGCCCAGCAGAATCTCTATCTGGCTGATCGTCCCGAAGTGCTCGGCTACAGCCAAGTCCGGCTTGCCATCTCCATTAAAGTCGCCAATGCCCGTTGCGCCCGGATTATAGGACGTGGGCGTGTTGATCGGAGTCGGCTGAAAGGTACCGTCGCCATTGCCCAGGAATATGCTGACGTAGCCACAGCTACTCGAGGAGGAGGTCACCAGCAAATCCAGTTTGTGATCGCCGTTGAAGTCTCCCGTTGCGACGAAGGTAGGCGTACAGGCGCTTGCATACGGGACGGGAGCCTGAAAGGTTCCATCGCCGTTTCCGATCAAGACGAACAAGCCATTGAGATCTGCCACGACCAAGTCAAGCTTGCCGTCGCCGTTGAGATCTGCAGCGGTAACGAAAAGTGCCCCGGTACCCACAAGGTAGTCACGCGGCGGCTGAAAAGTTCCATCCCCGTTGCCCAGGAACACTTGTAAGTCGCTCGCCGAAACGGCGAAATCCAGTTTGCCGTCGCGATTAAAATCCCCCACCGCGACCGAGAATGGAGCTGCCTTCGCTGGAGTACTGGACCGAATCTCGAAGGTCTGGCTAACCCCAGAGGGGATCAAGCCCGCCGCCCATATGAGAGCCAAACCGACCGCTAGCGACAGACGCCGTCGTCCGATCAGGTTCAAGCCAGTACCTCTGCTCGCCGAACTGGCGATTTCGGTAGATTATCACTGGTCCGCGACGACTTCCAGCGCCGCTTCATTTCGGTAGTGGGTCAGTTTGAAAAAGCAGCGTGCACTCCTCCCGTCGGCGTAATCCTGAGCGTAGCCGCTTTTCAGGCGGAGCGAAGAGCCTGCCCTGAGCGAAGTCGAAGGGATCTCCCGCTTGACCGGCCCGGCGCGTACGCCAAATTGCACCACCACCGAAATTCAAAACCTTAGGAAATTCAAAACCTTAGGAAATTCAAAACCTTTAGGGACCCAACATAGATGCTTCTAGACGAAAACATCGGACCGTCAAGCATACAAAAGAAACCAGAAAAAAATGGTGGTGGCTCAGCTTGGCTACGCGCTGGGCCGGTTTGCGCGTGAGATCCCTTGCCCTGCTGGAGAAAACGCGGGCTACGGGATGACCGACGGTAGAAGTGCACGCTGCTTTTCAAACTGACCCACTACCCGTTCCTTGGTGGTGTCATATTGGCAGTGTTAGGACACTACCCATTCCTTTAATGAATCTGATGCGCATCTTTTGCAGCTAATTTTACTTGCGTCCGTGCCAGTTCCCGCGTAGAAGATGAAGAGATTCACTGATTAAGCGGCGCCCCTTCGATCAGGAAAGAGTCAGGGACATGATTAATAGGGTCCTTGCTGATTTCGCATGGTCGTTTTTGGCCGCGCTGCTGTGGGTCTTGTGCGCGGGGGCGCAAGCACAGACCTCGCCGCCGACCCCAGCCGTGATCACGAGAGCACCCAACTCCGAGCCGTGTCCCTCGGGATTCTCGTCTCCGGGTGGGGCAGGGAACCCGTCGGTGTGCTATCAAGCAACCGCGACCTGCCCGAACGCTAACACGCCATCCCTTGGCTTGGTATACAGCTACGTGATGCCCACGACGCCGCCTATGAATAACGGTGTCATAGTGTTTTTTTCTGGCGCGGGAGGGCAACTGGACACCCTTGAGGCGGTCAACGCACAGTTCGCGCTGGACTATTACAAGGCTGGCTTTGGTATCGTCGAGGTGGCTTGGGATAGCGCATGGGAGCAGACGTCGGACACTCTGGGCATCCTGACTGCCGCTTGCCGTCCGGCTGGCTTCCTGAGCTATATATATAAAAATTATTTGCTGCCGATTCGGCAGGCGCGGAACGGGAACCCGACCGCGGGAATGTGCGCCCAAGGTATTAGCGCGGGCTCGGGCGCGGCCGCATATTCGCTCGTTTGGTACCAGGACTCTGCTCAACCCCCAAACCAACTGAGCGCTGATCTCGACAACGTTGAACTGGAGTCGGGACCGGTGTTCAGCAACATAGACTTGGGCTGTGACGCCAGCCGAGGCTCACAGATTGTTTCCATATGCCAGACTGGACAGTTCGGCTGCTCTACGGGAACCACACCTTGGACCGCTGCTGACGTGCTGTACGTCTACGCGAACGTAGACTCAATAAGACAGTGGACGAACGATCCAACCTGTGGGAACGCCGGGACCACGGCACGGTCAAATCAGCAGTGGACCGAAATGAGCATCGTAAATGGCAGCGCCGTGAACGGCATCCTTGGAAACTTCACCTACCCAAACGTCGGTATGGCCGGATGGTTGTGCGCGAGTTCCACGAGTAACTGCACACCAAGCAACGGCTGCCCCAATAACAGCGCCGCCGAAGGGCAGGTGTTCTACAGCCAGTTCACCAGTAAAGCCCAGGTATCAGGCTACGTTCTTACCGGTATTACCGGCTGTTCGGGCCCAGAGGGGGTCGCCGACGGGATGGACCCAGACAATTCCCCTCCCAACCAAACAGGGGCCGAGGCGATCGAAGCCCACATGAAAAAGCAGTGCATGCACCCTACTCCCCACTAATTTCCAGGCCGCACTCGATCCGCTCGAGAAACGCTTAGTTGCGGACCAACTCAGCCTCGTTCTTGCCGGTGATGGTAACAAAACGAATCGTGCCGGCGCTGTCCTCGAAAACCAGGCCAGTGCCTTTGGGGTCGACGACCGCCGCGACGAGATGGCCATACGATTTGGGAATGCCTCCATGGGTTGGAGTCTGATCGTAGCGCGCGAGTTCGCCTTCTTTCATGCCGGTCATACTGACGAAGCGAATTGTGCCGTCGTTATCCTCAAAGATAAGGCCGGTGCCGATCTGGTCGGCGATCACGGCCGCCACCCGCCCATAGGATTTCGGCACGCTGCCATGGGCTGGCATCGCGGAGTAGTCGGGCTGAGTCTGGCCTCCGGCATAGGCCACGGTGGCATTCCTGCTTCCCCAAAGATACCCGGAGAGTGCTAACAGGGCGCCGCCTGCAATGAGTAGGATTTTATTTCGCATGGTTTTCAACCTTTCTGTCGTTGGAGCGCAAACACTAGGCAGTTGTGGACGGTCATCCCCCGCAAAAACCTGTGAAAACTAAATGCCCACTGCAGGAGGCCGCTAGTAAAGCCGCGAAGCGACGGGAGATTGCAGCCCACGGCGCAAGCCGTGGGTCAAAAGAGGGAAACGGCTATAGCTCCGAAGGGGCGAAAGAAAAATTATCGCGCACATTGCAACACTCTTCCGCGCCGCTGGGGCTTGCCCTACATCTACTCCCTACTGGAGCCCGCCCTGAGCTTGCCGAAGGCTGACGCCGTGGGGGTCGCACTCTTATGCCGTTTCGCGCGGCTGAATTCGCTCGTAACGCTACGGCATGACCTGGATTTTATGCATCATCCCAAGATCTTCATGCAGCAAAATGTGGCAGTGAAATACAAACGTGCCAGCAATGGTCGGATCGCTGAAGTCCATCCGTACCTTCACGCTGTGATACGGGCCTGTCCCGGACCAATACGGAATCTGAATCGTATCGCGCAGATCCTGATTGGCGACGGGCTTTCCATCCACTTCCAGAAGCAGGAAATGAATCTGATGCATGTGAAAAGCATGGGTTTCGAGCGCGCGATTTTCAATCGTCCAGTCTTCAATCGCGCCCACCTTGGTCGTAATAACCGGTTTCTCGTTGGGTTCAAACACCTCCTCTTTTTGCCCGTCAACCGTAATGTAGAACTGAATTGGCCCGTTGATGCCACCGAATTCTTCCGAGAAGTAGAGGTTTCGCGTTGCGGTCACGGTAGCGTCTTTTAAGCCGGAAAATTTCATGGGCCCAGCCGACGCCTGCGAAACGGTCGCGATCGGCTTTGCTGGTTGCTTGGCTGCAGCAGTGCTGCTCAGTTTAACGGTGGCAAGAACCTGTTCGAGATCTGGATTGCCGGTGGGGCCGGTCGAGTAAGCCTGCGTCAAGAAAAGCGCGCTCGTTCCCGTAGGTGGCGGTTGAACGATGAACTCGGCGCGCCCGGCTGGAGGAATCAAAATTGTAGTTTCGAATCGTGGTGCGGCCAGAGGGTAGCCGTCAAGGGCGATTAGTTCCAGCTTTTGCGGCACGCCGTTGAACCACACCTGTAACGGCATGAAATCCTGGAGCGTGGCATTCGCGACCCGCCAGAACTCTTTTTTCCCTGGCGCCATCTCGATCATCGGAGTAGGTCCCTGAACCTCTCCAGCGACCTGGTAGTTAATCGTGAGCTGATAGGGGCCGGGTACCCATGGAACCAGATACTGCTGGCGGATTACGAATACCCGCTCGGTAAGCCCCGTCACTTCCGGACGAACTTTTTCCATTCCTTCGACAATGAGCGCTCCAGCCGCGCCGCCGTTCACCTGAAACTCGGTGAAGCCGTGCACGTGCGGATGGTACCAATACAATCCCGGTGGCTCGGTCGTCGGAATCGTAATGCCGTATTGAAATCCCGGACTGCCAGGCTGAATCAAAGTTGTGAGCACATCGTCCTGATGGCAGATCGGAGGAACATTCAGGCCGTGGAAGTGTACGTTCGTCGAGTTGATGGTGGCCGTGCCGCCATCGCCGCATGCGCCCGGCGGCGAAGACATGTCCATCGAACTCATGCTCTCCGCGCCGTTGCTTACGATGTCGTCGGTGATGTTCAGCTGCAGCAGGTCGCCCTGGTTGAGGCGCAATGTCGGAGCCTCTACCACGCCGTTGGAACTCTTGTACTTGTAGCAGTAGTGCGTATAGCCGGCGTCATCTACCGAAGTTCCCATGGTGAAGGCGGCATTCAGGACGCCATTTTGCGAAGAAAGACTTAAAGCATCCTCGACGACACTGCCCGCTATGGGGCGCGGCGGACACTGCGCCGATGCAGCCACAAAAGAAAATCCGCACACCGCCAATAAGAGCGAATACCTGAACCCAGCGCGCATATCGAAACCCTCTATTTCCCTGAAAATCGTCTTCCCTGAAGATCGTCTTTTCCAAATATTAGTCATTTTCCGCTAAGAGGCACAGCTTTAAATCCTCGCTAGAACGCCCGCGGAGGAAAATTTCCAATCGAAAGTAACCCCGGACTGTTCGAATCAGTGATGGGCGATTTGGAGGATTCCTTCAAGGTGCATTTCCCGCCCGCCGAACTTACCGAAACCATGGCAATAAAAGATGGCGAGCCGAACTCGGCCGCATAAACCACTCCGCCAGTTCCGGTGCCGGTCGCAAGCGCTAACGATGCAAGATAAGACCAGTCCCGGCTGTAGCCCTTGAGTTTTCCAGAAGTGCAACCGGGTGAAACCTTGCCCGTGCTGGCATCAAAGAAAAGCGCGGTGATCGCATCGCCTTCAGTGTTGCTGACGTAGAGCAACGTCTCATCCGGACTCAGCAAGATGTTGCTGGAATTAATCGGTGCTTTCTGCGAGTAGACCGTAGTCTTGATCAGCTTGCCCGAAGAAATGTCGGAGATTTCAACCACCGTCGAGGTGGAGGTATCGCCGAAGAGCGCGTAGTGCCCATCCTTCGTGATCTCTACACCGTTGGGATAGGTCGCTCCCTGCGACTTCAGATAAGCGGTGGAGTTCTGTTCGTCGCCGTTCGACACCGGCGTGCCGGCCGAAACGTTGAAAGACTCGATGGAGCCATCGCCGTAAGTGGCAACCAGTATGTTGCCGTGTAATGCCATGCCGTTAATCACTCCGCCTTGCAGGCCCGCCACTGAGATGTCATTCACGAAGGTCAGCGTACAGCCGGGCTGCACGGTGAAGGTTCCGATCGTGTTCGAGTCCGTGAAGCTGGCATAGAGATACTTGCTGTTCATCGCCAGTCCAATGCCATTCGACAGGCCGCCGTCGGTTGCCGAGCCGAAGGTGACGCCTGCAGCTTCCAGCGTGGTGACATCGATTCCATCAATGTCTCCCGTGGAAGCGTCCGAGGCGTAGATGCATTGCTGGCCGCCGCTGTTGAGCATGGCGAGGCGATGTTCCCCAAAGAAACCGCCGCCAATCCCCGACCCTCCGGTAAACACCGGCTGATCCAGAGTGAGCAAGCCGCCGGTTCCCACCGAGTAAAAGGAGAGCGAGTTGCCGAATATCGCGTCGTCGTTGGTTACAACATAGTGGGGCTGCGATCCAGCCGCTGCCAATCCACTCGCGACGTAAACCACAACCAATGCTGCGACACCGCGTGAAATCCAGAACTTGGCCCACATCCGCATGATGATCCCTTGTCCGCTTTTGGTTAATTCTTGGCGCTTAAGGACGAACCGAACAGTCTTACGAGTTGACCACAGTTGGCGCAGCCATTCAATTCCAAAGAAGTGCTAAAGCTGAGGAATAAAGACCACGGATGAAAGTTTCTTCAGCCCCAACAGGACTCTGCATGCACTCTAAGTCGAACCGCAGAACCAATGGGAAAATCTACACCACAAAAGCCGACTACTACTAGACTTCGTTGAAGTCATCGCGACAAATTATTAGAAGAGGGCTTGCGTGTGTGCAAGAACTTGCCTTTATTCTTCGAACATTGGCACTTGGCGCTGGTCGTCGGTTGCGCCGCGGCGAGGCCTGCGCATGGCGCCGATGACCGCGAGCACGGTCAGCGATTCCAGTGCGGTGCGCGGAACGAAGATGCGCTGCGTGTTCGAGCGCTGGTCGGGTGGGTTTACTAAGAAGCCTTCCTGCATATTCTGTGTGAGGTCGGCGGGCATGAGGCCCTCGAGGATTTCATTGTCCTTGAAGCGCAGGCGGACCCACAAACCTTCGGAGCGCGGGCGGGAAGTGAAAGTCTTGCGCGTGAGCGATTCGGAATCGCCAAACTCGCGCACGAAATACACACCCTTGATCTCGCGCAATTCCATGGCGACCACGTTGCCCGAAGTGTTCAGCAGTTCAAGCTTGCCTTCATTGACGAACTGTGTGGGCGAAACATAGCCGGAGATGGAATCGCGGTCCATCTTGCGGACGATTACCTTCTTATGAGTCGAGGGCATGAAATCGGCTGCCGACTGTTGGAAACCTGCCTTACGCCCAGGAGAATCTATTTGAAGACGAGAGCCGAAGGCTGGTATCCGACAGCGTGATTCTCGCACTATTTCCCGAAAAATGGCGGGAATCCACGTTGGCAGTAGCCAAATTATAAACGTTGTGTTATTCCTTTAAGTTGCCTTGGCGAGGCTCAAGCCTGTACAAGTGTTTTGTATTGAACGGCTTGTGCTAAGTTTCGAGTGAAGTTACTGAGGGCGGGGCCATGGTATCCTGTGGAAATCTTGTGGAAATTGACTCTGCGTGGGTGGAGTCACGTCCAAATCAGCGGATGTGACACGCACTGGCAGGTCTGGGATACCTACGGCTCAGTGGTTGCTTGAGATCGCTTGAGAACGAATGGCTGATTACATTTATACGATGGAAATCCGGTTGACGCCGGATCAAACCAAGGGCGTCAATCTGGTACAAGAAATAGCCCGCGCCGCGGGCATGACTCTCTACCTCACCGGCGGCGCAATTCGTGACATCATCAGCGGGTTTACCATCCGCGACCTCGATTTCACGGTTCAGGGCAATCCCCTCAAACTGGCGAAGGATTTCGAGCGCGCGGGCGCAAAGCTGGCCGGGCAAGAGGAAGACGTACGTACGCTCTTCCTAGTGCTTCCCGGCAATGTCCGCGCCGAAATCGGCATGGCCCGCACCGAGAACTACGAAAAAGTCGGCAAGCCGCCGCTGATTGCTCCGGCAAGCATTCAGGAAGACCTGCGCCGCCGCGACTTCACCGTCAATGCCATGGCCCTTTCCCTGAATGAGGGATCGCGCGGCCTGCTGCTTGACCCGTTCAATGGCGTGGCCGACATCGAGGCCAAAGTGCTGCGGATCCTGCACAACTACTCGTTTGTGGAGGATCCGTCGCGGCTGATCCGGGCAACCCGGTTTGCCGCCCGTTTCCACTGGCCGCTCGAGGAGCGCACCCAGCAGCGTTACGATTCCGCCAAAGAAAACAAGTATATCGACCACATCTCGCGCAGCGGAATCGGCCATGAGATCGCCCAATTGGCGCACGAAGACGACCCGCTGGCCGTGGTGCGCGCCCTGGAGAAAGAAGACTGGCTCAAGGTGTTGCATCCGCACTGGACCGTGGCGAAAGTCGATGTCAACGGACTCACCCAGTTGATGAAGACTCGCCAGCAGATGGTCGACCTTGGATACACGGTCGATCCTTCTGCAGCAGTGATGCATTTCCTGACCTCACATTTTTCGGAGAAAGATGTCTCCGATCTGCGGCGGCAGATTCCGCGTAAGGATTTGATCGAGGCCTGGCGCGACATCGAAGACCATGCAAAGGATTTGGCAAAGAGGTTGATGGGTAAGGAAGCGGCTACCCCGTCGCGCACCTGGAACCTGCTCACTGCCGCGCGGCCGGAGATGGTTCTCTTCCTAGCTGTGACGGCGCGGCATCAGACCGTGGCGCAGAAGATCAAAAACTATTTCACCAAGTGGCGGCAGGTGCAGCAGCGGATTCCGCTCCCGGAGATGACGGAATTGTTGATCACCCCGCAACTGCCGGAATATCCGAAGATTGCGCGCGATGTCTTCATGCTGCTGCTGGACGGAAAATTACGTTCCCGAACAGAGACGCTGAAATTTTTGAAGCCATTCGCTCCGCCGCCACCGCCTCCGCCGCCACCGCCTCGCCGTGGGCGAGGCAAAGCCGCGGCCGCTGCTGCCGGTGCTGCTGCGCCTGTGGCAGAAAAGCTAGGAAAAAAGGGCGAAGCTATAAAGGGCAAAGGAAAGGCCGGGACGCCGGGTATGCTGGCGGCGCCCGTTCCCGCGGCACTTAAACCAGAGACCAAGGCAAAACCGGAATCGAAGGCGAAGCCCGCAGCCGCAGCAAAGCCCGAGAAAAAGGCAAAGCCTGCCAAGTCGCCTAAAAAGCCCGCGAAGCCTCCAGCCAAGTCTTCGAAGAAACCCTCCAAGAGGCCTGCACCGAAGAAGGCAAAAGGCAAGAACAAGAAAAAAAAGAGGTAACTCGCGCTGCGTTGTGACCCCTCGGTTGTCATCCTGAACGTAGCCGTTTTTCAGGCGAAGTGAAGAGCCTGCCCTGAGCGAAGTCGAAGGGATTTCCCGCTCAACCGGCCCGGCGCGTACGCCAAATTGCACCACTTGTCATCCTGAGCGAAGCATGATTGTCCGAAGGACAATCATGCGCAGTCGAAGGATCCCTATAACCCGCACCGCACTAAACGTCTTAGGATTTCCTTTCCGCAATCACCGAAATTCAAAACCTTAGGAAATTCAAAATCTTAGGAAATTCAAAATCTTAGGAAACCCAACATAGATGCGGGTGCCCGATCCTAGTCGCGTACTTTGCGACTAGGGTGGGGACTTTGACTTTGTAGCCGGAGTGAGACAGCCTCAGGAGAAGGACGCGCAACGCACCGGAGCGTGCACTTCTCCCGTCAGCGTCATCCGGAGCGCAGCCGCTTTTAGGCGAAGTGAAGAGCCTGCCCTGAGCGAAGTCGAAGGGATCCCCGCTCAACCAGCCCGGCGCGTACGCCAAATTGCACCACACCGAAATTCAAAACCTTAGGAAATTCAAAACCTTGGTCTTGTCCTAAACTTGCGTTGAATCACTTTTCGTTTTGAATTCGCGTTTCGCCCGCCGTCGAAGCTGGCATTACCGATCACATATGGGCTTTGAATGAATTGTTGGGGAATGCTTAAGGAGAGCCTTTAGGAACGCATCAGATGTTGAGTCTCAGGAGTCTTGCATTCATCCTGGCGTCAGCGAGACGGCGCGCGCGCGCTCTGTCCTGCTCTGCTCTCCAGAAAGCGATGTTTAGCGGGAGGAAGAGGAAGAAGAGGAAAATGGCCACAAAAAGGGGAAGAAATATGGCTACAAATGTGGCGGCGTCCATGTCAGTCTCCTACAAACAGCCTACACCAGTCCAAAAATACAATCAACGCAAGTTTAGGACACTACCAAAACCTTAGGAAATTTTGGTAGTGTCTCAGTTTGAAATATCCGCCTTGGGTGGAGAGCGGACCTCTGGTTATTGGTCACACCGACAATGCGACACGCAGATCGTGTCCAACCTCACCGTGCGACTGTCGGCTTAAGCTATTCTGAAGAACCTGGGTTGGAGGTTTTGTAGCATGGCAAAGCTCGTGTATGGATTGAACCAGTCCCTGGACGGCTACGTCGACCACATGAAAATCGGGCCACCCGATCCCGCG
>Ga0307478_10000680_pt1 | contig 33369 bp, 16 predicted proteins | sample atmos_gasesECM4C_2_FD_203713 | JGI IMG/M metagenome (GOLD analysis project Ga0307478, IMG submission 203713) | Hardwood forest soil microbial communities from Morgan-Monroe State Forest, Indiana, United States - atmos_gasesECM4C_05 | ecosystem: Environmental > Terrestrial > Soil > Temperate...
AACGGCGAAAGCAAATTCGCGCCCGCGGCCAACTTCAAACTTTCAAAATTCACCAGGGAACTGAGGCGGTCGCCCAGGGCGCGGTTGCCGACTTGATCGTGGTTTTGTGTGCAGACGACATAGTTCGCAGCCTTGAACGAAGGCGGCCGGTTGCCGTGGCGTCTCCTCCGATGACGCGAATATTGACCGGCGTAATACCAGCCTTGCTTGAGTGTGCCGGCCAAGTGCTGCAAGCCTCCAAAATCCTCGTAGTACCCGGAATGCTCCCCGGTCAGGAGTGTATGCACGGAGTGATGAAAATCATCGCTCCATTGCGCCGGCATCCCGAATCCACCTTCGCACCGCGAACGCAATACGCGCGCATCGTTCAGATCACTCTCCGCGACCAGCGAAACGATTCGGCCGGTCCTTGCGGCGAAAGCATCGACATCTTGGGAGAGTTCGGCCAAAAACGGAAACGCGCTCGCATCGAAGATTCCGTGAATGGCGTCCAGCCGCAGCACATCAATATGGAAATTCTCAAGCCAATACAGAGCGTTTTCGATGAAGAAACGCCGTACGTCGTCGCTATCCGGCCCGTCGAAGTTCAGCGCCGCTCCCCATGGCGTTTTGTAGTGCTCCGTAAAGTACGGACCATACTCGGCTAGATAATTACCTTCCGGCCCGAGATGGTTGTAAACGACGTCCAATGCCACAGCGAGACCCCGCGAATGCGCGGTATCCACCAGGAGCTGCAAATCGCGCGCAGTCCCGTAGCTATTTTGAACGGCGAATGGATAAACGCCGTCATATCCCCAATTCCTCGATCCTGGAAATTGAGCGATGGGCATTATTTCGATAGTGGTCACTCCAAGTTCGACAAGTTGAGCGAATGTCGAGCGTAGAGCGTTGAAGGTTGCCTCGTTCGTATAGGTCCCCACGTGCAATTCGTAAAACACGCTGTCCGCGAGGTGCAAACCTTTCCAATCGCGATCGGTCCACTCAAAATCCGCAAGGTCGACGACTTCCGAAGGCCCATGCACGCCATCCGGCTGGCGCCGCGATGTCGGGTCCGGTCGCTCGCGCGAATCCGCGAACCGGTACAAATACTTCGTGCCGGCGTGAATGTCCCTTGGAGTAACGTGATGATATCCCCGCGCGTCGCGCTGCATCGGAAGGAACTCCGGATGATGGCCAAGCACGTGGAGCTCGAGGCGCTCGTGGTGAGGCGCCCATACGGTGAAATTGCATCCTCCGCCAGGATTCGGCGTAGCCCCCAGCCGAAAACGATATCGATCCTGCGTGGCGGTCATCGGGCGGCAGCCTTCAAGGTACTGCCGGGCTCGCCTTCTTCGGGTATGGCGTCAACTATCGCGGAGGATGGGAGCATGCGTCGGAGCGACTGCGGATCAGTGAAAACAGCGTCCTCGTTGAGGAACGGAGTCCACGTAACGATAGGCGAATCAAGGACCTATGAGCCATACATAGCTCCCTGTAGATTATGACACCTTTGGACCTTACCTCGCGCTCGCGGCGGCGTCCCAACGTTCAGGTGGTTTGCGATGCCACCGCATTCCCTGGCCTGAGCTTCTTAATCATTAGGTGGAGATTGTGATTTCTGAAGGAAGCGACAGCCGACGCCGGATCCACTTCGACCGGTAAATTGGTGGCAAGAAAAATCTCGGCATGCTTATCACCCGTGGTCTGCTCGTTTTTGTCTTGCATTGCCCGCACCAGCACCCGTGTTGCCCTGACGACAATTGCGATTCCCTGACCGGAAGCGTCTGGAATCGAAGTGCTGAGCGAGATCCACGTTCCGGTTTCTTGAACGTTCAGGTTGCCTCGCAAAACCTCGGATTCCGCTTGCAGCCAGTTGGCTTCGTCCTGCCCAGGCGTACCGCCAGATTGTTCGAATAGTCGGCTTGCTGTCTCGCGGATCTTGTCGTGAACCGCTTGCTCCAACTCATCCGCCTCCTGCCCGACCAGGAAATTTGGAGTGGCCAACCGCGGAGGAAGGGAACTGAAGGCTAACTTCGGAGCGGGCATCTACCACCTCAACGTTGCGTTTCTTTGGAAAAATGCGCTGCGGCCTAGGCTGCGGTATCGAGTTTGGGAGTGCTAAGGCAGTTGTCCTGGGCACTCTCTTGCGTGTCAGTTGCCGGTTCTGCAGCCAGATTGGGTTCGGTTTGCGCCTCAAGAATCGGCATACGCGGCGCTTTTTCGTGCAATAGCCGCTCCGTGGCGGCAACCATCGGCTCCGCGTGGAATCGCCGCTGCGAAGACGAATTGCACAGCACGTTGGCCACCGCCATGAGGCTCATTCCCTGGTGATGCGCCAGCCAGCAGCGCACAGTCTCAAATGTATTGCCTGGTTTCACTCGCGAGGGCGTGAAATCGGCGGCCTCGTAAAAACCGCAGGGACCTAGCAAGCCCATCTGATCCAGGTTGCGGATGTTCTCCACCGCGCCCTCGGCATCCGCCAGCAGCGCCAGGAAAGTCGAATACGGCGAAACAACCAAGTCTTCCGGCTTTTCTTGATTGATGGCCAACCCGGGAACTCCAAAGGCCTGATAGTGATAATGCCCATCGACGCTCAACTTCGCACAGGAGGATTCGGAGATACCCCATGGGATCGCGTGGCTCTTGGCAAAACGTTTTTGCGCCCGGACCGCTGCCTGGGTAGTCTCGTCCAATATTGTGTTCGGGTATGTTTTCATCCACAGCATGGGCATCAAGTACTCGAACATGGTGCCGGTCCACGACAAGAGCACCCGTTCGCCCTCATAGCTGGTGAACTTGCGCTCCAGCGTCAGCCAGCTATCCTGCGGAATATCGCCTTTGGCAATGGCCACGAACGTCGCCGCCCGCGCCTCCGAAGGCAGCAGGTCGTAGAAGTAGGGCGCCAGCCGGTTTTCTTCGACCTCATACCCCACACTCAACGCTTTCTTCTTCGCGTCAAAGAGCGAGATGAAATCCATGCTCTTCGCCAATCCGTCCGCCTTCGCCGCGACGCCGCTCAAACGGTTGGCCATGTTGGCGGCTACTTCATTTGTGCGCGCTACAGCCGAACGCAACAGCCGCAGCGCCGATTGCATTTCGCCGCCGGATCCATCCTCCAGCATGACGCCAAGCTTGCGGTTCAGCGCCGCACACAAACGCGGCAGGGACTCCAGCGTCAGCCGCTCCGAACGAACGATGTTCTGCATGTCCCGCGTATCGGTGTATTTCGCGAACTGCGGTGCGAACCATGGCGCGAAATCGTAAAACAAGCTCTGGATATGCGTGATACGCAGGCACAGCTCGTGGCCCCACCAGGCGATTTCGCTGCCCGATTCAGCGAGCTTCTTCTCCAGCGCCACCACATCGCGCTCGATGGACGGCAGCGCCTCAGCCCATTTTGCTGGCGAACTCCCCAGCGCCTCGACTCGCACCCTCAACTGTTGCACCAAAGACAAACGCTCGTCCCAGCGCTCCGGCCTCAGCAGGTCTTCGAGAGTGTCCAGATGATCGGCGACACCCTTCCAAAGCTGCCCGGAAAGTATCGGCTCGTTGATAGCGCCCAGGCATCCCTGTTTCAGGGCCCACAGGCAGCAAACCAGGTTTCCATTATCGACCGAAGAGATGAAGCGCGGCTTCACCGCCTCCAAGGTACGCGTGTCGTACCAGTTGTAGAGTTGGCCGTTCATTTTCGGCATACGGTCAACCGACTCAAATGTCTTTTCCGTGTCTGCAACAAACTCGGGCAGGGTCAAGAACCCCAAATCCATTGCCGCCAGCCTGGCATTAAACAACAGACCCAGATTGGTCGTGGAAACCCGGTGCACGATCAAGGATGCAGGTTCTTGCACAATGTCCGGTATTAGCCAATTTTCTTCCGGCGTGCTGAATTCGCGGAACAAACGCCATGTCCGCAATGCCGAACGCCGCAGCAGGGCTTGGTCTTTTACATCCATTCTCTTTTCCCCATTGTTTGACGGCAGGCTAAGCCACTGTACGATCGGCTTGGAGAGGCCCCACAGAACCAGCAAGGGCAACGCGACCATGAAGGATTCGGGGCGGTCCACCGCCAGGAACAGCCCGACAAAAAATGATAGCCATGGCGTAATCTCCAGATAGATTTCCACCGGGCTCTTCTTTTGGCTTCGTTCCTCGGCCTCCGCCGAGGTTTCCCATTCCAATAGCCGCTCGTGCGTTACCGTCATTCGCACGATGGAACGCACGATTGCATCGACCGTTATCAGGCTCTGGTGGCACAAGCACGCCACGCGCATGAACAGGTTGGCTTGTGACACTGCAAAGTCCGCACCCAGGTTCCTCCAAAACGCGGACGTAAACGCCGCCATCCGCGCGCGCGCAATGGTCAGCGCAAATTGTGTATACGTTGGCAGCGTCAGCATGGCCAGCGTCACCAATGTCCAATAGAAGGCGTGTTTGGGGAAGAACAGCCATCCGCTCAACAGCATCACGAACATCGCCGTTTCGGTCAGGCTGCGCCGCAAATTGTCCAAGATTTTCCATCGCGAAATGATCGACAGCGGATTGCGCGCCATCTTGCCGAAAAAGTCCGGCACCCGCGGCAGCAGCCAGAATATGATCTGCCAATCTCCTCGCACCCAGCGATGTTTCCGGCGGCTGAACGCGCTCATGTGCGACGGATAGTCATCCACTACTTCCACGTCCGAGACCAGGCCCGCGCGCGCATACGCGCCCTCGATCATGTCGTGGCTCAGAATGGTGTTGCACGGGAAGCGGTGTTCTAGCACCTGCTGAAACGTCTTGACCTCATAGATTCCCTTGCCAGTAAAGCTGCCCTCGCCAAACAGATCCTGGTACACGTCGGAAACCGCGCGGGTGTAAATGTCGAAGCCAGCGTCCGCAGACAGAATCGCGGCCAAGCGCGAACGGTTGGCCGACTGAATGCTGATATCCACACGCGGCTGCAATATCCCGTAGCCTTCCACCACCGTATTAGTGTCCGCATCCACCACCGCTTTGTTGAGTGGGTGCGCAATTGCCCCTACCAGCTTTCGCGCCGCTTCGCGCGGCAATTGCGTGTCCAGATCAAGCGTGATGACATACTTCACGTTCGGCAGGATCGAAAGATTGCCCGCCTTCACCGGAAAATTGTCGCTTGCTCCGAGCAACAAATTGTTGAAGTCCAGCAATTTCCCGCGTTTGCGCTCCCATCCCATCCAGATTCCTTCCGACTTGTTGTACGAGCGCTGCCGGTGGAACAGGAAGAAAGAGCCTTTGCCTTCGGGAACGTACTTTGCGTTCAATCCGTCGATCAACTCCGCGCAAACTTTAGCCAGAGGATCGCGTTCGTCGAACTGCTGTCCGGCGTCCGGCGGGTCGGTAAGCAGCGCAAAATGCAAATTGCTGTCCCGATTGGCCAAGAAACGAATTTCCAGGTCCCGCACCGCGCGTTTCATCTGCTCTGCGCTGGTCAGCAGCGTGGGTACTGCAACAATCGTTGTGCACTCGGCGGGAATGCCTTTCGCAAAATCCAGCTTTGGCAGAATCTTCGGTGGAACAAGGGTCGTCGCGATCTGATTGATGAGCGCCACGGCGCATTCCGCCGCAGGCAGCAGCAGCAGTGCCACGACCGCAAAGCCCGAAATCTGCAAGCCAATTCCCATTACTGCCGCGGCGATCAACAGAAATGTGACCAGCTCGATTGCCAGAATGTACGAAAAGTCGGGCCACCGCATCACAAAGCCCTGCAACCGTTCCGCAAACGTCGGCCAATACCCAATCTCCCTCTCTAGACTCTTCCGTCCGCCACCGACCAGGTAATACCCGACGTGCGATTGCCTCTCTGCCATTCTCTCGTTGTTCATCGGGTGCAAGCGGTTCGCGAATCCCAGCGCCACCTGCGCAATCGACTGTTCGCTGGCCTTTGACCGCTCCGCTATCTCCGTAATCGCTCTGCGGTAGCTGTCGCGGCTCTCGTAATCCATTTGCGCGTACGCGCCCGATGGATCTTTGCGCAAAATCTGTTCGATCACATTGATTCGCCCGAGCAATTCCTTCCATCCCGTGTCTGAGATGGCCCGCAAACTGGCAACCAGCGTTCGAACATCGGTTGTTACACGCCGCTCAGATTCCTCTTCGCCTCCCCGTCCCGCATAGGGTGAGTTTTCAAGGGCGTCGGCCCGCTCTCCCAATGCCTCCAATAACACCAGTTCGGCAAGGGGCCGTAGTTGCCAAATCTCGGCCATTTCCAGAGCCTTGATTTCCTGCGCTGCGCTGAAGAATTGCTCAAATGTCTGCTCGCTGAACTCATAATTCATGGCGCGAAAATAGCTGGACACGCTGGCATACGTCCGCGGCACGCACCTGAATCCCTCACCCTGCACTTTCGGGAGCTGTTTCGCGTCGCCCAGCGCTTCCTTGGCCGTTTGCATGCTCTCGCGGAACAATGTGATGTGGTCAGCCAGGCTTTTCGCTTCCTGGTTCAATAGGTGCCCTGCCGCAGCGGCCTCCCGCAGCACTCGGACGCGCGTTTCAATGGATTTCGTCGCTTCTCTCCACTTTGTTTCCAGCACCGCCGAGCGTTCTTTACCCTCCACCACTTCCCATGAGCGCGCTTCTATATGCGCGTACGAGCGAAGTTGCTCGCGTTGCATCGTTGCCGACGGCAGCGAAAACGGTTCGTCCTTCTGCCGCTTGCGTCCGCCATTTCTGGCCCACAACTGGGCTAACGCGCTATCGGGATCCAAGTGAAATTGTTGTTGAGTCGCCATTGCTTTGTCCTTGCGTTCACCGGTAACTTGCGGCCTGGAGTTCAAACATCTCCGCGTAGCGGCCGCGACGCAGCAACAGCTCTTCGTGGCCACCCTCCTCGGCTATTTGTCCTGCTTCCAGCACAAGAATTCGATCTGCCATCTTCACGGTTGAGAATCGGTGCGAAATCAGCAGCGCCATCTTGCCTTGCGTCAATTCTGCGAACCGCTGAAACACCTCATGCTCCGATTTCGCATCCAGCGCGGCGGTCGGCTCGTCCAAAATCAGCAGTTGCGCATCGCGCAAATACGCGCGCGCCAGCGCCATCTTCTGCCATTCGCCGCCGGACAAGTCCACGCCGCCCTCAAACCTCCGGCCCAGAATCTGCTCATAACTCTTGGGCAGCTTGCGGATCACCTGCTCGGCCAGGCTCTTCTGTGCCGCCGCCCGCACCCGGAAGATGTTGTCGCGCTCTTCGATTTTCCCTATGGCGATGTTCTCCGCTGCAGTCATGTCGTAGCGCATGAAATCCTGGAAGATCACCCCGGTCTCTCTCCACAAGTCTTCCAGCTCGTATTCCCGCAGGTCTACGCCGTCCAAAAGAATTTGCCCGGCCGTCGGGTCATACAACCGCGTGAGCAGTTTCACGATGGTCGTCTTGCCTTGCCCGTTTTCTCCAACCAGCGCCAATCGCTCGCCGCGCCTCAGATGAAAGCTCACGTCGCTCAGCACGAGTCGTGTATGTCCGGGATAAGTGAACGAAACATTGCGGAACTCAAAGCCTTCCCGAATCGGCCGCGGAATTGGCAATGCGTTCGGCTTCGACGCCACCGTCGGTTTCATCGAGAAGAAGTCCAGCAGGTCGGTTACGAACAGCGCCTGATCCGCGATGGTCGAGAAGGTGGCAAATACCGCTTGTATGTTCGTGCTGGCCCCCGCGATCGCTCCCGTCAAGAAATAAAGTGCGCCGATGGTCAGCGCACCGGCCACCGTCTCGTAAATTACAAACGCGTAGCTGCCGTAATATCCCACCGTCCCCAGCAAGCTCAGCAGCCCGCCCACTACTAACTTGCGTCTGGCCAACCCCACGGTTTGCGCCTGCAAATCGTTCGAGAGCTTCCGGTACCTTCCCACCAGGAATGGCGCCAGGCCGAACAGCTTCAGCTCCTTTGCGCTCTCCTTGCTTCCGCCGAGCACACGCAAGTACTCCATCTCGCGTTTCGCCGGCGTCTGCCGGAAATTCAGCGAATAACCCATGAACGCGAAATGCGTCTCACCCAAAAACGCCGGCACCACGCAAGCCACCAGCGCGATCAGAATCCAGGGCGAAAAGAACAAAATCCCGGCCGCTAAGCTGACCGTGGTAACCAACTGCTGAATGAGCAATCCGGTCGCCTGAATCAAGACAATACGGTCGGTCCCTTGCACCCGCGCTCGTTCCATGCGGTCGTAAAAGGAAGGATCCTCGAACGACGTCAGGTCCAGGTGCGCCGCGTGCTCCATGATTCTTGTGCTGATGTGCCGGCTGTATTTGTCGGCGAGTACCACATCGCAGAAATTGATCGCGCGCGCCAGTACCGCCGCGACGCTGGCAAGGCCGAATTCCAGCGCCACCAGCCACCAAAAATAATGCGGCAGCGCCTGATGACGAGCGGTCAGGTTGTAAACGGCATCGATGATGACTTGCGTGACTTTCAACACCGCCAGTGGAAGTAGCGCGGTGACCACGCGCAGCGTTACGCTCGCTACGATCACCGCGGGCGCTGCTTCCCAAACCATGCGCAGGACCGGCGGAATATTTTTGAGGGCCTGAAGCCGCTCGCCCCATCGCGGGCCGGGCTTTGAATTTGCGGTCATTTTGCAGGCTGCTCCTGGTCCCAATCTCTGTGCGGGTTGTGCACGTAATGGGCCACGCGATTGTCTCGCTAACCTCCTGCAATTGCGGGGCTTATCAAAGCCATCCAGCCGGATACTTCTGTTTTTTTTTCGCCCCCTCCGCAACTTCTTCATACCGTTTATCGCAGCCTGAAATCTTGCATCGTCGCACACGCGGCGCAGGTCTCTAAGGGTGTCTACAATATTGTCTTTAGACGTTCGTCGAACTGCGCGATTTACCTGGCTGCGCATCTAAATTTGCGGAGCACTTATGAATCGCACCGCGCGAGTTCGCAGCGCAAATTGGCTCTTTTCCTTTCTGCTGTGCGTGACCAATTGCAGCAGTTCCGCCGCGTACGAAGTGCCCCTGACGCCGGCCGCCCTGCATGAGGCTTTCATCTTGGGACAGCGCAATGATGCCGCCACTGCCGCCTTTCTGAATCCATACGTGCAGCAGGTCGCCGCGGCTGTGCAAGAACCCCACATTGCAGAGATTGAAATCCTCACGCCTTTCACGCAGGTCGTCGATCTCTCACGCCGCTCCACAAGCGGCTACACCGAGGAGCAAGCCGCTCGCGAATATCGGCAACGCGGTGACTCCGTGGTCGTTCGCGTGGTGATCATGCTCCCGGCCGCCTATCCCCAACCGGAACCTTCGCCGAACCAAGCCCCCGCCCCAACGCCAACCGCGCCCAACGCTCCGCTACAGCCTGAGAATTTTTGGCAGAACTTTCGTTTTGACACTAAACAAAACGGCAAGACCATCGCCACCCGCTTTATTCGCAATAAGCCCATTTACTCAACGCCAACCAAAGACACTCCGGCTGCGCTCGACGGTGCGACAGTCTGGCTCGAATATGATGCGAAAGACGTGGCGTCGGAAGAAGCCGTGGTGGAAGTCACCACACCCGACTCAAAAACAATCCGTGCCACCTTTGATTTGAAGAAACTCCGTTAGTTGCTAGGCCATCCCGCCATGTTAGCGCTGCGCCTCGGGCTCGCTCTCATGCCCCTTGGGGAGTTGCGTCTTGATGTCATATTTCTGATTCGCGCGTACTTCTATTTCCGTCTCAAACGATTGGTATCCTGGCAAAGTAATCTTGATGCGGTGCTTTCCCGGGCTGAGCAGCATGGCGCGGCCCGCGCCTCCGAACTCGTGTGCGTGTCCCGCATACTGCTCGTCGACGAAGACGGCCGCACGGTCGGGCTCGATTTGCAGCTTTACTTCCGCGCTCACCGTCGGGTACTGCGCGCGCGGATCCTTCGCCAGCGATACGCGCAACGTCTGAACCGCGTTGGGCTCGACATCAATCTTTTGATCCACGGAATGATATCCGGCCTCGCGCACGGATATTTCATGCTCTCCTGGCAGCAGCAATAACTTCTTCGATCCCTTCAGCTCCTTGAGATAGCCGACATACTTGCCGTCCACCCACACACCCGCTGACTTCGCCGGCTCGTTCTCTGGCAAGAAGCGAACTTCGCCCAAAACTTGGTTGCTCTGGGCCACGGCGGTCCGCGTCGACGCACACAACGCCATGGCACATGCGACCGTCAGCAACACCCCTGCTCTTCGGGTTCCCGGAATACTTGCGCGCATACGAAGCTCCGTTCTTTAGATTCGAATGTTGGAAGATACGGTGCAGCTACATTACCACCATTCCCAATTGCGGCTGGGAGGTAAATATCTGGATACAAGGAGGTTACATTGTCACTGAAACTGGCTATAGGTACTAAAACCGATAAATCTTACTCACTCACCCTCTGCTAGATGCTGGCTCGCACTTCCGCTACTCCACTCGGCACGTGCCTCCCGGGCGCCGGCCCGGAAGATTCTCGAATCACAAACTCCGGCGCAATCGCGATTTCCGGTTGGTAAGTCCCACGTTCCTCGATCCGCTCAATAACTGTCTGCGCGGCGATTTGTCCCATCCTCAGTAGCGGTTGGCGAACCGTCGTCAATGCGGGACTCCCAAACGCGGCACCTGGAATATCGTCGAATCCTACGACGGATACATCCTCCGGAACTCGCAACCCCGCTTCACGCAGCGCCCAAATTGCGCCAATCGCCGAAATATCGTTATATGCAAACACCGCGGTGAACGCTTTTTTCCGCGCCAGCAATTGCTTTCCCACCGGATAGCCGATCGCCGGCGTCGAGTCCGTTCCCTCGATCTGCACAGTCAGTTCCGGTCGGATGCGCACACCCAGCTCTTCCGCCACTTCCACAATCGCATCCCAGCGAACCAACGAGTCCGAGCTAAACGTCTGGCCTTTCAAGAACGCGATCTCTTCGTGTCCAAGATTTTGTAAGTGTTGCAAAGCCATGCGTGCCGCGCGCTTGTGATCCAGCACGATGTTGGTCACTCCCGGCACCGCTTGATGGCCAGCTACCGCAACCGTCGGCAGCGCCGGCTGCTCCGTGATGGACGTATCCACGGTAATGAATCCCTCGACGCCTCGCGATTGCAGCATCTGCGCATAAGTTTGCAGCAGTTTTTTGTCGTGCCGGTGGATTACGGTCAGAAAAAGAAAATTGTTCTGCCGCAGGTGCTGCTCGATTCCGCTGATGATCAGCGACCCATACGCGTCGCCGATCTCTTCTGCGATAACACCGATGGTATAGGTGCGCTGCAGCCGCAAAGACCGCGCAAAAAAATTCGGCCGGTAGTTCAGTTCGCGCGCCGCCGCCAGGATACGTTGCTTGGTATGTTCCGGAATAGAACGCGCCGCCGACGAATTATTTAGCGCCGCCGATACCGTTCCCGGTGTCAGGCTGAGATGCTCGGCAATTGTTTTCAGTGTGACACGTTGCGGCTTGCGGATCCCCGTTCTATTCTTATTCAGGGTCTTCATCGGTCGCCTCGACTAGACTTCCACCGCTGCGGGCGGCAATCCCGCTGTGGCCCTCTAAAGGCCAGAACCACGCCTTCCGCTTGCCGCCCATTATACTGCGCACAGCCCCTCATCGTAAGGCATTTGAAAGCCATGCCTTAGCACCAAACTCAAACGGCAAGTTAACGCCGGAGCTGCCCATCGCGTAGGGAGCAGCATGCCGCTCCCCACACGCCCAGGCTGCCAACATGTAACTCGCCTCCAACGCTGCGCGGAGCCGATCTGCCGGGGGCAGGTCCTCGGAACCCGGCGGCCCTTCTCCGCGTCACCAGTCTTGCGTAGAATATCGATTTTATACTATAGTTTCGCGAACCAAGGCAAGGCTGTTTCTGCCAGAAACGGTCTTCCCGCCACACGTCGAGGAGTCTTTATGAATCAGCGGCTTGCATTCGCCTGCGTTCTAACGCTTCCGTTCCTTTCCTTAACCTCCAGCGCCTACGCCAATGACGACATCCCCAACGCCGCCTGGAAGCGCCCCATCGGCGCTCCGCTCGAGAACCCCGGTACAAAAAAGCCCAGCCTCGACGCCGGCCATATCGACAACGGTTTTTGGCAAGGTGCCCCGGTCGGAGGCTTTGGCGCCGGCACGTTCTCTCGCACCTATCGCGGAGACTTCGCCCGCTGGCACATGAAAGCGGGCGTCCACAAATACCAAACCGTTTGGGCTAATCAGTTCGCCATGTTCCAGAAAACCGAAGGCGATGCCGATGGCGTTGCCAAAGTGCTCACCGCCGCGCACCCGCCCGATCACGCTTTAGGTTCCTGGGATTGGGATTATCCCGTCGGCGCCGGCGACTACTACGCCCTCTATCCAAAGTCCTGGTTCGACTATCGCTGGGAAAAATTCCCAGCCCATGTTACCGTCGAGCAGTTCTCGCCCATCCTTCCCGACAATTACAAAGAAACGAGTTATCCTGTCGCCGTCTATCGCTGGCACGCCGAAAATCCCACCAAAAAGCGCGTCACCGTTTCCATCTTGCTCTCCTGGGAAAACATGCTCGGTTGGTTTCGCACCTACGGTCGCGACTTACAAGGCGGAATCAACGACGGCAATCGCAATCTCTTCCGCTCCGAGGCGTTTTCGGGCTCGCCGAAAAACTCGAAGGATGCCGCTGGCACCGGGGCGATGAAGGGCATCGTCTTTGATCGCAATCACTTGGGCCCCGTGCGAGATGAATGGGACGGCCAATTTGTGATTGCCGCGCTGGACTCTCCCGGCGTCGAGGTCACCCATCAGGCCACCTTCGCGCCCGATCGCGACGGCAAAGAAGTCTGGGCACCCTTCTCCAAGGACGGCAGGCTCGCCAATAGCAACGATGCATGGACCAGCAGTGGCGAAGGACTTGCCGGCGCCATCGCCGTTCGCTTCACCCTGGAACCGGGCGAAAAGCGCGTAATTCCGATGGTCATCGCCTGGGATCTGCCGGTCGCTGAATTTGGCTCCGGACGCACATGGAATCGCCGCTATACCGACTTTTACGGCGTCTCCGGGACAAACGCCTGGGCCATCGCTCGCGACGGCCTTGCCAACGCCTCCGCCTGGAGCCAAGCCATCGACGCCTGGCAGGCGCCCTACGTCAACGATGAAAGCAAGCCGCTCTGGTATCGCGGCATGCTTTTCAACGAGTTATATCCCGTCGCCGACGTCGGCTCGTTCTGGGGACGTCCGGTTGGCTCCAATCCACAACAGCCGGCGGTCTACTCGTTCATGGAGTGTTACGACTATCCATACTACGAAACGCTCGACGTCCGCTTCTACGGCTCCATGCCGCTCCTTAAATTCTGGCCCGACCTCGAAAAGAACGTCATGCGCGAATTCGCCACCACCGTTCCGCAGGAGGCCGGCGAAAAAATGGAATGGATCTGGAAGACGCAGCACACCGGACAGCTCAATTTTCGCATTCGCAAAGCCAAAGGCGCTGTGCCGCACGATCTTGGAGTCCCCGATGAAGATCCCTTCCGGCAAATCAATCAGTTCAGTTGGCAGGACACTAACGGCTGGAAAGACCTGAATCCCAAATTTGTCCTGATGGTCTACCGCGATTTCGTCTTCACCGGCCGTAAAGATAGGGAATTCCTGCGCGCCACGTGGCCCGCCGTCCAGGAATCGCTCGCCTACCTCCAAAAATACGATCGCGATGGCAGTGGCATTCCACAAAACGAAGGCTATCCCGATCAAACCTACGACGAATGGGTCGTGCGTGGCGAAAGCGCCTATTCCGGCAGCCTCTGGCTCGCCGCCTTGCGTTCCGCGGAAGAGATCGCCAAGCAGCTCGGCGATTCCGCTGCGGCCTCGAAATATCACGACCTCTTCGCCAAAGCGCAAGCCAGCTACATCAGCAAACTCTGGAACAAGGAATATTTCCGCTACGACACCGAGAGCGAATACCGCGACAACATCCAAGCCGATCAGCTCGCCGGCCAGTGGTACGCCAACATGACCGGTCTCGGCGATCTGGTACCCCGCGAAATGCAGCGCAGCGCACTCCACAAGGTCTTTGATTTCAATGTGATGAAGTTTGCCGACGGCAGCATGGGTGCCGTCAATGGCATCTCCCCAGATGGTTCGCTAGTAAAAACCAACGAGCAAGTCCAGGAAGTCTGGACCGGTACTACCTTCGGCCTGGCCGCGCTGATGTTAAGCGAGGGAATGAAGGACGAAGCCTACAAGACCGCCTGGGGCATCTACCACACCAGCTACGAAACCAAAGGCTACTGGTTCCGTACCCCCGAGGCCTGGGACATTACCGGCAACTACCGCGCCTCCATGTACATGCGCCCAGCCGCCATCTGGGCCATGGAAATGACCGAGCCACCAAAGTGATCCCCGCCGTCCCGGTAGCGGCGCAGCTTTATCCCGAGCGCAGCCAGGGAACGCTGCGCCCCAGCTCGGCAGGATCAAAGCCATCCTGGAAGCCCATCAGTTTTCTATTGACTTTCTGATAAGTTCGTGTAGTATATGCCTTGGGTAAACTTATACCCACACCCCCCGCATCGGCACCTTTCCCAAGCCCTTTAGAATGTGCACTTACAAGACATGGTAATGCGAGTGAGGCTCCCTCCGTAAGCCCTGTAGAATCAGGTGTATACGAAATCTTGTATCCGGCAGGAGCCGCTCCGTAACTCCTTTAGAATCTGCACTTACGCAAAACTCACCGCTAACTCTTTTAGAATGTGCAGTTGCAAAAAACCGGGGGGAGGGGGGCTACCGCGGCAAACGCAGGCGCGCCTCGCACCCTCGCGCGCCCCGGCGATTCTCCAGGCTCAGAGTTCCACCGTGGGCTTCGGCGATTTGCCGGCTTAGAGCCAAGCCGATGCCGGTCCCGCCCGGCTTGGTGGTGAAAAAAGGGACGAACACATTGGCGGTGTTCTGAATGCCCGGACCATCGTCCCTGACCCACACTTCCAGTTGCGAATCCTGGCTGGACCAGCCCACGCTGGCCTGCGTGCCGGCTTCCAACACCGCATCCGCGGCGTTACGCAAAAGATTGATCAGCAATTGCTCCAACTGGTCCGCGTCGCCGGAGATGGTTACTTCCGGGCCTTCCTGGATTTTCACTTTCACACGGGTTTCCAGCATGGCTACGCGAGAGATCCAATCCTTCACGCTGAGCGGCGCAAGTTTCGGGGCAGGCAGCCGCGCCAGCCGCGAATACGCCGCCATAAAACGGCCCAGGGCTTCGGTGCGCGAGCGAATGATGCCGAAACCCTGCTGGATGTCGTCCAGGAGCGCGCGTTGCACCTCGGGCTGAAGATTATCGCCCTCGTTGCGCAACGAGTTCACGCCACTTTCGAGGCTTTGCGCCACCGACTGAATCGGCGCCAGCGAATTATTCAACTCGTGCCCCATCACGCGGATCAGCCGCTGCCACGCTTGCCGTTCTTCGTCGCGCAGCGCGCGGCTCAAATCGCTCAGCACCACCAGGTGGTGTGGCAAGCCGGCCTGCCGAAACAAGCCGCGGCGCATTCCCCAGCGGCCCGAGCCGCCGGGAAAGGTAAGCTCCATGGTGCGCGCGGATTCGCCGTCGAGCGAAGCGCCGAGGCCGAGTTCGGCGGCGGTAAAGCCCAGCAATCGCTCGACCGGGCGCGCCAGCAAGCGCTCTCCGGCCCGATTCACCAGGCGAAGTTTGTTTTCATTGTCAAAGGTAAAAATGGCGACATCGATTTCTTCCATGACGGTGCGCAGCAACGCGGTGGCCTCTAGCGCGCCCAGCCGCTGCTCGCGCAACGTTTCGCTGAGCGAGTTCACTTCGATCATGACTTCGCCCATGGCATCGTCGCGGTTGGCCCCGCGCGCCCGCACGGAGAAGTCTTCTTCGCGCATCGCGGCCAGCAGGTTCGATAAAGTTTGCAGCGAGAACACCACGCGGTGGCGCACCGAAAACGCGAACCCCAGCCACAGCCCGACAATCAGCAGCGCCAAGGTCCAGATGGTGCGAGAGGCATAGTCGCCGGTCCACAGTAGAATCAGCGCGATGACCGACCCCGGCAACCCCGCTGCGACCGCCAGCAGTTGGATCCGGTGTTCGTAACTTAGCGGCTTCATGAGAAGGGCGGCTTCATGAGAAGGGACGGCTTGAGGGTTCGCAGGGCTTCATGCCTGAGCCGCTTCATTCCAAGCCGTGTTTTTGCAGCCGGCGATACATCGCGCTGCGGCTCAGGCCCAAAGCCTTGGCGGCTTGGCTGACATTGCCGTCGTGGCGGGCCAGCGTGCGCTGAATCAGGTGGTGCTCCACTTCGTCGAGGCTCATTTCTTCGAGCCGCGCGCCGGCACCCGGAGCCGCGGCGCGCAATCCCAGATCGCCAGCGCGCACCAGCGGTCCGGTGGCCAACAGCACGCCGCGCTCGATGGCGTGGTCAAGCTCCCGCACATTGCCCGGCCAGGGATGTTCGTGCAGAACCTGCGCGGCGACGGGATCGAACCCGCTGATGGTTTTGCGATAGCGCTGCGCGTAACCGCGCAGAAAATGATGCGCCAGCAGATCAATATCTTCTTTGCGCTCGCGCAGCGGGGGCAGATGAATTTCGATGGTATTAAGGCGGAACAGCAAGTCCTGGCGAAAACGCCCTGCCGCGGCTTCCGCCGTAACGTCCACGTTGGTTGCGGCGATCACACGCACGTCCACGCGTCGCGTACTGGATGAGCCCACGCGCTCGAGCTCGCCGGTTTCCAAAACACGCAGCAGCTTGGCCTGCAGCTTCAGCGGCACATTGGCGATTTCGTCGAGAAACAGCGTGCCGCTGTCGGCCAACTCGAAGCGGCCGACGCGGTCCACACGCGCATCGGTGAACGCGCCCTTCACATGCCCGAATAGTTCGCTCTCGAAAACGCCTTCCGAAAGGCCTCCGGCATTCACCGTGACCATCGGAGTATTCGCGCGCGGAGATAATGCATGCAGTGTTTGCGCGACAACCTCTTTTCCGGTTCCGTGCTCTCCGGTGATGAGCACGTTGGCGTCGGAGGGCCCGATGCGGCCGATGATGTCCAACACCGGACGCATGGCGGGTGATTCCGCAATCATGGTGGGGCGGGATTCCGCCCGCAGCAGACGATTTTCTGCTTCCAGCCGCGAGGCCTGTCGTAGCGCCTGGCGCAAATCGATCTGCGTGCGAATCACCGTGACCAGGCGCGTGTTTTCCCACGGTTTAGGAATGAAATCGCGAGCGCCGCGCCGCATCGCCTCCACCGCAACTTCCACGCTGCTCCAGGCCGTCATCACAATCACCGGCAGCGTGCTGTCCATCATTTGAATCCGCGGCAGCAAATCCAGCCCCTCCTGGCCGGAGGTTGTATCGCGCGCGTAATTCAAATCCATCAGCACCGCATCGAATTCGCGAGCTTCCAGCGCAGCCAAAGCCTCGCTGGGCGAAGCCGCGCCGTGAATCTCGTAGCCTTCGCGCCGCAACAGCAAACGCAACGCGTCGCGAATATCCGATTGGTCGTCGGCAACCAGCACGCGATGAGGATGTGAATTCGTCGGTTTCATTCGATTCTTTTACGTAAAGTCTATTCTATAGCGCTCAAACATCACAAATGCGGATCCACCGGGGGGCCGCTGAAAGGAGAGCTATACGGATCATTCGTAGCGCAGCGCGACCAGCGGATCGACCCGTGTGGCGCGCCGCGCGGGCGACCACGCCGCCGAGAGGGCGATTAGGGCAATGCTGGCCCCCACCGCCAGCATTACCAAAGGATCGCGAGGCTGAGCGCCATAAACGACGCTGGCGATCACTTGGCCGGTTGCCAGAGCGAGCGCGAGACCGACCACCGAACCCAAGACCAGCAGGAGTGCGGTCTTGCCCAGCACAAGACGGACCACCTGCACCGGACCCGCGCCGAGAGCCATGCGGACGCCGATCTCACGCGTGCGCCGGGAAACCGCGTAACCGGCAAGCCCGTGGATGCCGGTTGCCGCGAGAACAATGGCCAGCACGCCGAAGAAGCTCAAGGCGACGGCTGCTGCCTGCGTGGGAAGAAACGCGAAGCCCAGCATTTCTTGCAGCGGGCCAGCGCCGTAGAGCGGCAGCGCCGGGTCGAGCCGCGCAATGGCCTCGCGAACCTCACCAACCATTTGCGTGGAGGGTATCGACGAGCGCACCTCCAGTGTGGTGGTGGAATTGTACGACTGCAGGATCGACCAAAAGACCACGGGTTGCTGCGATTCTGTGAGGGTCTCGTATTTACCGTCTTCGACAACGCCGATGACTTCGGTGAATGGCCAGGTGCGGCCGCCACGGAAGCGCTGGCCGACGGGGTTTCCGGAGCGCAATACTCGTTTCGCGAACGCAGCGTTCACGATGGCCACCTGGGGTGCGTTCTTATCGTCGTGCCAAGTGAATTCGCGGCCGCCGAGCAACTTCATTCCCAAGGTGGCGAAAAAATCCGGTGAAACTTGATAGTAGACGACCGGGATGCGGTCAGCAGGCCGAGTCTCCCCTGTACCATCGGGAAAGACACCGGTATGAGACTGGTCGACGCTGAGTGGGAGCGAATTGGAATACGCGGCGGACTGCACACCAGGCAAACGCTGGATGACCTGCACGACTTGCTGCTGAAAGGCGCGGCCGCGATCTTCGGAATAGCCAGCCAAACCCAACTCGAAAGCGGCCACCGAAACATGCTGTGGCGCAAAACCCAGATTCGTCTTCAGAGCTTGCTGGAGTCCGCGCAACGAGAGCAGGGAAGCGGACACCAGCACAAAGCAGAGCGCGACCTGAACGACAACGAGTACGTCGCGGAGCGCCAGGCGGCCGCGGCCCCAGGTTGCGGAGGCTCCCCTAAGCACCAGATTGGGTTCGGACTTGGAAGCGCGCCAGGCGGGGGCAGAACCGAAAAGACATCCGGCAAGTAACGATCCCGCCAGGACAAAAAGGAAAACGCGCCAGTCGGGATTGACGTCGTATTGTATGGGGAAGTCCATGGGTGCGCGCCAGTGGCTCAGCGCGGCGGTCAGAAACGTCGCTAAGAAGAGACCGGCGCCTCCACCGGCCAGCGCGAGCATTAGCGTTTCGGTCAAGAGTTGGCGCAAGATGCGTCCGCGGTCCGCACCAATCGCCAGGCGGATGGCGAACTCGCGCTGCCGGTCGGTGGCGCGGGCGGTCAGCATGCTTGCTAGATTTGTGCAGGCCGCTAGAAGGACCAAGGTGGCGAGAAGCAAAACGCCGAGCGTGAAAGCTCTTGCCGGCGTACCAATCAAATCGCCGATCAATCCCGGCTTGGACAATCGGAAATGCAATCGGTCATTTGCCGCGGGATATTGGCGAGTCAGTTCGACTGCTATGGTGTTGACGTCGGCTTCCGCCCGGGCTGGTGTAATGCCGTGCTTGAGCCTGCCGATCACCCAGGTATTCCAAGTCCATCGGTTGTCGAGCCACGGATTGCCCACTTCGATTTGTGGCTGCATCATCATCGGCACCCAAACGTCAGGCCAGTAGAAGAGCTCCGTACCGTGAAAATCCCGAGGTGCTACGCCCAGAACCGAAAAGGGCTGACGATTGATGCGAATTGTCTTCCCGATGATCGCCGGGTCGGCGCCGAATCGTGACTGCCAGGCGTTATAACTGAGCACTGCGTAGGGGCTTTCTCCAGGATGGAGATCGTCACTCTGCTGGAAGAAGCGGCCCAGCGCCGGCCGGACGCCCAGCACATCAAAGTAGTTTCCGGTGGCGAGGTAACCCCAGATGCGATCCGCGCGGTCGTGAGTCTCCAATTCCACCGGCGCAATCCGATACCCGATCAGCCCCGCGAACGTTCGGTTGCGATCGCGAAGATCTTTATAGTTTGGAAAGGATTGACTCGGACCATTCTGGCTTTCGAGAAACGCCAATTCGTTCGGTCTTTCCACAGCGAGGGGACGCAGCAGGAGCGCATTCAGCACACTAAACACAACCGTGTTCGCGCCGATGCCGAGCGCCAAGGTGAGCACCGCGATGAGCGTGAAGCCGGGGTTTTTCACCAGCATGCGAATGGCGTAGCGCAGATCTTGCACCAAGCTGTTCATCCCAGTACTCCTTTAGCCGCCGCCGAGCTCGAATGTGGCAGCAGCCATCACTCGTAGCGCAATGCGACCATCGGGTCCACTCGCGCAGCGCGGCGAGCGGGCAGAAAACCGGCAAGAGCCGCGACCAAGGCGAGCAAGGCTGCGGCCGAAACGATAACGACGGGGTCGGCAAACCCGAGGCCGAAGAGCATGCTGCGAACCAGGCGAGTGCCTGCCAGCGCAGCGGGAATCCCGATGGCGATTCCGATGCAGACAAGTACGAGAGTTTCGCGCAGGACTTGCCAGAGGACATTGCCCGGTTCGGCGCCAAGAGCCATGCGGATGCCAATGTCGCGAGTGCGGCGCGCGACATTGTAAGCCATGACGCCGTACAGGCCGATGCTGGCCAGCAAAATGGCGAGGAGGCCGAAAGCGGTGGAGAGTTGCTCGATGAAGCGATCCGTTTGCAGGGTATCGTCGACCAGACCGGCCATGGTGTGAATATTTATCGGCGGAAGAGACTGGCTGACCTCTTGCACAGCGGAACGCAGGGACGCGCTGACGCTTGCTGTGTCGGCGAACGTCCGCACTTCATACATAGCGGCCCGCTGTTCCCACATGGGATTGAAGAGGGGAACATAGATACGCGGGGGAGTCTGCTCACGAAGGCTGTTGTACTTGACATCCTTGGCGACCCCAACGATGACGGCGTCCGAGGGATTGCCGGGGTCGGTGTCGCGCACGCGCTTGCCGACCGGATTTGTATTTGGGAAAAAGCGATGAGCAAACGTCTCGTTCACCACAGCGGTGCGGAAACCGGTGTTCGTGTCCTGCGAAGTGATTTCGCGGCCCAGGAGAATAGGAATGCCGATGGTGGAGAAATACCCAGGACCGATATGGTCGAACCGCGACTCCATCTCTTCACCGGGCTTTGGCGTATAGCCCTCGATGGCGATGAAGTCGGCGGACTCCGCATGACTAAACAGGCCGTCCTCCGACACGGTTACACTCCGTAAACCAGGGACTGCCGAAATTCGTGCGAACAAATCCTCGAAAAGCCGGATGGACGTGGCACCCTTGTATCCTCCGGCGACGGCATTGACCCGAAACAATAATAAGTTTTCGCGATTGTAGCCCAGGTTCGCTTGGCTAAGTTTGGCGAGACTGTGAACAAAGAGGCCTGCGGCGACAAGAAGAACCAGAGAAAAAGTCACCTGCGCGACGACTAGAGCCTTGCTCAACGATAAGCGCCGGCCTGGTGATTGGCTGCCCGCGGTTGGCCCGCTGGTCTTCATAGTGGGCGAAAGTTCGAGACGGGTGGCATGCAGGGAGGGGAACAGTCCGAAGAGGATAGCGGTCAGCGCGGTGACGAACAAAGTGAAACCGAGAACCCGGGTATCTGGCTGCAAATTGAGCTGGATGGCGGCGGAGGCATTCGCAAATCCCGCCACCATTCGCAAAAGCAGCGCGTCGACCCAAAAGGCCAGCGCGATTCCGGCGCCAGCGCCAAGAGCAGCCAATAGCAGACTTTCCGTGAGGAGTTGGCGTATCAAGCGCGAACGATCGGCGCCGACGGCCAGCCGCATAACAAATTCCTTTTGTCTGGCCGCACCGCGCGCCAACAGGAGATTCGCGACGTTGGCGCAGGCAATCAGCAAGACCAACCCCACCAAGGCCATGAGCATTTTCAGGGGCTGCCCAAACTTGCCTTGCAGCGTGGAACTGCCGCGCGCAGCGGACCGGACATTGAGACGCTGATCGAGATACTTGTGACGCTGCTCGGCGGTAAGATCCGGGCCCGCTAGAGATTCAATCAGGCGCTTGAATACGACATTCATGCTGGCATTGGCTTGGGCATGGGTGATGCCAGGCTTTAATCGGCCCATAACTTGCAGCCAAATGTGTTGGTTCAGCAGGCCTTGCGGCGAAGCGGTGAGCAAGTCGAGGCCGGGATGAATGACATCTTGCATGGTGATGGGGAGCCAAACGTCGGTGGCTTCGCCGACGGTTTCGCCGAAGAAGCCCGGTGGGCACACGCCCACGATTTGAAAGGAAGTGTTGCGAATTTGGATGGTTTTGCCAAGCGCCGACGGATCGAGGCCGAATCGCTGCTTCCAAAACGCGTAACTGATCACGGCAATGGGCGCTCCGCCCCGCGCGCGGTCGACTTCGCGATGGAAGAGCAGTCCGGCAGCAGGCTTAACCTCCAGAGTATCGAAATAATCGCCGCTGACGAGTCGGACCCGCACGCTCTCTTTCTCGACAGCCGCACGGGATGGGGTCGCAACGGTTACCTCGACATCGGGAAGATTGCTGTCGGCCGCGAAGATTCGAGAGAAGGCTTCGTTGTGATCGCGGAGATATTCAAATTCCGAGTAGGCCAGCAGCGAGCGTTCGCCGGTCTCCTCGCCGAAGGAAGAGCCATGGGAATCGGGATCGGTGAGGGCTGCCAGTTGTTCCGGGTGGGCCACGGGCAGAGCGCGGAGGAGGACGGAATCGAGGACGCTGAAGATCGCGGTGTTGGCGCCGATTCCGAGGGCCAAGGTCAACACGGCCACGATGGTGAATCCCGGACTCTTCAGGAGTATGCGAACGGCGTAGCGCAGGTCTTGCAGCAGGATCCTCATGCTAATCCTCCGTTACGTTAGGAACGATGGAAAGGCATCAGGCGTTTCCAGCAATCGGACCGTATTCGGCCTAGCCGACGGGGGCGGCGGCCTTTTCTTCGCTGACCACCCAGCCGTCTTTGAGCTGGATGATGCGGTTGCCGAAAGTGGCGTTGCGCTCGGAGTGGGTGACCTGAATGATGGTGGTACCGGCTTCGTTCAGGCGCTTGAAGAGCTGCATGATTTCTTCGCCTTGGGCGGAGTGCAGGTTGCCGGTGGGCTCGTCGGCGAGGATGAGCTTGGGATTCTGGATGACAGCACGCGCGACACCGACCAATTGTTGCTGACCGCCGGAAAGCTGATTGGGGAACAAGTCTTTCTTTCCGACGATATTGAAGCGATCGAGAATGTCGCAAACCAAGCTGACCCGCTCTTTGTGCGGGACATTCTTGTACGAGAGCGGGATTTCCAGATTTTCGAAGACGGTCAGATTGTCGATGAGGTGGTAGCTCTGGAAAACGAAGCCGATGTTGGCTTTGTGCAGCTCGTTGCGTTTCTTGACGTTGAGCTTGTGGACCGGCTGATCAAGAAAATAGTATTCGCCGCTCCAGGCGCTATCGAGCATGCCGATGATGCTGAGCAGCGTGGATTTGCCGGCGCCCGACGGGCCCATGAAGGTGACGAATTCGCCCTGCTGAATATCGATGTTGATGCGGCGCAGCACAAAGAATTTGCTACCGCCGGCCTCGAAGGCCTTCTCGAGACTACGCATCTGAATCAAAGGTTCCACAAACGCTCCTTATCGCTTAAACGCACTCATCCTAGTGTACCTTCTGCGGCTCTGTCGCTCTACTCATAGCGCAACGCCACCATGGGATCGACGCGCGTGGCGGAACGCGCGGGCAGCCAACACGCCAGCAGCGCCACTCCTACCAGAAACGCGGAGACCAACGCGAAAGTAAGCGGGTCACCAGGCTTTACACCATATAGCATGCCGGAAAGCAGGCGGGTCAAGCCGTAGGCCCCAGCAAGTCCGATTAACAGCCCAAGGAAGGCCATGCGCAGACCCTGGCCGAGAATCAGTTCGAATACATCTTTGTGTTGCGCGCCGAGCGCCATGCGGATACCCATTTCCTGCGTCCGCTGAGCAACCAGGAAGGCCATAACGCCGGCAACGCCAATAGCGGCAAGCAGCACGGACAGTGCGGCGAAGATGCCAATCAGAACCAAGCTGAATCTGCGCTGCGCGAGCGATTCGCCGAGTACCTGCTCCATGGTGCGAATTTGCGAAACGGGCTGTTCCGGGTCAATTGAGCGCACGTGCGCTTTGATGCCGGCGACGACGCTGAACGGATCGCTGTTTGTGGTGCGCACGACCAAATAATTCCAGAGCGAGGGAAATTGCGGATTAGACCAATAAATCATGGAACCCACTGGTTCTTGCGGGCCGTTTGGTTTGACGTCGCCAACGATGCCAACAACTTGGCCGGTCAGCGGCGGTCCCCAATCGAGCATGGTGACACGAGCGCCGAGAGGATCCTGTCCAGGCCAGAATTTTTCGGCCATGGTTTGATTGATGACCATGGTCTTTGGTGCGCTTGCCGAATCGCGAGCGGAAAAATCGCGGCCGCGAAGAAGCGGAATTTGCATGGTGCGGAAATAAGCGGCATCGATGACGCAAATATCCGCGGAAGGCTCGTCTCCAGATTTGACGGGCGGGCGTCCGACGATGGTGAAGTCCGTGGAAACACCGCCGGTAACGGGGAGAGAGTTCACGGCGCTCGCGGATTGCACGCCGGGAAGGGTGCGCACACGCTCGAGAATCGCGCTGATGACTTGGCTGCTATGCGTGTCGGAAGCGGACTCGCTGGCCTCCGGCAAAAACAGTTGCAAGGTAAGTAGTTTCTGAGGATTGAAGCCTAGAGGGACACGGAGCAGACGCAGGAAACTGTTGGCCAACAATCCGGCACCCGCTAGGAGAACGAGGGCCAAGGCGATCTCAGAGACGACCAGCGCGCTGCGCAGACGAAGCTGTGCGGAACTCAAAGAGGTGCGGCGCGATTCGCGGAGCGAATTTTGCAGATCGACCCTGAACGCTTGCAGCGCGGGCGCGACTCCGAACAGGACGCCAGTTAGAGCGGTGACAAACAGAGTAAACGCCAATACGCGCCAATCGATGGAAGCGTCCCGCAGTCGCGGGACATCGCCAGGACTGAGCTGAATGATGACCCGCAGCGCAAAGTTTGCGACTAACAAGCCGAGGACGGAGCCGATCGTCGCGAGGACCAGGCTTTCTGTGAGCAATTGCCTGACGATTCTGGATTTGCCTGCACCCAGGGCGATGCGTACGCCGATTTCCTTGGAGCGGCCCGCGGCTCGCGCGAGCAGAAGATTGGCGACGTTAGCGCAAGCAATCAGAAGAACGAAGCTGACGGCACCGAATAAAAGAAGGATCGGGAACCGAACGGGAGCCACCAGACGCTCTTGGAATGGAGATGGATACGCAATCCAGTTAGGATCGACGTCTTTGTTCTGGGCATCAATGGCTTTGGCGAGCGATTGCGTTTCCGCGCGAGCTTGCGCCAGCGTCGCACCGGACTTAAGGCGAGCGATTACCGTGTAGAGATGGGCTCGCCGATTTGTCAGCAGGGATTCGTTGAGCGCAAGGGGCATCCAAAGGCCGGCATTTTCGGGGAAACGGAAACTTGCGGGCATAACGCCAATGATGCGAGCAGGAGCGCCATTTATTTTGCAAGTCTTCCCAATAATGTGGGGGTCGGAACCGAAGCGGCGCTTCCAGAGTCCGTCGCTGAGTACGGCGACAGGCTCATTGCCGGTGTGATTGTCTTCCGGCAGAAAGGTTCGCCCGAGCTGCGGTGCAACGCCGAGCGCGTTGAAGAATTCGCCGGAAACACGATAGCCATCGATGTTCTCAGGCTCCGCGTCTCCACTCAGGGTAAAAAGCCAGGACCGGTAAGCCGCCAATTCTTCCAAGGTGCGTGTGCTGTGCGCGATGTCCGCGAAATTGGCGTAGGCGAACCCGTGCGAGGGCCAATCGGAATGGCGCTCTTCGAGCTTAATCAAGCGTTCGGGCTGCGCGAAAGGCAGAGGCTTGAGGAGGACAGCATTCACAACTCCGAAGACCGCGCTGGTTGCGCCCACGCCCAAGGCGAGAGTCAGCAGGGCCACGAAAGTGAAGCCTTTGTTCTTCGCAAGAGCGCGTAGGGCGTAGCGAAGATCTTGCCAGACCTGGTTCACGTTTGACTCCAACGCTGCGTCGCGAACTTTAGCAAGAGTGCCCTCATTCGTAGCGCAAGGCTTTCAGCGGATCGAGGCGCGAGGCTCTGCGGGCGGGCAGATAGCAGGCCAGGGCAGCGACGGCGGCCAGAATCAGCGGCAGGCCGATGAACGAGAATGGGTCGGCGGCTTCCACGCCGAAGAGCAGAGAGGCCAGCGCGCGAGCCATGGCGAAGGCGATGGGTAGCCCGATCGCTAATCCCAGCACGGTCAGGGTCATGCCGCTACGTAAAACCATGCGCAGGATGTCTTTGGTCTGCGCGCCAACCGACATGCGAATGCCGATTTCATGCGCACGCTCGCTAACCGAGTACGACATGACGCCGAAGACACCGACGGAAGCAAGCACCAGTGCGATGACGCCGAGCACCGCCATCATGGAGGCGACGTAGGCGATGCCGATGATCGATTCAGTGATGACGCGGTCCATGGGCTTGATGTTGTAAAGCGGCAAATTCGGGTCGACAGCGGCAATCTGTTCGCGGGCCGGCGAGACAAATTGCAAAGGGTCGCCCGGGGTACGCAGCAGAATGGTGGTGTAATAGGGCGGCGCCTGCCGGAAGGGACCGTAAATCGTAGGAACATCCTCCTTGTTGATCCAACTGTAGTGGACGTCATTCACAACGCCGACGATCGTGGCCCAGGGCCTCGGGGAATCCATTTCGCCGACCTTGATGCGCGCGCCAAGAGGATTCGTTCCCGCGAAGTACCGCCGGGCGAGACTTTCGCTAATCACCGCGACGGGGGTAGTCTCGGCGCCGTCCGCGTCCGTAAGCAGCCGGCCCTGGCGGAGGGCGATATTCATCATGGCGAAATAGTTGGGGCTGATCGACTCAATGATGCCATGGCGAAGCTCGCCGCGTTGCGCGGGCGGGTGGCCTTCGATGGAAAAAGTGAAAGTGCTTACGCCTCCTCCTTCCGAGTAGGGCACGTGCGTGACTATGGCGGCGGACTGCACTCCGGGCAAGCGGCCAAGCCGTTGCAACGCTTCCTCAACGAAAGCGCGGCGCGTGGAGTCCTGCACGTACTGTGCGTCGGAAAGCGTGAGGTTCATGGCCAGCAGCGTCTGCGGCGAATAGCTCTCGTTGACATTCAGAAGTCCCTGAAAATTCTTTACCAGCAGACCTGCGCCGACCAGTAAAACCAGGGCTAGAGAAATCTCCGCGACGACCAGCGCGCCACGCAAGCGGCCCCGAGCGCGGCTGACGGTGCTGCCTCGGCCGCTTTCCTTCAACGACTCGGCAAGATTGCTACGCGACGCCAACAAAGAGGGCGCGATACCCGAAAGAATGCCGCTGACTATCACGACCACGAGCGTGAACAAGAATGCGTTGGAGTCCAGACTGATCGTCTTCCAGCCGGCGACGAACTTCGCAACGTCCGGCGGCATGTGCGCAAGAATCACCTGAATCGCCCACTGCGCGAAGAGCAGGCCCAGCACTGCGCCGCCCGCGGAAAGCAGAATGCTTTCGGTGAGCAGCTGGCGAATGACGCGCCAGCGGCTGCCGCCCAGCGCGGTGCGCACGGCAAACTCGTTGGTGCGTCCGCTCATGCGCGCAAACTGCACATTGGCCACGTCGGCGCAGGCGATGAGCAGGACAAATGCCACCGCGCCCATCAGCAAAAGTGTGTACTGACGCGTGATACTGCCCGTCACGAATTCGCTCAGCGGCATGGGCCGGAGTTGCCACCCTTTATTTGTGTCCGGATAAGCTTCGGCTTGCCGTTGCGCGATGCCTTGCATTTCTGCCGCAGCTTGGGAGAAGGAGACATGAGGTTTCAGGCGGCCCAACACCCATAACCAGCGACTGTCGCGCCGCTGGCGGTGCTCTGGGTCGATGGCGAGCGGGATCCAGGCCTCAGCGGGCATGGGAACATCGAAACCTTTCGCCATCACTCCGATAACCGTGTAGCTCTTTCCGTCGACTTTCACGTTTTTTCCAACGATGTTAGGGTCTGCAGCGTAGCGCTGTTCCCAAAGGGCGTGACCGAGAATGATTTCTTGATCTTTACCGGGCGTTTCTTCCTCGGCTAGAAAGACGCGACCCGCCTGCGGTCTTACGCCTAATATCCCAAAGAGGTTGGCAGAAACCTGAAAAGCCTGGACCTTCTGTGGATGGGCGCCGCCGGTGAGGTTAACTTCATCCCACGAATAGGCCGCAAGATCGTCGAAAGATTGCGCTTCCTTGCGCCAGTCGAAGTACGTGGCGGGAGCGATGGCGTTCATGTCCACGTTCTGCTCCGGCCGCGAATCGACTAACGCAACGATTTTGTCAGCGTTCTCGAACGGCACCGGATGCAGCAGAAAAGCTTCGGCAACGCTAAACATCGCGGTGTTCGCCCCGATGCCGAGCGCCAGAGCGGCAACCGAGACCAGCGTCGCCAGGCGATGCTTTGCCAGCATGCGTAAACCGAAGCGAACATCTTGCACAAGTGAGAACATGACAACTCCTATTCGTAACGCAACGCAACCAGCGGATCGACGCGAGTGGCACGACGCGCCGGGATTACGCTGGCGACAATCACGACGGTACACGTTGCAAGAACCGCCAGGGCGAGAGCCAAGGGATCTTCCGGTGCGAGGCCGTAAAAGAAAGAACGCAGCAAACGTGCGCCTACGATGGCAAGCGGCAAGCCCAATCCGACGCCCGCTATGCTGAGCATCACGCTCTCGCGTGCGATAATCCACAAAACCTGCCGAGGGCTCGCACCAAGCGCCATGCGCACTCCGAACTCTGCGCTTCTTCGGCTTACTCGATAGGCGAGGGTGCCGTACAGTCCGGTGGCAACCAGTAGCGCGGCAAGCAATCCGAAGAACAGCGCCAGGCGGGCAAACAAGTGTTCCTGGGAAAAGGACGCCTCGAATTGCGCCTTCTGGGTAATTGGCTGCAATGCCGCCAGGTCCGGACCCATATCTTGAATCACCCGCTGCACCGAAGGTAGGAAAGCGGTGGGATTACCTGCAGTGCGCAACTCCACTTGCATGCTGGCGACGTCAGGTATCTGCGGGTAAGGAAAGTACGCCATGGCGGAGTCCTTTTCGCGCACGCTCGTGTACTTACTGTTTTGCGCCACGCCGACGATCGTATAAGGGGCACCGTGTTCTCCATCGATGGCCAAGTGATGGCCTAACGGCTGGCGCCCGGGCAAGTAACGATCGACGAAGGTCTGATTGACAATCACAACTTTCAGGGAGGCCGACGAATCGGCGTCGGTAAAATCGCGGCCCTGCAGGATGGAGGTCCCCATAACGTGGAAGAAATCCGGGCCCACGGCATTCCAGCGCACCAGGCTATCTCCTACTTTCTCGCGTGCTTGCAGGCCGTCCACAAACGCAATCGTGTTGTTGCTACCGCCTACCCCAGGCCGGATTTGTACGAGCGTAGCGGCTTCGACTCCGGGCAACACGCGCAGCCGGTCGACAAGCGTGTGATAGAAGCGGATGACTTCCGGGTCGCTGTGCAGGCTCTGCGGAGGAGTAATGCCGAAGACCAGCAGCCCTTGGGCGCGCAGCCCCAGGCTCGCGTTTTCAAGATTTCGCAGGCTGCGGACGGCCAGCCCCGCTCCCATTAGAAGCGCGAGGCACATGGCCATCTGCATGGCCACGACAACCTGGCCGGCGCGGAATCCTGTGCGGTCCTGTGTCGCACTGCGACCGGAAGCTCGCAGGGCAACCCACGGCGCCACTCGGCCCACGCTCCAGAACGGGACGAGGCCGAAAATTAAAGCCGTTCCGAGGGAAATTACCACCGAGAAGAACAGCACGCCACGATCGGGGGCCAGACTGACGTCCAGCCTTGCCCACTGCGCGAGCGCATCACTGGCCCACACCGCCAGTAGCCAGCCGGCGACGCCTCCAGCCGCCACCAGCAGCGCCCCCTCAGTCAGTAATTGGCGGAACAGCCGTGCATGCCCTGCGCCTAGAGCGGAGCGAAGACTGAACTCGCGCTGCCGCGCAGAATTTCGCGCCACCAGTAACATAGCCACGTTGCTGCACGCGATCACCAGGACGAGTCCTACCGTGACCATGAGCGCATGCAACGGCGTTTCAAACGCCTCCCGCAGGCCGGCGATTCCTTGCACAGCACTGAAATACAGTTGCGGCGGCGGTTCATCTTTACGCGGTCCGGGTGTTCCGAGGTAGGCCACGCTCTGATAGACCGGCTGCAGTTGCGCGAGCGCCTGCTTCTGATCGATGCCCGGCCGCAGACGCCCGATCATCATCAAAAACCACCAATCCGGCGAGCCGTAAAGAGCGCTCTTGTCCTGCGGCGAGACGCCCCACGGTTTTAATTCCGGCAGGGTCTGGAACGGAATCCAGAGATCGGTGGAACCCTGCGGCTCGACACCAAAGAAATCGCGAAGCGCAACTCCAATGATGCGAAACGGAACTCCCTTGAGATACAGGGACTGGCCAAGCACGGAAGGGTTGCGGGCAAAGCGGCGCGTCCAGAAGTTGTAACTCAGTACGGCGACCTGAGTGTGGCGCGACTCATCTTCCGGCGTGAACAATTGACCCAGCGCCGCAGTCACACCTAGCCCGGAAAAGAAATTGCCGCTGACCATGTCCGCGGACGCTTCTTCCGGCGCGTCGCCGACGCGCACGATGGTTTTGCTGAAACTCAAGGGCACAAAAGCGACGACGTCGGTAAAGACTTCTCGTTGTGCGCGCAATTGCTCGAACGCTGGTTCAGAGTGTGAGCGGTCGCCATAGCCGGTTTGCGATGTGTCTCGAGGCTGATTTTGAAAGCGTAGCCAGACCAGCCGGTCCGCGTTTTTCACGGGAAGGGAACGCAGCAAGACCGCATTCATTGCGCTGAAGATGGCGGTATTGGCGCCAATACCGAGCGCCAGCGTCAGCACAGCCACCGCGGTAAACACCGGATTCTTTGCTAGCACCCGCAAGGCGAATCGTAGGTCGTTCCACAGCGTCTGCATTGTTGCTTCCCCTACGCGAACGTGCTCGGACACACTTGTAATCAGACCGCCGAAGTGTCAGCACGATTTCAATTGTGGCCGCAGCTAGTCGGCTCCGACGCGGGCTTCCTGGGTTTCTTCCACGATGCGACCGTCGAAGAGGTGGATGGTGCGCTCGGCGAAGTTGGCGTAACGCTGGTCGTGGGTAACCATGCAGATGGTCGCGCCGTTGCGGTGCAAGTCGCGCAGCAGTTCCATCACCGCTTCACCGTTCTTGGAGTCCAGGTTTCCGGTCGGCTCGTCAGCCATTAGGATGAGTGGATCGCCGACCAACGCGCGGGCCACAGCAACACGCTGCTGCTGACCTCCGGAAAGCTGCGAAGGGTAGTGGCGCAGGCGGTGGGCCATGCCGACGCGCTCCAGCGCGTTCTGCACTTTCTGCTTGCGCTCACTGGAGCTGGTGCCGCGATAGGTCAGCGGCAGCTCCACGTTTTCGTACACGGTGAGATCGCCGATCAGGTTGAACGCCTGAAAAATAAAGCCAATCTCACGATTGCGAATGCGCGTGCGCTCGCTGATGGTGAGATTCGCGACCGGCTGGCCATTGAGCCAATAATCGCCGCCGGTCGGGGAATCCAGCAAGCCGAGAATGGACAGCAGGGTCGACTTGCCGCAACCGGACGGACCGGCAATCGAGATGTACGTGCCCTTCTTGATCTCGAGATGAATTTCCTCGAGCGCGTGGGTTTCCACTTCATCGGTGAAGAAAACTTTCTTCACGCCCTGCATTTTGATCAAAGTGCCGTTTGCGTCCGCCATTGCCTCTCCTTTGAATCAGTATTCGTGGTCTAGAAACTCGTCGTGTATTTCACCCAAGGGCTTCAAAAATTGTTGTTCATTCATAGCGCAGCGCGACCAACGGATCGACACGCGTAGCGCGCCGCGCGGGAATATAGCAAGCCGCCAAAGCGATCAACGCGATCAACACCAACCCACCCGCGTAAACCGTGGGATCGCTGGCCCGCACGCCATAGAGCAGCGATTCACTGAAGCGCGCGAGACCGTAGGCCAACGGCAAGCCGACTGCAACGCCCAGCGCCACCATGGTGCCCACTTCTTTCACGATCAGAAACCGGACGTGCGCGGTTTCAGCGCCAAGCGCCATGCGAATGCCAATCTCGCGAGTGCGCTGCACCACAAGATACGCCAGCACTCCGTAAATACCCATAGCCGCCAGCAGCGCAGCCAGAGTCCCGAAACCGGCGGAGAGAAGGGCCACCATGCGCTCGCCAAACAAATCTTCGTCGACCACTCGCTCCATGGTTTTGACGCCAAAAATCGGCAGATTGCCGTCGAGTTCCCGCACCGTGCTTCGCAGCGCCGACACCGCAAGCAAAGGATCCTGCTGCGTGTAGGTGTAGAAAGTCATCTCCCGAATGACGGGCTGCTGTGCGTACGGTAAATACATGAATGGCAAATCTGCATCCCGCACGTGCCCCTGTTTGGCGTCTTTTACCACCCCAACGATCTCAATATCCGGTTTGCCGCTGTTTGCGGCGCAACACGCAATGTGCAAACCCAGCGGACTCCGTCCGGTGAAAAACTTCTTGGCCATGGTTTCGCTGATGATGGCTACTTTCGCCTTACCTGGTCCGTCGCCCTCAGTAAACTCACGCCCGGAAAGCAGGGGAACCCCCAAGGTGGAAAAATAGCCCGGGCTCACAGGATCGAAGTTGACGTGCGAGTCTTCCGGGCGCAGGTCTTTGCTGCCTTCGATGTCCACATTGCTGCCCATGTCCGTGCCGGTCAAAGTGCCAATCTCGGAAGACCCTACGGCGCGGACTCCCGGAACGGCGGCGAGGCGCGCGCGCAGTTGATCGATCAAGGCCACGCTACGTGATGCGTCGTAGCCATTCAAAATCGGCGAAATAGAAAACGTAACCACATTCTCCGTGCGCAGCCCGAGATTCTGTTTGCGCAGATTCAATAGCGTGCGCGTAAATAAGAAAGCGCCGGCCAGCAGCAGCATGGTGAACGCCACTTGCCCCGCGACCAGCATCTTGCGCGCTCCGACATGCGAAGCCCCCGCGGAGGTCGTCGCGGCCTGATCTTTCAAAGTTTGCGCCACCGCCGTCCGCGTCACACGCCAAGCGGGAAGCAGCCCGAAGAACACACCAGAGATGAGCGTAGCCGCGGCCGCGAAACTAAGCACACCCCAATCCAGGTTGGTGCTCAAGCCTTTGATCCCGAGATTTGAGGTGACGGCAGGTGTCAACAAATTCATCAGCCACGCGCCAATCATCAGGCCCAAAGCGCCGCCAGCCATTGCGCACAGCAAACTCTCCGCCAACAATTGCTGAAGCATGCGTCCGCGGCTAGCGCCCATCGCCGCTCGAATAGCCAGTTCCCGCTGGCGAGCCGCACCTTGCGCAAGAAGCAGATTCGCCACGTTGGTACATGCGATCAGCAACACCAGCGCGACCATCACAAACAGCGCGGTCAGCGCCTGCCCCGAGTCCGTTTGCAGCGTTGTTCGGCCCTTCGCCCCAGGAATCAATAAAACTTTCTTGTCCAGGAATCTCTGCCGCTTCGTC
>Ga0307478_10000681_pt1 | contig 33320 bp, 29 predicted proteins | sample atmos_gasesECM4C_2_FD_203713 | JGI IMG/M metagenome (GOLD analysis project Ga0307478, IMG submission 203713) | Hardwood forest soil microbial communities from Morgan-Monroe State Forest, Indiana, United States - atmos_gasesECM4C_05 | ecosystem: Environmental > Terrestrial > Soil > Temperate...
GACGATGGCTCGGGGAGAGCCGTGGTGCCCTGTCCAAGAGTCAGGTCAGAAATCCCGAGCCCAGGCGTTCCGGAAAAAGTCACTGAACCTGCGGTGCCTTTGAAACTGATGCCTATGTCACTCCAGTTGCACCCGCTCCCTCCAGCGCAGTTCCCATCATTGCCGGAGAGCGCGATGGTGGCGAGAACGGTGCCGGTGCCGTTAGCACCACTCCAAACGGTCACGGTTTCTTGAAAAGGAGAAGTGTAAAAGAAGTTGAGACCAGTCGTGAATCCGTTTGCAATATTGATTGAGCCGGTGGCGCTTGTGATAAACGCGGCGGGAAACGGACTCTGTATCCCATTAATTGTGAGCGGGGTGTAGTTCACCGATCCACCTGCACTTGCGGGGAGGTAAGCAATAAAGCCGGATGAGAAAGTAACTCCATCAGCGGACTGATAATAATTGGCCACGGATTGCCCATCCTTCAGTCCTCCGAATGTCAGAAGGTCAACAGAATTCGCGCGAGCAAACGAGACGGAAAGCAAAATCCACAATGACACAGCGAGAGCACTGCTGACTGCTCGGGACATGACAATCTCCTTGTGGCGTCTGGAGCCAATGAACTCTGGAGCGGGGAGCTGCATTGGCTCGATCAAGTATCGCCTTGCGAGTGTTACTCCACAAGCATGGGAATGTTAACAGTCTGTTAAATTGTGGCCTCGGTAGCCGGTAGCCTGTGGAAACCTATGTTTCTCGGGTCGCAGGGTTTAAGTGGTCGCATTTGAGAATTTTGGTGGCCCCCAAACAACCTTTTTCATCGGGTGAGACATGTAAATTCTTCAGGGGTTTCCGATCAGCATGGCAGTTTCCACCTAGGGCGTTTACCTGAGTCGATATCCACCGTGAGTCCGTTCAGTTAATCTTGAGCATCATTTTCCAAACTTCCGTCTCTAGCAAGAAGTGCAATTTGTCCGAGAGCGGCCCGCGAGCAACGCGATGATGCTCGAACAGACTATGGGTTTTGGCGCGGAGTACGGGCTCGGAAGGCCTCTACGCGCGCGATTCTCGATGGGTGAAAACACTCTGCCAAACGCTTTTCAAAAAAATCCTAGGGCCCACTACGGATTTCTGGAAGTGTGGCACGGTGTCTGCAAGTGCCTGTGGAAATGGCTGTTCTTTGATCACAGCTAATTTCGTCTCAAAATGGCATTGTGGATGCTACCGAATTGCGGAACGTCGTAGCGCTGGGGCGGAATCTAACCGGGGGTAGTCATAATGGAGCAGTCCGTTCGGCTAGGACCGCGCGAACAACAGATTGTAGAGCTGCTTTTGCAAGGCTGTGACAACGCTGAGATCGCCAGCCAGCTTAAGATGGCGCGCAGGACCGTAAAGGCTCATTTCAACCGGCTGTTCCTCCGTTTCGGAATCACCGGCGGCATCAAGCGAGTGAAACTCGCAACCCTGTTATATCGGAGGCAATCATGTTTGCAAACGACCGTTATGGAAACCGCGTCCCCAGTGAACGGGAAAACCGAGTCATCGAGCTTGTCGCCCAGGGTTTGAAGAATCGCGACGTGGCCGATGCCATCGGCACGACGGAACATGTGGTCAAGAACTATCTTCGCGTGATTTATGACAAACTCGGTCTCTGGAACCGGGTGGAGCTTGCCCTCTGGTATGAGTCACGTCGGCAGGAGCCAGAACTGCAAGCGTAATTGCCGGGAAAGTGTCACTCCGCAACCCGGTGCAATACATCGAGCGGTCGGCAAGAATCGCAGTCGCAAAGTTCTATCCGCGTCCCGATTTCATTGACAACCGAAGCTTTGCAAATTGCGCAGACGCTCTGCAGCGGCGGCTTCGCCTTTTCGAGCTGCCGCAATCAGGAGCAAGCGCGCCTGATCGCAACTCTTCGGTACACCGTCGCCTCGAAGATATAAGTCGGAGAGTAATATCGCGGCTGCAAGGTTCTGCTTGCTTACCGCTTTCCACAACCACGTTGCGGCTTCTTTACTATCACGAGTCGTCCCCGCGCCGCCCTTGAGGAACTTCTGGGCCACAAGCAACTCAGCGTTGCCGCTCTGCGCGGCCGACATAATCGAAGAACTTGCGGGCGACGGAGGAGCGGGCATTGCCTTCCGTGCCGCGGTGGCGTGAGCCTTTGGCGGGTTCGTGTGCGGCACCGGGTTTTGCGCAGCAGGTGGAGCGGGTGTTGGAGTTGGCGTCGCACTCTGCTTGGCTTTAGATTCTGCTGGGGCTGGACTTGTGGTCCGCTCGGCCGGCATCGCGGGTAACGGCGCAGATTGCGGAGTTGATCCAGTGCCAGAGATCCCATGGCGCCACGCCAAATAGACCAGTCCAACGAGAAGAATCGACAAAACTATACCGATATAGGCGCGGTACCGGTAGGGCACAGGCTCAGGTGCTCGTGCGAATGCAGGAAGATCGCCAGGCGGGTGCCAGGCAGGCTCGGGCGCTTCGTCGCCTCCGTCGCTCACATCGTAGAAGGTCGGACTAACTTCAGAGATTGTTGGTCCAAGTTCCGGCTCGCTCGCGCGTTCGACCGACTCTTCCCGAGGGGAAAGCCCATGTTCCGTCCAACTCGTTGTCGCGACGGGCAGCACTTCTTCTGGCTCCGGTGATCGAGCTTCTGCAGTGACGGGCAGCGTCGCGCCGCACATTCCACAAAATCTTTGCCCCAGCCAATTCACCGCTTCGCATGCGCTGCAATGTAGCACCGGCAAGGATTCCGGAGGTGAGTCCATCGCTAACGTGTTGCCGTCATCCACCAGCGCTCCAACGTCGTCGTGATTGTCGTTGTGATCGACGCGATCAACCTCTTCGAAAAAATTCCGTTGACCAGAGGCATGCTGAGGTGAAGAAATTTCGGACGGGGAATTACTCTCAAGTTCTCGCAGCAGATCGGCGACGGCCTGTTCGCGTCTCTCGGGTGCGCTAGTGAAATAGACTTCTGCCCATCGTCCCATGTTGGCCGCCAGCAGCGGATTCAGCAGGGGATTCAACTCACGCTGGGGCAACGTACTCTCGTCGGACGCCTTTTTGGGCTGGGGCACTCCTGTTCTCCTGATATCGCGACGTTTATGATTCCACTACCGCCGCAAAAGGTTGTCAAATCGAAATGGACTGAAGACCGTTCAAGAGCCGCGGTCAGTCACATGCTTTACGCAATGCAGGTTCAAACTGATCCAGTTGCGCATCATGCTGGCTGGCGAACCTGCCTTTCTGCGTCTTACCGTAAAGGTCGGAACCAGGGCAATAGTAGAGAGCGGTGTGCAAGTCAACCCAGACCTGAACATCGGGATTGCCCCTGTCCTGCGGAGCCTCTGGCGCTTCCGCCAAACCGAGACTGATCAGAAACTTGTCGAACATGGAAAGATCAGCATCCGGAGCCGGCTGTTTGTGCCGACTCGAAGTGCCGGGAATCGCCGTTGCGTGGCTGGTCGCTGCGACCGGGTGATCGCCCGACAATATCCCCCAGGCAATCACAACCAACGTGAGTACAGCGATGCCGAGATAGAAATTACCTCTGCGGGTATGCCAGAAGCGGATGAGTTCATTCGGCGTACTAGTCGCCCCTGCTGCTGGGGGCAGCTCCGGCGCGGCCGCTGTCAGCAATGTGCCATCTTCCTGCTGCAGTTTTACGAGTGAAGTCTCATGGTCTTCGGCATCGTGCATCCCCAGCTGTGTAGTGAACGATGAAGACGGAGATGCAATCGAGTCCGTGTCAGGTTCCGGAGTCAGAAACTGCGCCAGCTTTGCGTCGGTCTCATGCCATTCGGGAAGAGGAGTGGTTTGTTCCTTAGCAGGGTAGTCCTCTGGCTGGAAGTCAATCGCATCCCACTGCGTCGAGGCAAGGCGTCGAGTTTCTTGCGTAACTGGACTGACGCTGCTTGGTATAGTCGGCGAAGCTTGCTCTGCCTGTTGCTTGTGCCAAGCCGCCGCCAGCTTGTTCTGCATTTCCGACGGTTCGCTATCTTCCGGTTCGCCATCTGAGGTTCGTGAAGCGCCGCAGGTGCCGCAATACTGCTCCACCGGCAGCACTTCGCTGCCGCACCTCCGGCAGGACAGTGTGGCCGCACTGGTGTCGGCAGGTTCGCTCGCGCTGCTGGAAGCTTGGGCAGCTAAAGCGGCGAGATTCGGTTTCAGCTTCTCGATGGCCTCAAGCATCGTCGATCGTTCCGACGCCACAGATTTCTTCAACGATGACTCAGCTTCTCGCCCAATCGCCTCAGTCACGAGGCCGGCCATCAACTGGCATGTGTGAACGTCCTGTTCCGCGAAGCCGCGCATTCTATCGAAATAAAGTTCCAGAGCGCCGACGATATTGCCGTCGTGATAGATGGGCACGGAGATCAGCGATTGAATTCCCCGCTTCAAGCAACCTTCGGCATCGAATAGAAATTCCAGACTTACATCTTCACTGCGGATGACCTGCCCGGTGCGCACGGTGGCCGCGCAGACCGCCGCGGTCAGCGGAACCTCGGTTCCTGAAGGCAGAGCTGGAGCGCCTGCGCCCGCGCGGTAACAGACTAATTTTTCATCCAGCAGTCCGATCCCTGCGCCGCTAGCGTTGGTGATGCGCGCGACTCTTTCCGCTACAACTGCCATCGCCGGATCGAGCGCGAGATGCCGTCTCTGAATCTGATGCTGCGCTTCGACAATCTCCGCTAGCGTGAGTGTGTAATCTCCAGCCGGAACATTCTCTTGAGCATCTGGACTTTTTCTGGGGAACTGCGCTTGCGCGGCCGACTCCTGCTCCCGGAGCTGCTCGCTGTGCAACTCCAGGCTTTCTTCCATCTTCTGCATTTCGCGGTTGTGCTCCTGGAGCACATAAGCGGCTTCGACGAGCTTTCCAAAGGTCTGCTCGTCGAGGCCCGGAGTTTTTTCCTGGTCGGTCACGATGTTCTTCGCTGTGGTAACGGACAGTCCAGCGTGGGTGGGGCTCCCCGGAGAACCAAAACTTATTTTAGTGCAATTCCCTCCCGAAAGAGTGTTATTCGAAGGTTGGCGTACTGCTGAGCAAGGTTCGCGAAACATCAGCGCATGCATCGGTTGCCGCGATGACGAGACCACAACCATGCTGAATTCAATGGGTTGGCATAGTGATTCAATCGCTCATCCAATATCAGACTTAAGGTGCGGCTGACGGATGTTACTCTAGTAACCCTTAAGTACGACAGAGCTGACCCGGCTGGCTCACCGGGCTCGTGGTGGGACACGATTTCACTCCCAAGCTTGAAAGGCGACGTGGAGTTCTACAACCAAGACACTTTTCATCCTTCCGAAAACCAGCCCACAATCGACTTCGGCGGCCGCTATAAAATTCACAGCCCGGTGATTTTTCTCTTCATGGCAGGACGCAGCCTCGAACCTGCACGCAGCAATCAGTCTTCGTTCGTCGGTTATTTCGGGATTCAACTGCTGCTTCCGCCGAAATCGTACAAATCCAGTTTGCCGGAAAACTCGCCGCAGAACTAGCGTGGATACGGTCAAGAGCGCTTCCCGTGTTCAGGAAGAATTGCGGGAACATCGAGATGGAAAGGCCCGACTCGCCGCCTTCATGGAAACGCCATTTGACGCCGGGATTCGATTGCCCCAAGCCAAATTTGGCCGGGGAAGAGGAGTCCTTCACACGCAGCCATGCGTTCTCGTACGTCAGCTGAATGCGATCTCCCACGCCGAAGTTGATGTCGACATCGGGTACGTAAGAAACAGACTGATCGCTATACAGGAACGGCATGTATCCAAAGTTGATTTCCCAATTGAGGTTGCCGGGAGTGCCCGGATCGTTGGTGTAGTAAGGTGGACCACCCTGAGCAATCGCGAAAGAAGCAGCGAGAAACAAAAATAGAACGATCCGTAACAAAACGATCTGCCCGCGTAGCATGACCACCGTCAAACCGCCAGAAGTATGGGCTTGGCCGGGACAAGGGCGCGCGCACATCCTTCCGCGATGAATCCCATGGTGTTTCATATGCTCTCTAGCTTCGGCAGATCATGGCACTCGCTTGGGCGCCTGTGCAAAACGCGCAGCAGATTTTAAGAGAGTACCAAGATGGAACTGGCCTTCGGCGGTTAATTCCCATCTTAGGACTGACGGCAGACCTCGCGGTGTGAGCGAATATTGACGGTTCTCATCCGTCAGTTGGTTAGCCAGTTGACGGTGTTCTAAGTCTCCGTAAGATTATGCAGGCAGGAGGGTTATCTCAATCGACGGTTCTGTCGGATATTGCCTTCCGCAAATCGCATCCCGGCTCTGGCGAGCGCGGCGAAGAGCTTTTTTCGGTTGTGGCACCGCCATCAGTTCTTGTTCCAAGCCCAATCCGGGAGAGATCAGCCTAGCACGAAGCTTCTGAAGTTTCTCTGAAAGCCTTGGTCGTCGTCCCTAAGTGCAGGCGCACAAAGGGCTTAGCTGCATAGTGAAGATTTGGCGAATCTTTGGCGAAGAATGTGCTTAACCATGTGCGACAACGGTTGCGATCATTCCGATAAAGACCCACAGCAGACCCCAAATGCAGGACGTAAGGACCGAGGAGAAACGCACAATGGACATCGATGGCATGAAGGTTACACCACGGGATCAGCAAGTTTTGGATCTGCTGGTTCAAGGCTGCAACAACAAGGAAATCGCGGGGCAGTTAAACATCAGCCCGCGAACCGTCAAGCAACACTTACGCACCCTTTTCCTGCGGGCCGGTATTCGCGATGGCCGCAAGCGGGTGAAGCTGGCGATTGCCGCATTCGAACGGGAAGAAGGGAATGCATCATGACGCCGCGTGAGCAATTAACCCCGAAAGAACTTCAGGTGGCTACCCTCGTGTGGGAGGGTTTGACCAATCGCGAGATTAGCAAGCTCATGGGCACGACCGAGCAGGTGATCAAGAATCATCTACGCAGTACCTTCGACAAGCTCGGGGTTTGGAGCCGCCTTGAGCTTGCGATGTACGTAGCCGGCCACGGCGGGAAGCGCTGGCTGGAAGATGTGACTGGGCCTGGTCTTCCCTTAGGACATGCCGCAGGTCGCTAGAAATTTAGTTGAAGCACTTGCGTCGAGTTGGTGCATATGAAAATTCCCAGCCAACGGCGGCTGGAATTTGCAGGGCGTTAGCGCGCAAGATCTTGCGCCCGACTCGCTGGGCCTGTCGCCTTTGGAGAACAACTTCTGCAAAACATTTGTATACCAATGCACTCAGGCGTTGAGGGATTCTACCTAAGCTATTTAAGACAAAGCGATTTATGAGACTGTATTGTCGGCCTGAAAATTGCACGAAGGAACCGGGCTCAGAGAGGGATTTCCTTGGTCTAGAGTCGGTTGTGCGATCCGGGGACGGGCAAGAATGGCATACAAAGAGACCTTCTGGATGGCTTGTGATTCGACTGAACAATTGCGGGCGGAATATGGCCCGTTTCATCGTCGGGACGAGGCTGAAGCGGAAGCCCGCAAACTGGGTTTCGGCTACTTGCTTCGCTATGAGCACCTGCTCGACGAGAACGAGGAAATTCAAGAGGTTCGGTGCATCTTCATCGAATTAGCTGGCGCAGTTTCAACCGAGCCAGCTTCCGTCACTCTCCACACCCGTTGTGCCAGTTGTGGTGAGTCCGCCACTCATGCCAAGGGTTGGCAGGCCGAAGTCTGGGCCGACATCCACGAGTTTGAACACACCCGCCACCGGGTTCGGCTCTTCGAACACTCGCGCAGTAAAGGCCTGAAAGAAATTGGCGGCTGGCGGTCTTAGCTTAGAACAGTTAGCAGGTCTCGGCTCAGGCTGCGGCAGACAATTCACTGGATGCCGCTCGATCAACAAACCAGATCAGCTTACCGTCTGTTGGACGCACCAGTTTGCTGGGATACTTTTCTCCCGGAGCGCTGCCTTCCAGTACCTCGCGCAGAACCGCCGCTTTATCGGTTCCACTCACCAGAAAAGCCACACAGCGGGCAGCGTTCAGAACAGGCAACGTAAAAGTGATCCGGTCGGCCCCGAGTTTCTCCACCCGATTCGCCACGACTAACCGCGATTTTTCCTGTAACGCCGCGGTTTCCGGAAATAACGAGGCCGTGTGTCCGTCAGGCCCCAAGCCCAGCAGAATGAGGTCAAAACGTGGAAACTCGCCCGCCTGCAAAGCGAAAAATTTTCGCAGTGTCTGCTCATACATTTCCGCGGCGGCGGAAGCATCCGGATTCTCGGCCGGAATGCGAAAGACGTTAGCCGGAGGAATCGGAAGCTTCGATAGCAGGCTTTCCTGAGCCATGCGGAAATTGCTCTCGGCATCTTGTGGCGGAACGTGGCGTTCGTCACCCCAGAAAAAAAATATCTGCTCCCAAGGCAGCGCCGAACTCGCGTTGGCCGCGATTAGTGTGAACATGCTTCTGGGAGTCGATCCTCCAGACAGCGCGATGGCGAAGCGTCCGCGTTGCGAGATCGCAAGAGTAGCCGCATGCACCACCTCATCGGCCGCTGCCTGAAAAAGGTCTTGAGGCGTGGTCAAGCGGCGAATGTCGATCTGTGGAGAGGAATCTGGCACGCTCAGGAGCCTCCGTCACGACAGCCGCTTACCAGAGCACATCGCGCTGCACCCAGAAGCCCGGCTTTATCGTTGGTGATGACGTGAACCGGGATGGCTTCCAGAAGCGGACGCAATCTGCCTTTGTCGAGGAAAGCGCTCATGAAAATCGGTCCCGTGAGCTTGGAAAGAATCTTAGGTGAGATTCCGCCGCCCAGAAAAATTCCACCGGTCGCCATTGTCTTGAGCGCCAGATTGCCCGCTTCCGCGCCGTAGACTGAAATCCATAGATTCATCGCCTGCTCAGCGAGCTTGTTCGATCCGCTCAGAGCCGCGCGCGAAATCGCTGCTGCGGCGTCTCCTTGCGTCAACTCCTGCGCGAATCCGGCCGGTTCATCGCCACACTTCTTCGCGCGTAGAAATTCGTAGACATTCACTAGACCCGGACCGGAAAGGATTCGCTCGTAGCTGACGTGGCCGTAGCGGCTAGTCAGGGTCTGCAACAGTTCGATCTGCAACTCCCCTTGCGGCGCAAAATCCGTGTGTCCGCCCTCGCAAGCGAACACTCGATGATGACTGCCATCCCAATACAATCCTGCTTCTCCCAACCCGGTGCCGGGAGCGATGACCGCTTGATTGCCGGTGGATGGAGGCGCTTGATTAAGAGCAACCAAGTCTTGCCGGCTCAGGGCGCTGATGCCCCACGCGTTGGCCTCGAGGTCATTGATCAACAAAGTAGCGGGCAACTGCATTTCTTTCGCCAGCCGGGATTGTTCGATGATCCAGGGAAGATTGGAAGTTTCGACCCGCCCATTCCGGACCGGGCCTGCAATTCCAAAACAAGCCACCTCAGGGCGGTCCCCCGATTCGCACAGAAACTTGGAAACAATCTCACCAAATTCGCCATACTCGCGGCTGGGAAAAATACGCTCGGAGATTAGGCGGAGACTTCCATTTTGAAGCTGAAAATAGGCCAGCCGGGCATTCGTCCCTCCGATGTCGCCGGCCAAAATCATTTCTCGAAATTCCTCCAGCGCCGGCCATCGCGCTCCAAGAGTTCGTCGGCCTCTTTCGGGCCCCACGTACCCGATGCATAGTTCGGAAAGTTCCGTGGCGGCAGCGCCTTCCACAGATCGAGTACCGGATTGACCACACTCCAGCCCGCCTCAACCATATCAGCGCGTTGAAACAACGTCTGATCACCGATCATGCAATCGTGCAGCAACCGTTCGTACCCGGTGCTGGGCTGCTTTCCGAAGTATTCCTGATATTCGAAGTTCATGTCCACCGTTCCGAGGCGCATCACCGGGCCGGGAACCTTCGCGGCGAATTGCAGCGAAATGCCTTCTTCCGGCTGGATGTGCAGCACCAACTGGTTCGGCATCATGTGTTCGACGGAAGTGTCGCGGAACAATACGAACGGCGCCCGGCGGAACTGGATCACAATATGCGTATTCCGCGCCGGCATGCGCTTGCCCGTCCGCAGATAAAAAGGAACATCGGCCCAACGCCAGTTGTCGATGAGCAGTTTCATGGCGACGAAGGTTTCGGTGCGCGAATCGGGCGCCACATCGCTCTCGGATCGATACGCTGGAACTTGTTCGTTACCCTCCGTGCCCGCTCCATATTGACCGCGCACCGAGCGCGTGAGAACTTCCTCGTCGCTGATGGGCTGAATAGCATGCAGAATCTTGGCTTGCTCATCGCGTACCGCATTCGCATCGAACGAAATGGGCGGCTCCATCGCCGTTAGACTGATCAACTGCATGATGTGGTTGGGAACCATGTCGCGCAACGAGCCGGCATGCTCGAAATAACTGCCGCGGCCTTCCACGCCTACGGTTTCGGCCACGGAAATCTGCACATGATCGATGTAGCGGCGGTTCCAGATGGGTTCGAAGATTCCGTTGGCGAAGCGAAATGCCATGATGTTCTGCACAGTCTCTTTGCCCAGGTAATGATCGATGCGATAAATCTGCTTTTCGTTAGCGAGCTTGAGCAGTTGCTGATTGAGCGCCTTGGCTGACTCCAGGTCGTGACCAAAAGGCTTCTCGATAATTATCCGCCGCCAGTGGTCATTGCTCTGCTCCATCAGTCCGGTGGCGGCGAGTTTTTCGACAATGGGCCCGAAGAAACTCGGCGCCGTTGCCATGTAGTAGAAAACGTTTTGATGGGTCGAGTGATCGCGATCGATTTGGGCGAGGCGTTCTTTGATTTTGGAATAAAGCGAATCGTCGTCGAAATTGCCGGCATAGTAATAAAAACGGCGCGAGAAACTTTCCCAAAGTTCGTCCTGAATGCAATCGCCACAATATTCTTTAACGTCGTCCTTGAGGCGCTTGCGGAAGTCTTCGTCCGTCATCTGCGCACGGGCCACGCCCAACACCGCAAACTCTTTCGCGAGCAAGTTTGCCCGCGCCAAGTTGTACAAAGCAGGGATCAGCAGGCGAGCCGTCAAATCGCCGGCCGCGCCGAAAATTACCATGACACAAGGATCCCCTTGTTTGCCGACGCGCGGGGTGGCTATTGTGGGCTGTTCCGCCAGTTGCGCCATCTTAGTTCCTCAGTTTCGTTGAAAGAATCGTGACTGTCGTAGGTTACGCGCTTTTCTTGGTCGGCTGGGCAGCGCCTGCCTGACCCTCACCCGCTTCAACATGCCCGCCAAATTTCTGCCGCATAGCGGAGAGCATCTTCTCCGCAAAAGTATGTTGCTGTCGCGAGCGAAAACGCACATACAAAGCCGCAGTCAGGACTTCCGCCGGTACGGCCTCTTCGATCGCGGCCTGAATCGTCCAGCGTCCCTCGCCTGAATCCTGCACATAGCCTTCGTATTCGGAGAGCGTAGGATTTTCCGTCAGAGCCATCGCTGTCAGATCAAGCAGCCACGAACTCACGACGCTGCCACGCCGCCAAACCTCGGCGATGTCCGGCAGGTTCAAATCGTAGCGGATATCCTCCGGTAAATCTTTGCTGGTCGCATTTTTGAAAATATCGAAGCCCTCGGCATACGCCTGCATAATGCCGTATTCGATGCCGTTATGCACCATCTTCACAAAGTGTCCGGAACCCGAGGGACCGCAGTGAATGTAGCCTTGCTCCGCTGTGCCGCCAAGTTTTTCGCGGCCGGGAGTGCGAGGAATGTCGCCCACCCCGGGAGCCAGCGTCTTGAAAATCGGATCCAGCCGCTGCACTGCCTCTTTCGGCCCGCCAATCATCATGCAGTATCCGCGCTCGAGGCCCCAGACTCCGCCGCTGGTTCCAACATCCATGTAGTGAATGCCTTTGCTCTGGAACTGCTCGGCTCGCCGCACGTCGTCCTTGAAATACGAATTGCCGCCGTCGATGATGGCATCGCCGCTTTGCATATGCTGCGCCAGCTTCTGCACCGTCTGCTCCGTGGGACCGCCCGACGGCACCATCACCCAGACTGCTCGGGGCGGTTTCAACTTGGATACAAGATCTTCCAATGACGACGACCCGCCGGCTCCCTCGCCAGCAAGTTGCTTCACTGAGTCCGCACTTAAATCCGATACCACGAGTTGATGTCCGCCGCGCATCAGCCGGCGCGTCATGTTCGCGCCCATGCGGCCCAGACCCACCATTCCCAATTGCATCGCTTGCTCCTTAACGCATTATGTCCGAATTGCGACCAGCAGATATCCGAGATCCGATTGCGATGCTAAAGTCTCTAAACCCGACTCACATCGTGGATCCCGAGGCGCCAGCCGTGGGCGCTGCTCTCGGAATCCGCAATCGTCGTTTTCACCGCTGCGGCGAGGGCTTCCGGTAGCGAAGACTTCAAATGGCTCAAGCAGTCTTTCCTTTGGTCTGAGTGCTCTTCTCCACCACAGCGAGCAACTTGTGGAACGCATCCGCAAACAACTTCACGCCATCGTTTGTCAGCTTTGTGGTTACTTCGCTGATTGAGATGCCGGCTTTCGCCAGATCGTCCATCACCTTCTGCGCGCCCGCCACATCCTCGGTCAGGCTGTTCCTCAGCTTCCCATGATCGCGAAACGCGTCGATGGTCGCGGGCGGCATGGTATTTACGGTGTCCGGCCCGATCAATTCTTCGACGTACATCACGTCGCGATACGCAGGATTCTTGGTGCTGGTGCTCGCCCAGAGCACGCGCTGAGTCCGCGCTCCCTTGGATGACAAAGCCTCCCATCGCGGTCCGCTGAAGATTTTCTGATACCGCTGATATGTGAGCTTCCCGTTGGCAATCGCAACCTTGCCCTTCAGGCTCTTGAGCAAGGTCTGCTGAGCGGCATCCGCCGTCTTCAGCTTGTCGTCGATCATCGAATCGACCAGCGAGTCGATGCGGCTGATGAAGAAGCTGGCAACGCCCGCCATCTTTTTCAGATTGCCGCCACGCTTCGCCAGATCTTCCAATCCGAGGATGTACGCCTCCGCAACCTTTTCGTACACTTCCTGCGCAAACAACAATGTCACGTTGACGTTGATGCCCTCGCTAATCAACTGGCGAATTGCGGGAAGACCTTCGGCTGTGCCCGGAACTTTAATCATCACGTTTTCGCGATTCACCGTCTTCCACAACCGCCGCCCCTCGTCAATCGTCTCCTGCGTCTTCATCGCAAGCAGCGGAGAAACTTCCAGGCTCACGTATCCGTCTTTGAATTGCGAACTCTCATATACCGGACGCAGTATGTCCGCCGCCCCTTGAATATCGCGGATCGCAATCTGTTCGTAACGGCCAGTCGTGTTGAGATCATTTCGCGAAGCCAGCGACTTCAATATGTCGTCGTAGAGCGAACTTTCGCCGATTGCCTTCTCGAAGATCGACGGATTCGAGGTCATCCCGCGAAGGCCATCCTCTTCGATCATGGTTTTCAGTTGGCCGCTTGTCAGCAAGTCGCGCCGGATGTAGTCCAGCCACATCGACTGACCATAGCCGAGCAATGCTTTTAGAGGATTCGTAGCTTTCGAAGTTTCCAGAACTCCAGTGGGCTGCATGATGATTTCTCCTAGTAAATCGACGGCGGACGTCGTGCTCGATCAACCGCTAATGTGATTCGTTTCCTGCATTTCGTTGCCGGGCGGCAAGCCCTACTTTTCCGCCATCGCCTTGCGCGCCTCGGCAACAACCGCATCCGCGGTAAAGCCGAAATACTTCAACAAATCTTTCAACGGAGCGGAAGCGCCAAAGCGGTGCATGCCAACCTTCCGTCCCTTGATGCCAACATAGCGCTCCCAGCCAAACGTCGAAGCCATCTCCACCGAAACGCGAGCCTTCACGGAAGAGGGAAGCACGCTTTCCTTATAGCCTGCATCTTGCTGCTCGAAAATTTCCCAGGAAGGCATGCTCACCACTCGCGCCTGTACGCTCTCCGTCTTTAATTTTTCGTAAGCATCGATGCAGAGCGCGACCTCGCTGCCCGTGCCGATCAGGATTACTTCAGGTTTCCCGCCAGCAGCGTCAGCAAGGACGTATGCTCCTTTCGCAGCCCCGGCGGCAGATGCATATTTCGTGCGGTCAAAAGTAGGAAGGTTCTGCCGCGTCAGCACCAGCACCGCCGGTTCATGCTGCAAGTGCGCGATGATCTTCCATGCCTCAACTACTTCATTCGCGTCCCCCGGACGAAGCACGATCAGATTCGGCATCGCACGCAACGAAGCCAGTTGCTCGATCGGTTGATGCGTGGGCCCGTCTTCGCCAACGCCGATCGAGTCGTGAGTAAAAATGAAAATCGAAGGAATTTCCGATAGAGCCGCCAGACGAATGCTGGCGCGCATGTAATCGCTGAAATTGAAGAAGGTCGCGCCAAACGCGCGAATGTCAGAAAAAACCAGCCCGTTCACGCTGGCGCCCATTACGTGTTCGCGCACGCCGAAATGTAGATTACGTCCGGCATAGCTGCCCGCTTCAAAATCACCCGCGCCTTCAAACTTCAATGTGGTCTTGTTCGACGTGGCCAGGTCGGCAGAGCCGCCATTCAGCCACGGGATGTTTTGCGCCAGGACGTTCAGCACCTTGCCCGAGCTCTCGCGCGTCGCAACTCCCTTTGCGTCCGCGGGAAACGTGGGAAGGTTCTTATCCCAGCCGTCAGGAAGTTCGCGTCGCTGCATGCGATGCAACTGATCAGCCAGCTCCGGATACTTCTGCGAATACGCCGAAAATACTTTCGTCCATTGCGTCCGCGCTTCGTACCCGCGTTTTCCAACGCCATCCTGGAAGTGTTCGCGAACTCCTTCCGGCACCAAAAACTTCGCATCTTCCGGCCAACCGTAGAATTTTTTCGTCAGCCGCACTTCTTCTTCGCCCAGCGGTTCTCCGTGGGCCGCATTGCTGTCCTGTTTGTGCGGCGATCCGTAGCCGATATGGCTGTCGACGATGATCAACGTCGGACGATCGGTCGTTTTTTGGAACGTTTCAAAAGCCCGAGCCAGCATGTCGAGATCGTTCGCATCGGCGACGCGTGTCACATTCCATTCATAGCCGATGAAGCGCGTGGCCACGTCTTCGCTAAACGACCAGCTCGCAGGTCCATCCAGCGTAATGTGGTTGTGATCGTAGATCCAGCACAGATTCGAAAGCTTCAGATGTCCAGCAAGGGAAGCGGCCTCGCCGCCGATGCCCTCCATCAGGTCGCCGTCGGAACACATCGCGTAAACGTTGTAATCGAAAACTTCAAAGTCTGGCCGGTTGAAAGTCGCGGCTAGCCACTTGCTGGCGATCGCCATCCCCACGCTGTTTCCCACGCCCTGGCCGAGCGGTCCGGTCGTGGCCTCTACTCCTGTCGTGATGTGCGATTCGGGATGCCCCGGAGTCTTGCTTCCCAATTGTCGGAAGCGCTTGATCTCCTCCATCGGAACCGCGAGCTCCTTCAGCACCTCGCCGTCCTTGTTCACCTCGCGCACGCCTGTAAGATGAAGCATGGCATAGAGCAACATCGACGCGTGACCGTTCGAGAGTACAAAGCGGTCGCGGTTCAACCACGTCGGAACTTCCGGATCGTATCTCAGAAACTCCTGCCACAAGCAGTAGGTCACCGGCGCCAGGCCCATGGGCGCTCCCGGGTGACCACTATTGGCTTGCTGGACCGCGTCAATCGCCAAAGTCCGGATCGTATTAATGGACAGCAAATCCAATTGCTTGTCGGTCACCAATGCCTGTTCGGTCGCCACCATGCGATGCCTGCTCCTCCCGGCGGACAATTTCGCGCCACTCAGCCGTCCACCGGCCATGACTAATTAGAGTACCCGAGGCAGAAAGGGTTGCAACTACGGATTGAGTGTATCAAGTTCCCGCGGACCGATGTCACCCGCGTAAGTAAAAATCCCGATTGGCGAAATGGTAATAGTGGCGATGTGACAAGAAGAGAAACGCGAACGAAGAAAGGGAAAAAAGCGATTTGCGCTATTTCAGCAACTGCAAATAGCTGCTCTCGCTCCGTGACGCCTTTGCGGCATCTTGGACGTATCGAAGGAACTGCCGCAGGTGCTCTTTTTCGGCGGGATCCATTCCCTCGAAGCGAATGCGCACTCCGGCATTCGGCCCACTGTGCGTGACGACCCCGTTCAACGCCAGGCCCTTCACCCAGATTTTTCCACTTGCGACCCATAGGCCAATTTCGACCTTGGCGCCGCCGCTGATCGAACTCGCCGTCTCGACCTGGCATCCGCCCAGACTGGTGTTCGATAGATTGCCCCAGATGGGCGCCTCGCCATCATTCACCCGCAGTTCCACCGCCACGAAGCACTTGATTCGGAGATGCCGTCGGCGGTCCTGCGCCCAGTTTGGACTGAAAATGTCAGGTTCGAACGGGGGTGAGGATGCGGCGGACGTAGGCACAGGTTGCGGAGCCGGCTCCGATGATACTGTCTCTGCCGGTGTCGCCCCCGAACTGCTCGACGACGCTTGTTTAATCTCGCGCATCGCCGCAAGCAGAGCTTCTTCACGGCGCTCCGGCGGGGCATCGCGATAGGTTTGCAGCAGTTTTCCCAGATTCTGGGCTAGGTCGGGATCAGCCAAGAGTTGCGTCCAGTCAGTCCCCGGCGCGGCGCTAGGTTTGGTTTTGTCCATGGGATAGCGTCGGGGCCGCATTCTCGCGAACGAATCCCCGTCACCAGCTTGAGCCCTGGATTACCTGCCCACAAGATTACCAAGGTGACCTCGGGAAATCTGCCATGGTCACCGGCGCGCTGCGAAGCTGTTCGTCGAGAAGACTTCACTCTACTTCTTCCCGTCCGTAAAGAAAATTCTTGAGCATTTCTTTCTGCTCATCAGTTAGAGACAAAAATTCAAAGCCGTACTGATACCCGTGGCGATAGCGCACCACCGCTCGCAGTTCCAACGGCAAGGCTAATTCTGGAAAGCAAAGGCTCAAGGCGGCAACGTCCCCAATGCTGAGTTCAGCCGCCAGCAGCATGCCAATGCCCGCCTCCGACAGATTCCGGGAGTGACCCTCAGCCGTCTGGTAGTGATCACCGTGAAGATAGTTCACGCTTAAACGGAAATCAGCGCGGTATCTCGGACACCGCCTCTTCCGGCGATCGACCGGTTTTGCCGCGCGCTGTGGGTTTGAGGATGACACGAGTCGAGTAGACGCTCCTTAGTAAGCGCCGTTAGCGCGGTTCCAATGAAGTGTGAACAAATGAACTCTGAACAAATTCGAAGGCTTCTTCGAGTGCCGTGAGCAGACGGGCGTTCCATGCCATTGCGACACCGATCCGGTTATTCGAGATTCCGGTCTGAGTCTCATTCCCAACCTATCGGCCTCCTTGAATGAAGTGGAAGGTGTCTTCAGTAATGCTCTTTCCATTACAATTTCTAAAGTCTTTGCGGATCCACCAATCCTGCATGACCGTGAGTAGTTGTGCGGAGCCGGGACTACATCAATATTCTTATCTTCGGCTTAAAAATCATCTTGCTGCTGCATCGCGAGACGCGTTAAGTGCATCAATAAGCGGACGTTATGCCATGAAAGAGAAAAGTCGTCCCAGGAACCCTTCACGTTGGGACTTGTTTCAGAAAGCGGAGATGCCCGACTCTCTCACCAATCAAACCCGTGGAATTCGACTGGTTGCTTTCATATTTCTTCTGCTCTTCGCGGTAATGCGACTCATCGCACAGACCTCTGTGCCTACTCCTTCCATTTCGCTGCCTGGATCGCAGAGTCCCTTCACGGGCAGCGAGCCTGAGGGCAACGCAACCCCTGAAATTTTGCAACTGAGTTTTCAGGAGGCGATCGACCGCGGGCTCCGCAACAACCTCGGCCTCCTTCTTTCCGGCGATCAGACTCTTACGGCACGAGGCGAGCGCTGGAAGGAGCTCAGCAATCTTCTGCCCAACCTTTCGGCGCGCGTTGGCGAAGATGTACAAACCACGAGCCTCACTGCACTCGGATTCAAGAGCAACGTTTTTCCGTTTCCTGTTCCCCGAGTGATCGGTCCGTTTAATTATTTTGACGCTCGTGCCTCGCTGACCCAATCCGTGTTCAATTTCCACGATCTGGAAAGGGAGCGCGCTGCCTCTGAGAGCCTGAAGTCGGCGCAATATACCTTTAAAGACGCGCGCGAACTTGTGGTGCTGGCCGTCGGCAACGCCTACCTGCAAGCCATTGCGTCCGCCGCTCGAATCGAAACCACCGAAGCGCAGGTTACGAACGCTCAGGCTCTGTACAACAAAGCTGTCGACCAGCAGAAGGCGGGGCTGAGTCCCGCCATCGATACTCTGCGTTCTCAAGTCGAGCTGCAGACCCGCCAGCAGCAACTGATCGCAGCACGCAACGATTTTGCCAAACAAAAGCTGTCTCTGGCCCGCGTGATTGGCCTGCCTTCCGGTCAGGAGTTTGCCCTCACCGAGAAAGCCCCCTATCAGGCACTGACTGCCTTGCCTGTCGAGGTCTACCTGCAGCGCGCCTATGCCTCGCGATCCGACTATCAGGCGGCACAAGCTCAAGTCCGTGCTGCTGAACTTTTGCGGCGGGCTGCGACCGCCGGCCACTACCCCACACTTGACATCAATGCGAACTTCGGCGATATCGGAGTCACTCCCGCGCAATCGAACGGCACATGGCAAGTGAATGGAGGCGTAAACATTCCAATCTTTGCCGGCGGCAAAACCCACAGCGATGTGCTTGAGGCCGAGGCCCAGTTGAAACAAGCCCGCTCACAGTTGGCTGACGTTCGCGGCCGAATCGATTTCGAGGTCCGTGCCTCATTGCTGGACCTAAGGTCCGCCGCCGATCAGGTCGAGGTCGCCCGCAGCTCTGTCGAACTGGCGGACCAGGCTCTGGTGCAATCGCAGGATCGCTTCTCCGCTGGTGTCGCCGATAACCTGGAGGTGGTACAAGCTCAGGAGTCCGTAGCCGGCGCTCATGAGAGTTATATTCAAAGTCTGTATGCCCACAATGTTGCCAAGATCGAACTCGCGCGCGCCATCGGCGACGCTGAACAAGGCGTCAAACGATATCTGAAAGGCGAACACTAACTTAATTTTATGGAACCGACGACGACTCAGACCCCGCCTGCCCCGCCATCGGAGCAGCCTGAAACCCGTACCAAGCCTCTGCCTTCTACAGAACGGGACTTTCATACTCGTCCTGCGCGCACGTCGAGTCCCGGCTTTCGCATCGCGATCATTGTTGCCGCGATCGTGCTGCTGGTGATCGGATTTTTTGTCTACCGCTACGTCACCAGCTACGAGTCCACTGACGACGCGGAGATTGACGGCCACGTGAATTCTGTAAGCACCCGCATCTCGGGAAATGTCATAAAGCTGAACGTGCTCGACAATCAAGCTGTGCAGGCAGGCACTGTATTAGTGGAAATTGACCCAGCGGATTACAAAGTCGCGTACGAGCGAGCCAAAGCCGACTTCGAGAGCGCTCAAGCGACCGCCGCCGCAGCCGGCGTGAATGTGCCCATCACGGATGTCAGTTCGACCAGCCAGGAGTCGGCGTCGGAAGCTGATGTAGCCAACGCCCGCGCCGGAATTGCCGCCGCTAAACAACAATTTGCCGCGGCCAGGGCCCAGGTTGATCAAGCCGAAGCCAACAACGTTAAAGCGCAGAACGATCTCGGCCGTTACAAGCAACTCGTCGACAAGCAGGAAATTTCGCAGCAGCAATATGATCAAGCCGTGGCAGCGGCTGCAGCTGATGCTGCGGGCGTCCAAGCTGCTCACGCCAACGCGGATGCCGCGCAAGCTCAAGTGAACGTGGCTCAAGCAAAATTGGCGCAGGCCGAAGCCAACTGGCGCAGCGCCCAGACTGCTCCACAGCAGATTCAAGTCGTGCGCTCCAGAGCCGCATCTGCCCTGGCTGATGTGCAACGCAAGAAAGCGGACCTCGATCAAGCTCAGCTGAATCTGCAGTACACCAAGGTTATTGCTGCCGTCGCTGGGGTGGTCAGTGATCGCACGGTGGAGGTTGGACAGAACGTCGCTCCGGGACAGGAACTGCTGAAGATTATTCCGCTGAACGATGTCTGGATCACCGCAAACTACAAAGAAACACAGCTTCGCGAAATGAAAGTTGGGCAACGCGTCACCGTTGAAGTCGACGCCAACGGCAGAAGCTATAAAGGCAAAGTCGATAGCATCGCCGGCGCCAGCGGCGCCCGCTTCAGCCTGCTGCCTCCCGAAAACGCGACGGGCAATTATGTGAAGGTCGTCCAGCGTATTCCGGTGAAAATTGTTCTTGATCCCGGCGAAAATAACGATCAGTCGCTGCGCCCCGGCATGTCCGTGACCCCTAAGGTTTGGATCCGGCAATGAGCGCCGCTTCCACCACTTTGGTGAACGACGACGCATGGCGTCCTGCGGTAAACCCATGGATCATCGCGATCACCGTCACGCTCGCGACCTTCATGGAAGTGCTCGATACCTCCATCGCCAACGTCGCCCTGCCGCACATAGCCGGTAGCCTCTCGGCTGGGCAGGACGAGAGCACATGGGTCCTCACGTCCTATCTAGTCTCGAATGCCATTGTGCTTCCTTTAAGCGGCTGGCTTTCTTCAATCGTCGGACGCAAGAATTTTTACATGGGCTGCGTGGCTCTGTTTACCATCAGCTCTTTCCTGTGCGGATTGGCGCCGAATCTTGCAACCCTCATCATTTGCCGCGTTCTGCAAGGTGCCGGCGGAGGCGGATTGCAACCCAGCGAGCAGGCCATCCTCGCTGACACGTTTCCACCCGCGAAACGTGGCATGGCCTTCGCCGTTTACGGAATGGCCGTCGTAAGTGCTCCGGCCATCGGACCAACTCTCGGGGGTTGGATCACGGATAATTTCACCTGGCGTTGGATTTTTTTCATCAACATCCCGGTCGGCATCATTTCGATTCTGCTCACCACCCGGCTCATTCAGGATCCGCCCTATTTCAAGCGCCGCAAGCTCAGTGAAACCAGAATCGACTACGTTGGTCTCGGCTTCGTCGCCCTTGGCCTGGGGACTCTTCAGATTATTCTCGACAAAGGGCAGCGCGAAGATTGGTTCGAATCGCACTTCATCGTCATCCTGTCGGTGATCTGCGCGATTTCTCTGATCTTCGTCATCATCTGGGAGTGGAGGCACAAAGATCCCATCATCGATCTTCATCTGTTTCGCGATCGTACCTTCGGCGTCTCCAATTTGTTAATGTTTATGCTTGGGTTTGCCTTGCTGGGCAGCACGCTACTGCTGCCTCTGTTTTCGCAGACTCTTCTCGGCTACACCGCCGAGGAAGCCGGTCTAGCCTTGATGCCGGGCGGTTTCACCATCATCCTGCTACTGCCCTTGGTCGGGTTCCTGCTCTCACGCTATAGCCCTCGCTGGCTGCTGATTTTCGGCTTGGTCGTGCTTTCGGGCTCTTTGTTCCATATGGCCAGCTTTGACTTGGACATTAATTTCCGTACCGTCGCCACAGCCCGGGTCTTTCAGGCGGCTGGCATGGCCTTCCTCTTCGTCCCCATTAATACGGCAGCGTACGCATTTCTGCCTCGGGATAAGAACAACGCTGCGTCCGGCCTGATGAATCTTGCCCGCAACATCGGCGGAAGTGTCGGAATTTCCCTGGTCACTACCATGCTCGACCGGCGCAGCCAGGTTCACCTAAACGATCTTTCCCGCAATCTCAGCGCCGCCAACCCTGCCTTCCGGACGATGTTGCAGGGCGCGACTCAGGCGATGCGTCTGCACGGCGCAAATGCGGTATTTACCTCTCAGCAAGCCTATGCCTTGATTGAAGGCACGCTTCAGCGACAGGCCGCTATGCTGGCTTATCTCGATGACTTCCGGCTCCTGGGCATCTCGATCCTGTGCATGGTTCCGCTGGTCTTCTTGATGAAAAAAGGCAGGCCCGGAGGCGGAATCGCGGTACACTAATGCCCGGCAGAAGAGATCAATCTTGCTTCTGAGAGATAATCGAAGCTGGGGATTGGTGGGCCGAGATGTTTCGACTGGTCACCATCGAACGGGAGTACGGCAGCGGCGGCGGTGCGATTGCTGCTCAACTGGCTCAGCATTTAGGCTGGACTCTCTGGGATCACCGCCTTACCGAAGAAATCGCCCGCATTGCTAACGTTGCGCCCTCCGTGGTTAAGCGCTGTGACGAGCGCATCGACAGCCGCTTCTACCGCCTCGCGAAAACCTTCTGGCGCGGCAGCTCCGAGCGCAGTTCTCCTCTCAGCAGTCAGACTTTCGACACCGATCGCATGATGTCGATCATGGAGGAAATTACCACCAGGATCGCCCAGGAAGGAAACTCGGTCGTAGTCGGGCGTGGCGCGCCTTTTTTTCTGCGCCAGCAGCCGGATGCATTTCACGTCTTTCTCTATGCGCCGCGAGCTGAAAAGGTGCGCCGTCTGGTCGAGGATGGATTGAACCCGACCGACGCCGAGGAACAGGTCGATGCCGTCGACCGCGAACGCATCGCCTTCGTCAAGCATTACTTCGACGCCGACTGGCCCACCCGTTCCCTCTATCACATGATGATGAACACGGCCGTAGGCAACGAACCCGTCATTCGGGCAATCCTTCATACAATGCATTTGGTGGAAGGCCGCCCAAAAGCCACAGACTACGACCCATCCAGAGTCCCCACCTCAATCTGAAGGATTCGCGTCTTTCTTCCGTGGTCCCAGTGTCCTCGGTGTTTAGGCTCTTCGCTCCGCAGCGGCTCAGCTAGCGTGCGGACGAGCCGGTCGTTGCATCGTTGGACAACAATCCTGTGCGCAAGAATCCGGTCGGGCTCCGAGCACTCCCAAGGCCCGCCGTTCCGAGCCCAGATTGGTTCGCTCCAGAATCAGTTCCCGAATCATGCCAACAAATTTCGGATGCCCTTCTACCGTCTTCGCCCGCACTTTGGGCAACGACAGCGAATCGCAGAGCTGTGCCGCTTCCACATCAAGGTCATACAACACCTCCATGTGGTCCGATACGAAACCGATAGGCGCCAGCACGACAGCGGACGCGAGATTCTTAGCCTTCACCTCACGCAGATGCTCGAGAACATCCGGTCCCAACCAAGGCTGCCCCGGTGAGCCGCTACGGCTTTGGTAGACGAGGGCCTCATTTTTCTGACCCAACGATTCCGAAACGAGCCGCCGCACTTCTTCAAGCTGCCTGACGTAATCACTCGTGTCGGCCATCGCAACCGGAATACTGTGCGCGGTGTATATAATTTGCACGTTTTGCCGCGCCTCGGCCGGAAGCGCCCGCAGGGCATCCCGCACGCGCTCGATGGTTACCTCGACATACAACGGATGGTTAAAGAATGCCCGCAGTTTATCCACTTCCGGCGCGCCTACACCCACTTCTCTTTGCGCGCGCGCTATGTCCTCGAGATACTGCCGGCATCCCGAGTACGAACTGTAAGCTGAAGTGACGAAGCCCACTGCCCGCCGGATCCCGTCGTCCTTCATTTTCTGCAGCGTCTCAGTCAGGAATGGATGCCAGTTTCGATTCCCCCAATAAATCGGCAGCTTTAGTCCGTTTTGCTCGAGCTCAGTTCTTAACGCGGCAATCAAATCCCGTATTTGCTGGTTAATCGGGCTTTTCCCGTCAAAGTGGTAGTAGTGCTCAGCCACGGTCAACAGGCGTTCTCGCGGAACGTTTCGGCCGCGCAGCACAGTTTCGAGGAAGGGAATTACCTCTTCCTTCGATTCCGGTCCACCGAAAGAAACCACCAGAACAGCGTCATAGTTCATATCGAAAGAGATTGGTTTGAAAATTTCGCGAAGCGGTCGCCTGAGCTCAGTCGTCACGTCACGATCCTCAAGCTGGCGGCACTCAGTTGCCGTGTGCGGCTACCGCAGAGGCCGGGATCGATGCTGTCGATTCAGCATTCTTCGTCACCGACAGTGGCCGGTCCAACGCGATATCCATTTCCGTAAACCTGGGCAGCACCACATCGCGGCCGCGGCGCGACACAATATAGATGCCCGAGACACAACTCGCTATGATCCGAGTCGTGCCGGCTGTGGAAGCGTCGGTCGCCGTTGAAACAATGGCTTCGATAATCAGCTGAGCCCCGTCATCCACTTCTTTCGCGATGCCAGCTGTTACGCCAATGTTAATCGCCATCCATGCTTTGCCAGGATGTTCGCCATGGAGTTGCCCCTCGGCATCAATCTTAGTATGCGACCGCTGGTCCAGTTCTGCTCCAGCCAACGACGCGGAGATGGGAATAAGGTTTCCACCCGGCAGCGTCAGGCCGGTGAACGTCAGATATAACGATCCTGCTCGGCTTCCCCAGCGCGGTGGAGTTTTCTTGACTACCTTTCCCTCAATCAGAGTGCCAGCCGGCAGGGCAACGCGCGAGTTGATCAGAACAGGCTCAATCAGCCGCCCCTGCACAATATCGCCAGGCTTGCTCTTGGAAGCGCTCACATCGCCCAAAAGCAGAATCTTGAACCCAGTCCCCGCTGGAAGAGCCTCCAGAGCAGATACGTCGGATGCCGACGAGCCTTGGCCATTGCCAGTCGATCCGTTTTGGTTTGCCGGAGCAACCGCCTCCAGCACCATCGTGGGCGTCGGCAGCTTCTTCGGCCCGTAAACGCCGCCAGATTTGCTCGTCTCCACCGCGCCGTTTGCATTCTCCGGCTTAACATCTTTCTTCTTTTTCTTTGCTTGGGCGTGTACCTCGCGCATGCGGCTGATGGATATCAACGACACCTGCAACGCGGTCTCGCCGTTCGTTCCAGAAACAGTTGCTGTTTTGAAAACCGGATAAGACTCATGGCGAGGTGTAAATAACTTGATTACGCCAGGCCAGTGATCGTCCGGAATTCGCCGCCTTTTCTCCAGGTGGTCCACGGTTAGACGCACGTCGGTCCCGGAAGCAAATAGTTCGCGGTCGGCAGAGTAAGCGTCACGCGACAAGCTTCCCTCAACAGTGTCGCCCGGCTTCAATTTGGAAACCTTGAGAGGACTCTTTAGTTGAACCTTCAAATAAAGGCTTGCGCTTGAAGACGCTGGATTTTGCTTACCCGTTGCAGGTTCATCTGCCCCGAAGCAAATCGTCGAGGCCGCCGACAGCGCGACTGCCAGCCATAGACCGGCAATGGCCTTTGATAATCTGTGTGCGTTTATCATCTGTCCCTGCCCGCCCTAAACTCGCGCCTGGAAGTATTGCGCGGGTCCTGAATTTACCTTCGAAATCCACTGAAAGGCCGAATGGAAATAACGACACGCGCGCGCCCGGTAATCCCGGTCGTGCATTTTGAGAGGAGAAATCTGGTGCGCCCGGAGAGATTCGAACTCCCGACCTATTGCTCCGGAGGCAATCGCTCTATCCATCTGAGCTACGGGCGCCAGCAATAGCTTCAGTCTACATGGGACAGTCGAGGAGCATCAATGGACCCACCTGAGAATTAACGCCACGTTCAAAATGAGCGAGCCAGAAAGTAGCATGGCGGGGCCGAAGAAGCCAGCCAAGCGGCCAGCCCCGCCAATTTGTGGCCTCATTCCGGGCTGAATTCGGTGGTCGAAGAACGACCGTCTGATCACGCGTGGGCAGAACACCGTGCGAACACAGAAACTGATGAGACTGCCAACGTGCAGATATTAACGACTACCAGCGGCCTCGTCCGCCGCCTCCGCCTCCGCGGCCACCACGGTCCCCGCCGCGATCGCCGCCCCGGCCACCCCGGTCGCGTCCGCCACCCCCGGCATGTTCGGTTTTGGGGCGCGCCTCGTTTACGTTCAGCGTACGTCCTCCGACTTGTGAGCCGTTCAACGCCGTAATGGCTTTTTCGCCATCTTCATTGCTCGCCATTTCCACGAAGCCGAAGCCACGCGAGCGTCCTGTATCGCGGTCCGTCATGATGCTGACCCGGTCGACCTGCCCGAACGACTCAAACATCTGCCGCAGCTCGTCTTCCGAGGTGTTGAAGCTCAAGTTGCCTACAAAAATATTCTTCACGCATCTTCCTCTGCATTGAGCTGTCGAAGTGCAAGCTCAATGCGGCGGACTGGCAGGTCGGGGACACCTTCCTGAAAATCGAGACCGGAGCCGGCGAACAGTCGAATGCGGCCAGAAGTATAGCAGGTTTGTCAAATGTTACTTGTCAAGGCAAGAGTAGTTAGGAATAACCACCTACGCGACCTATAACTTCGAGGCGTCTGACTTAGATTCAGAGCCAAAATCGTGTCGGCAGGACGGTGGCGAATATATTGGCTAGCACTCGTCCACTTTCCAATAACCTTCGCGCTGATAACCAACTCGCAGCAACCGATTCTTGGGGTCGTGCCGCTTGCCGCAACTCGGGCAGATCAAATACCGGGTCCACGCGGTGCCAAGACGATCGTAGTTTTCGGCGACGGCAAACGTTGTCCCACAGCTGCAGGGTACCATCAGCATTCGCAGCGAGGATTGATCTTTCGATTCTGTGGTGCGACTGTGAGACTTCACACTTCTTCCACCGTGGCCATCGCTCTCTTCTTCCGTTTATTCGATTGCAGTACTTTTTTTCGCAAGCGCAGCGACTTCGGCGTGATCTCCACATACTCGTCGTCGGAAATGAATTCTATGGCTTGCTCCAGATTCAGCGAACGGAAGGGCACCAGGCGAATCGCCTCATCCGCGGTTGATGCACGCATGTTGGTGAGTTTCTTTTCACGCACCGCGTTCACATCTAGGTCGTCATCTTTTGCGTTCTCGCCGACAATCATTCCTTCGTACAACTCGATGCCGGCGCCGACGAAAAGCTCCCCGCGCTCTTGCAGTCCCCACAGCGCGTAGGCCGTGGAGGTGCCAGCGCGATCGGCGATGAGCGCGCCGGTCGGCCGGTGTGGAATGTCGCCTTGCCACTCGGTGTAGCCATCGAACAAGGAGTTCATCACGATGGTGCCGCGGGTGTCCGTGAGCAACTGGCTGCGCAGGCCGATCAGTCCGCGACTGGGCACGCGGAATTCGATGCGTACGCGTCCGTAACCGTGATTGTGCATGTTTGTGACTTCGCCTTTGCGCGATCCCAACTGCTCCATCACGACGCCGACAAAACTCTCGGGCACGTCGACCGTGAGATGTTCGACCGGTTCCATCAGCTTTCCGTCGATGCGCTTGGTGACGATTTCCGGCTTGCCGACCATCAGTTCATAGCCTTCACGACGCATCATCTCAATCGTGATCGAGAGTTGCAGCTCGCCGCGACCCAGCACTTTGAACGCGTCAGTAGTCTCCATTTCTTCGACGCGTAGCGAAACATTCGTAAGCAATTCTTTCGCCAGCCGCTCGCGCAAGTTCCGCGATGTGACATAGGTGCCTTCACGGCCTGCGAAAGGCGAATTGTTCACCGTGAACATCATGGCGATGGTTGGCTCGTCGATCACGATGGGAGGCAGCGGCGCAGGATTCTCTGCGTCGGTAATCGTTTCGCCTATGGTGATGCCCTCCACTCCGGCAACCGCGACGATATCGCCCAACACGGTTTCCGTGATGTCGGTGCGCTTCAGCCCCGAGAACGAAAACAATTTCGTGATTTTGGTTTTGTGCAGCGTGCCGTCGAGCTTGGCGATGGCGACGTCTTCGCCGGTGAACATGGTGCCGTTGAAAACTCGCGCAATGGCCAGCCGGCCGAGATAGTCGCTGTAGTCAAGGTTCGCCACCAGAATCTGCAAGGGCCCTTTGGGATCGCCGCTAGGCGGTGGAATCGTTTTCACCACCGCCTCAAACAGCGGCTGCAAATTCTCCCCTCCGCCCCGAATGTCGGTCGACGCAGTTCCTTCCTTCGCATTGGTATAAAGCACTGGGAAGTCGAGCTGATCTTCTTTCGCATCGAGATCGATGAACAGATCGTAGATTTCATTCAGCACTTCCTGGGCGCGCGCGTCGGGCCGGTCGATCTTGTTGATCACGACGATGGGAGGCAGCTTCGCCTCCAGCGCTTTACTCAAGACGTAGCGCGTCTGCGGCAGAGGGCCCTCGCTGGCATCGACCAGCAGCATTACGCCATCCACCATCTTCAGCGCGCGTTCCACCTCGCCGCCAAAATCGCTGTGTCCCGGCGTATCCACAATGTTGATCTTGACGTCGTGATAGAAGATGGCCGTGTTCTTGGCGAGGATGGTGATTCCGCGCTCACGCTCCAGTTCGTTCGAGTCCATGACCCGATCGACATGGTGCTCATTCGAACGAAAAGTGCCGCTCTGCTGCAGCATGGCGTCGACCAGTGTGGTCTTGCCGTGGTCCACGTGCGCGATGATAGCGATGTTGCGAATGCTCAAACTCAAAGTGTGGTTTCCCTTTTATCGATCTGATTGGGTTGACGGGCGGACGTGGCCCATCCTCAACTGCAACCGCCCCCTTCTATAACTTTACTATGGCTGGAGGTTTATCAGTGGATTACATCGCACCAACGTGCGGCAGTTAGTAACAGGGCATTCACGAATCATTCGATCACTATTGAAATTGGATGGCAGAAAGCGTGCCAAAAATTAAGAAGCATTACCCCGCGACTGCTTTTTCTTTAGGCGCGGGTCTTCCCGCCAATCGCGCAGTCACTTCCTTCACCGCCCGCTGCGCCGCCAGAATCGCTTCATTGGCCGTCGATTCCGGTCCCTGAGAGTCCGTATTGGCGAAAAAAATGCGATCCATTGGATGCCGGACCAGCGGCTGAACTTCCGTAAACAATCCCGGCGTTGACATATACAAAGGATGGCCGCGGCGGTAGATATGCACCTCGATCGGGTCGACATTCAGTTCGGGCATCAGCTTCTGAAAGTCGCGCAGCACATTCGCCGCGATGGAACGCGCGCCTCCCTCCGTCAAGAGGGTAAAGCGCTGCTCTTCTTTCATCGGCGTGTAACAACTCAGAATGTTGAACTTCTGTTTATAACCCGGCTGCTTCTGGATCACCCAGTCCGCGACCACAATGTCGGTAAAAGTATTTCCCGGACACCACGTGTCGTAGCCGTGATTGAAAACCGGTTTATCGAAAATTAGATTCACCACGGGATACGGAATGTAGCGAATCTGATGCATGGCGTCGCTCTGCTTCTCAGGCAAGCCCTCGATAACGCGCCGCGTAATGAACTTCGGCGTCGCCATGATCACAGCCTTGGCTGCAACCGTCTTCAATTCGCCGCCCAACATGGAGGTAACCTGCACTTCTTCTTTTCCGGGCACGACGGCCACAATGGTCGAGCCGGCCTGCATGCGGTCTTTGTATTTTGCTTGAAGAATGTCCTCCAGTTTTTTCGTTAGCGCGCCCAACCCTCCTGGCCAGGTGTAGCGATCGTCGGCGTGGCTTTCTTCCGCCATACTCTGCAATTCCAGAATGCCAACCGTAGAGGACGCTTCGTCGCTCTCGGCTCCATAATTCGATGGCCCGTAAGCATTCCACCACTGCTTGAGCTCTGCGGGATACGCCTTCATAAAATCGGAAAACGGCGTGTTCGAAAGTTCCTTGCTGCGTTTCTCCAAATCAATCGCGAGCATCTCTTTCTTGAACTTCTTGAAGCCCTCGCGAACCGGCTCAGGATATGGCAACTTATTGAGTCCGTCACCCCACGTATCAGGAATTAATTCGCCTTGAATGATGCTCGCGTCCGAACTGTTGACCGGCAGCGGCTCCAGTCCAATTTCCTTGGCGAAGTGGTACACGTATTCTTCTTTCGCCACGAATGCCGTTCCTGTGCCGTAGGTGCTGCCCTCATGCTCCATCGCGTACGCGTTGCCGCCCCAGTGCGGTTCTTTTTCCAGCAAGAGAAAATCGCGATGTTGCAAACGATAAGCCGCCGTCAATCCGCTGATGCCGCCGCCCACGATCACCACATCGTGCCGCGCGGAGGCCACGGGTCGTGTGAACACTTTGCCATCGCGCACCTGGTGGCAAATTCGATTGTCCTCGCCATCTACGTCCGCCGCTGAATTCTTCTGCGCTTGATCTGTCTGTGCCGCCACCAGTGAAAGGTCGATGGGGCATCCCGCCGTTACCGCCCCTGCCACCACAAACTTGATGAAGTCCCTGCGATTCGCGCTCATAACGCATTTCCTTCCACGGCTTGCACGAGTTCCGTGCCCGCTTCCGAGGCTGCCTTGCCGCGCACGAGCAAGCGATACCAAAGCACGATCGCAATGAGTGAAAACAAAAAGATAATGGTCGACACCGCATTGATCTCCGGCGTGATGCCGCGCCGCAACCGTCCCCAGATTTCCAACGGTAACGTGTTATCGCGCCCGATCAGAAAAAAGCTCACCGCAATCTCGTCCATCGATAGCGTAAAGATCAGGAGCGCCGCGCCGATGATCGGCAGCTTCAGATTCGGAACCGTGATCCGCCAGAATGTTTGCCAGTAATTTGCCCCCAGATCAAGCGAAGCCTCTTCCTGTGCCCGGTCGAGCTTCTGCAGGCCCGCGAACACTTCCGTTGTCGCCACGGAAATCAAAGCCGTTCCATGCCCCAGTATGATCGTCATTAGGCTCAGCTTCGTCCCCGTCACATTGAACAGCATGAGGAGCGAAAGCCCCGTAATAATTCCCGGCAAGATCAAAGGCAGTAGCACCAATCGCCGGAACAGAGCCTTCCCCGGAAACTGCGCGCGCTCCAGCGCTAGAGCCGCCGGCACTCCGAAGGTCAACGAGATCGCCATCGCTGCCAACGCAACTTGCAAGCTGTTGAGCACCGAATCCCAGATGGGCCCGTCGGCAAAGAGCGTGCGGTACCAGTCCAGCGTCAGATGGTGCGGCGGAAATCCGCCAACGCCCTCCGCGTTGAATGAATAAAGGATGAGAACGGCAATCGGCAAGTAAAGGAAGGCGAAGACGGCGACAGCATGCAACAGCAACCAGCGTGAGCCTGAAACCAGTTTCGCATCGCTCACGAGAAGCTCCATTTCTTTTCCAGCCGCTCGGAGAAAAACAGCAAACTCACTACTACCAGCAGCATGCACAATGAGATCGCCGCACCCAGCGGCCAGTTGTAAGCCGCGCCAAACAAGCTGACCACAATGTTTGAAATCATGATGCCGCTCGGCCCTCCCAGCAGTAAGGGCGCAAGAAAGTCGCCGAGGCTGAGCACGAATGCAAACGTCGCTCCCGCAAGCACTCCGGGAATCGAGAGAGGAAAAATCACCTTCCAGAAAGTTTGCCCAGGAGTCGCTCCCAAGTCATGAGATGCTTCCACGAGATTGCGCGGAATATGTTCCAGCGCCGCGTAGATTGTCAGAAACGCAAATGGCGTATAGATGTGCGTCAATGTCAGCACGACCGCGAACGGACTGTATAGCAGAAATTCCAGCGGATGCTTCGTGAGGTGTACGTACTGCAGCAGAGTGTTCAACACCCCATCCGATCCGAGGATCGTCTTCCACGCATAAGCTCGCACCAGGTAACTCACCCACAGCGGAATAATCACCAACTGGTACAGCAGATCTTTTTTCTTTCCTGCGTAAAAAGAAAGAAAGTAAGCCAGCGGATACCCCAGCAGCAAAGAAAAAACAGTCACGCGCGCGGCAATCCACATGGAGCGCAGCAGCGTTTGCCAATAAACATCGACCCGCAGCAGTTGCGCGTAATTGTAGAAATTCCAGGAGTGCACGATGCTCTGCGCCGCCGACACCGACCAGAAGCTGTAGCAGAACATCAGCAAATACGACGCCAGCAGAAACGCCGTAACCCACAGAAGTGGAGGCAGCGTGACCGCGGCTTTGTAAGCTCGGGAAAACATTCAGATTCTTTCGGGCGACTCGCGCACGAGCACCGCGTCAGCCGCCGAGAACTCCAGATCGACTGCATCTAACGCGCCACCACTTCCTGAAGTCCGAACAACAAGTACGAGTCCAGCGCCGCAGTCCACGCGAATCAACTCCGTCGCGCCGTGAAATGCCTGGTGGAGAACTTTTCCGCGAACTCGTACACCGTTGGATAGTGCCGTATTCTCCGCGGCTAGCCGGACATTTTCGGGCCGCAACGAAAACAGCACCGGTCCATCCGGAAGGGAGGTTTGCCATGTCAGCGGTCCGCAGCGAGACATTCCTCCGCGAACCTCGCCCTTCAGCAAATTGGTGTGCCCGATGAATTGCGCTGCATAAGCGGTCGAGGGTCTACCGTAAATTTCTCGTGGGGTCGCCACCTGTTCCAGTTCACCTGATCGCAACAGCGCAATCCGGTCCGACATCACCATCGCTTCTTCCTGATCGTGCGTAACGAAGATGAACGAAATGCCAACCTCGCGCTGCAAAGACTTCAATTCCACCTGCATCTGCCGCCGCAAATTTGCGTCCAGCGCGGAGAGCGGCTCATCTAGGAGCAGCAGTCGCGGACGGTTCACCAGCGCCCGTGCCAGCGCCACCCGCTGTTGCTGTCCACCACTGATCTTTGACGGCTTCGACTTTGCGTGCACCGACATTTTCACTTTCTCCAGAGCCTCTGCCACTCTGGACAAAATCTCCGCCTCAGGCCTTTTCGCCACGCGCAATCCGTAGGCAACATTCTGCTCCACGGTGAGGTGTGGGAAGAGCGCATAGTGCTGAAACACGGTGTTCACGCGACGCCGGTAGGGAGGCTGACGATCCAGTCGCTCATCTTCCATCCAAACTTCGCCCGCGCTCGCGCTCTCAAAGCCCGCGATAATTCGCAGCAGCGTCGTTTTTCCCGAGCCGCTTTCTCCAAGAATCGTGAGGAACTCTCCTTCCGCTACATCCAGAGAAATGTCCCGCAATACCTTGTTCTTGCCGAAGTTCTTGGCTACGTTGCGAATGCGAAGCAAAGGACGGCCGAGGATTCCCGCAACAGCATCCCACACGGCCGTCATTTCAGATGTGCTCATCAGCGTATCGGATCTCTCGCCGGAACCAAGGGTGAACTCTGAAGCACAGTCCGGAGACTCGCAACGTGGTACTGGGTACTAGGTACTGGTTTTATTGCGCCGCTTTCACTTCATTCCAAATCTCGTTGTACTTGCCGCGCCGCGGGACATTCTGCCAGAAATAAAGCCGCTTCTGGTAGTTGTCCACATCGTCGAGATGCAGGCTCTTGACCTCGGCCGGCGTCATGAACTGCCCGGCCTGCGGATTCGCCGGAGTATACCCGGTCACGTCGGTCACCTTTTTCTGTGTCTGCGCCTCGATCATGTACTCGAGAAATTCGTAAGCCAGATCCTTGTTCTCGCTGCCTGCAGTGATCATCAAATGGTCGATCCATCCGGTGGTATTTTCTCGTGGAATCGTCTCCCCCACCGGGAAATTGACCTTGCGCAGTTGGTTGGTCATCAGCGGCCACCCCATCGCCGCTACCACTTCGTGATTCTGAAAAAGATTCGTCAACTCCCCGCCGGTCGACCACATCTTGCGAATATTTGGTTTCAACTCCAGCAATTTCTTCTTCACCGCATCGAGCTGTTCGTCGGTCAAGTTGTAAAGCTGCGAAGGAT
>Ga0307478_10000682_pt1 | contig 33316 bp, 24 predicted proteins | sample atmos_gasesECM4C_2_FD_203713 | JGI IMG/M metagenome (GOLD analysis project Ga0307478, IMG submission 203713) | Hardwood forest soil microbial communities from Morgan-Monroe State Forest, Indiana, United States - atmos_gasesECM4C_05 | ecosystem: Environmental > Terrestrial > Soil > Temperate...
CGAATCTCCTACTGTGATCGGAGGTATTACCCGGGAAGCCATGTCACGCGCGCACATATCGACACGGTTGGCAATGCCTTTGGCGTCTTCCCCTTCCGCCAAGTCGGCGTCACGGCCGTCGGCACGCCGATTTATGCCAAGCCTCTGCCTGAGAGCGTCCGTTACAAATTTCCCAACGCAGCGCCCCTGCCGTGCGACATGACGGTTTACCTCAAGTCAGGGCCGGATGACTACATCGCCTATGGGATCAGCGGCGGGCCCTAGTCCTCGACGGGAGCGTGGCCGGGGTTCACGAGGCGCTTGCGCTCCAGGTAGGCGATCAGGCCAAAGAGGAGCGTCAGGCCCAGAAGGAATCCTCCAATGGCGTCGGAGAACCAGTGCCAGCCGAGGTAGACCACCGCATAGCCAACCAACGCGACAACCAGCACGAGCACCGGGCTAAGGCGCGAGCTGTCGCGGCCGAACAGTTCCCAGCGCTCAGCGAGGTAGAGGACGAGGCCATAGGCGATCGTCGCGCGCAGCACGTGGCCGCTCGGAAACGAGTACTTCCCGATCTGATGACCGAGTGACGGCAGGATGTCCGGAAAGCGCTGCAAGGCCTTTCCGGGCGCGACGCTTGGGACGACAAGTTTGCCGAGGATTTCGAGCCCGGAGGCGAGGAGGATCACGGCAACAGGCAGCACGGCCAGCAGGCGTAGCCCACGAAAGAGGGCCAAGCCCAGCAAGGCAGCGATGACGAGCGTCAGCTCGATGCTGCCGAGGTAGGCGAAGATGCCGAGCCCAAGGTCCTGGCCGAAGCTCCCACGAGCCTGCATGTAATGGGTCAGCCGCAAGTCCGTCCGGCCAAAGGCACCGAGGCTGACCAGCACCGTAATCAGGAGAAATGCGGCGAAGAAGACGCTGGCCGTGATCATTAGCCGGCGGCTGAGAACCGGCCAGCGGGGTCGGGTCAGCGTTGGCACTTGCGGCAGTAAACGGTGCCGCGGCCGGCCAGGCGGGAGCCCTGCAATGGAGTCCCGCATTTCACGCAGGGCTCGCCGCTTCGTCCGTAGACGAGTAGCTTCTCCTGGTTGCCCCCGCGGACGCCAAAGGCGTCGACGTAATTGATGATCGACGAGCCCCGTGCCGCAATGCTGTTTTCCAGTACCTCTTGGATCGCCGAGTAGAGCGCCCGGCGTTCACGCGCGGTGAGCCGATGCGTCCACCGGCTAGGACGGATTCCGGCCCGAAAACATGCCTCGTCGGCGTAGATGTTGCCCACGCCCGCCAGGAACGATTGATCGAGCAAGGCCGATTTGATCGGCCGCCGCCGGGATTTGACGATCCTGTCGAATTCGGCCTCGGTCAGATCGCCACCGATCGGCTCGGGGCCCAGCTTCGCCGGAAAGGCACGGCCGGCGACGAGTTCCTCCTGGGTGCCAAGCAACAGACGGCCAAACTGTCGAGGGTCGTCGTAGCGCAACTCCAGGCCGCTATCGAGCGAGAGCCGGAGGTGCGTGTGCTTGACTGGCGCTTCTTCCGGTTCCCACACCCGGAGATGCCCGGTCATCCCGAGGTGGACGACCAGACGTTGACCGTTTTGATCTAGCGGCATGACGAGATATTTCCCGCGCCGCTCGACAGAACGGATCGTCCGTCCGCGCAGGCGGCGAACGAACGTCGTTGCATTGGGATAGCGCACCAGCCGCTTACGAATGGCCGGATCGCGGGTCAAGTGGACGGACTCGATGCGGCGTCCGGCGAGCTGCGGCCGCAGGTCTCTCGCGATAGTCTCGACTTCGGGAAGCTCGGGCATTCAGGCTTTGGCGGCCACGAGCCGCACCCGCTCCATGTCCTGCCAATTCGGTCCGAGCTTGAGATCCACTTGCAATGGGACTTTGAGTGGATAGGCCGTCGCCATCAGGTCAGGCACGACTTCGATCAGACGCTCGCGCTCAGCCGGCGGCACTTCGAAGACGAGTTCGTCGTGGACGGTCAGAATCATGCGGCTCGCGAGACGCTGCTCGTGCATATAGGTATTGAGCCTGATCATCGCCAGCTTCATGATGTCGGCCGCAGATCCCTGGACCGGCATGTTGATGGCGATGCGCTCGGCACCCTGGCGCAACATGCGGTTCGGAGACCGAATGTCCTGGATGTAGCGTCGGCGATGGAGCACCGTCTCGACGTAGCCCTGCTCACGCGCCTGGATCTTGATGCCTTCGAGGAATTCGCGCACCCGGTTATAGGCGCGAAAGTAGGCGTCGATGAACGCCCGCGCCTCTTCCGTCGACATCCCAGTGTCCCGCGCAAGGCCAAAGTCGCTCAGCCCGTAGAACAAGCCGAAGTTCACAACCTTGGCCAGCCGCCGCTGGTTCGCCGTCACCTGGTCTTGCGGGATGCCGAAGACTTCGGCCGCTGTTCGAGCATGAATGTCCTCACCGCGGGCAAACGCATCGAGCAGCACCGGATCGTCGGTCATGTGTGCCAGGACCCGCAGCTCGATCTGCGAGTAGTCAGCCGAGAGCAAGACGTCGGCCGGCCGGCTGGGCACGAACGCTCGACGGACCTTCTGTCCAACTTCGGTTCGAATCGGAATGTTCTGCAAGTTCGGATCAGACGACGACAGGCGGCCGGTCGCGGCGACGGTCTGGTTGAAGCTGGTGTGGACGCGATGAGTGCGCGGGTCGACGAGCAGCGGGAGGGCGTCGACGTAGGTGCCTTTGAGCTTGCTCAACTGCCGGAATTCCAGGATCTTCCCGACAACCGGATGTTGCTCACGCAAGCCCTCGAGCACGTTGGCGTCCGTCGAGTACCCACTCTTTGTCTTGCGCCCGCCGGGTAGGTTCAGATCTTCGAAAAGAAAGCGGGCGAGCTGCTGGGGCGAGTTGACGTTGATCGGTCCATTCGCCACATCGGCGATCTCCTGGTCCAGGCGCTGCAACTGGTCGTACAGCTCGCGCGACACCTGCTGCAGGTAAGGCAGGTCGATCGCCACGCCTGCGATCTCGATCTCGGCGAGTACCGGCACCAGCGGCATTTCGAGATCGCGGAATAATTCCGCATTGCCGAGCCGGTCGAGCTCGGACTCGAGTCTTGGTGCCAGCTCCAGCATCACGCGCATCCGGTCGCCGAAGAATGCGGCAGCGCGCAAGATGTCGACCTGGTCGCAGGTCATCGCCGTCTTGCCGCTGCCGAAGAGCGCTTCCCGTCCCTCGATGGAGCGATGCAAGACGTCCGAGGCCAACGCCTCGAGGCTCGGCGAACGTACGCCGGAGTTCAGCAGGTACGCCGCCACCAGGAGATCCCAGTCCACGCCACCAAGCTCGATCCCGTGAGCGCGAAGGGCCAGGTAATCGGCCTTCTGGTTGAAGCCGAGCTTCGACGGCCTGGCGCTCTGGAGGCTGGGAGCGAAGCGCTGCAGGACATCACGCACCTCGAGGCACCGCTCCTCCTCGTGCGCAACCGGGACGTAAAAGATCTCGCCCTCGTCCAGACCGACCACCAGGGCGGCGATGCGACCGTGCCTCGGCACATCGTCGAGAGTCACGACCTGGAAGCCCACGCGGCTGGCCGCGGCAAAGGCCGCGATCAATCGGTCGAGCTCGGCCGTTTCGCGGACGACGGTGACGACCTCGGCCGGCGCCGTCTCCAAGGCTAAGGTCGACTGCGCCGGCTGGCGCACCGGTTCGCCGTCGAGCGGGAGCCTGCCCTGTTCCCGCGCCGCGGGGGCAAAGATCGGCGGCGCCGACATCGTGCTGCCGTCGCTCCAGGTTGTCGGCACCCGCGCCGCGAGGCTGCGAAAGCCCAGGTCGGACAGGATGGTACGAGCAGCGTCGGGGCGGTAATCCTTAGCCGAGCCGTGGCTCAAATCGAGCGTGACGTCAACGTCCAGCAGGATGGTCGCCATCTTCTTGCTCAGCAAGGCTTGCTCCCAATGCTGATCCAGCAGCTTTTGGACTTTGGGCGGCGCGACGTTGGCGCGGTTCTCGACGAGGCTCTCGACCGAGCCGAATTCCTGGATCAATCTGATGGCAGTCTTTTCGCCGATGCCACGAATGCCCGGGATGTTGTCCGATACGTCCCCGACCAGGCCTTTGAGATCGACGGTCTGGATGGGCTCCAGGCCGTAGCGCTCGCGGACGCGGTCCGGCGTGTAGAGAATCGTCTCGGACACGCCACGCTTACTGGTCAACACGAAGACGTCCTCATTGACGAGCTGCAGCGCGTCCAGATCGCCGGTCACGATGGTGCTGTGCAAACCCTGCTCGCGGGCTTGCCGCGACAGGGTCCCGATGACGTCGTCCGCCTCCACCCCCTGGACTTCGTAAATCGGGATCCCAAATGCCCGCACGATGTCGCGCGTCAGCGGAAACTGCGGCGACAACTCAGGCGGTGTCGGCCGCCGCGTCGCCTTGTACTGCGCCAGCTCTTCGTGACGGAACGTCCGCCCGCCCAGATCGAACGATGCCAGCACGTAGTCGGGGTGTTCCTGCAGCGCCAGCAAAAGCATCGACGTGAAACCGTAGGCGGCGTTGACCACCCGCCCCTCCCGGTCAGTCAGCGACGGGAGGGCGAAGAAGGCCCGGTACACGAGCGAATGCCCGTCGATGAGGATGACGCGAGGCCTCTCTTTTGGCTCGTCCTGTGGCGCTGTCACTATCAAAGTTTAGGCGCGCCGGAATCCGACAAGTGAAGTCTTTCTCTTAAAAACCCGATGATAAGATAGGCTCGAATTCAGGATGGCGAAATTTGTCGAAATGCAAGTCGACTCCATCCGTGTCCACATGCCCAGCGGGCAGCACGTCGTGATCCTGAAGGAAAAAGAGACCGACCGATATTTGCCCATCTGGATTGGCATTTATGAGGCGAATGCGATCGCCCTGAAGATCACGGGCATCACCCCGGAGCGGCCGATCACGCACGATCTGCTTGCGAACATTTTGCAGAGCGCGGAGATGCGCCTGAAGAAAATCCAGGTGACGTCGCTGACGAATGAGGTCTTCTTCGCGCGGTTGTTTCTGGCCGTGAATGGCAAGGAAGTCGAGATCGACTCCCGGCCGAGCGACGCGATCGCGCTGGCGGTGCGGATGACCTGTCCGATCCTGGTGTCGCAGGACGTGCTCGACAAGGCCGGCGTCTTCCCCGAAAAAGAAGAGGAAGAAGAAGACCGGCTCTCGATCTTCAAAGAGCTGATCAACAGCATGGACCTGCCCGATTTGGAAGGTCCGCCGCCAGAGAAGAGCTAAGGCGTAATCGTCAGCGGCAGCCAGGCAACGAGGCCGGAGTGGTCGCTCGTGTCGATAGTGACCTGCAGCGAGTAATTGCCCGCCACCGGTGCCGGCAGTTGCATCTGCGGGATCGAGTAGGCCGCCTGGTAATCGAAAGGAAACGTCGGCGCGCTTGACGCGGGCGTGAGTCTGACGAGATAGCTTCCCTGCCCGGTCTCGCGCATCACGAAAATTCGCACCGAAGAAGCCTCCGCGGAGGAAAGGCCTTTGGTTGTCACATGAAGCGTGATGACGCCAGATGCCCGGTAGGACGTGGCATCGATGCTGACGGTTAGTGAACTCGACGAACCCTGACCGCCAGCGACGGTCTTGGAGTTGGCGGAGAACGCACGCGAGGCCGCGTCGAGACTCGATTGCCCTGAACGGTCTAGTGGCACGACCTCGCGGTAAGGCGCGCCCTGCGCGGCAGGCGCGGCAGCACCCTGAGCAAGGCCTCCGCTAATCGTGCCCGTCGAGCTGGTCGGGTTCCCCGACTGAAAGGGCAGGTGCTGGACGCCGAGGATGATGATCAACATCGCCGCCGCGACGCCGCCGATCCAACCGGCGACCGGGGCCCAGCGAAATGACTCGCGTCGTGGTGCCGGAATCGCGAATGTGCGCGGTGGCGTCTCCATTGGGAGCGCGCGGATCGCGTACGTCGTTTGGCGAAGTCCATCGAGGCGGGCCTGACAGTCTGCGCATCCGGCGACGTGCTCGGCGACCCGCGCCTTATCGTCGTCGTCCAGCTCGTGATCGAGATACGCCGATAGCTCCTCGAGCGTCGGCTCGGTAGGGATGCGCGGTTCACTCGGCATGGGCGTCCTCCCTACTCGTGGGAAAAAAGTCGGGGTGCTGCTGGAGGCGTTCCTGGACCTGCGCGCGTGCGCGGGCGATGCGAGACTTGACGGTCCCCAACGGCACCCCCATCACGCCGGCGATCTCTTCGTAGGCCATGCCGTTGACGTCACGCAGAATGATCGCCAACCGCATGTCGGGCTCCAACGCCTGGATACTTTCGCGCACCAGTCGGTTACGCTCGCTCGCCTCGGCGCGCTCCTGCGGATCGGGCGTCGCGATCCCAAGGCTAACGACGTTACTCGTCTGGTCATCCTCGGGCATCGATCCGTATCGCTTGCCTCGCCGAAAGTGGTCGTAACACAGATTGGCGGCAATTTGAAAGAGCCAGGACTTGAAGGGCGCGTCACGCAACGTCCGGATCTTTTGCCAGGCGCGCGTAAACGCCTCCTGCGCGATGTCGGCGGCATCGTCCGGCCGGCCGACCATTCGCAGCGCCATGTTGTAGAGCGGCACCTGGTATTGCATCATCAATTGGGTAAACGCCTCCGGATCGCCCCTGCGGGCCCGGCCCACCAGGTCGCGATCGTCCATTCAGCGATTCCTGCCTTTAGACGCAAACATTGCTAATAAGTTCCATCCGGGAACGTCGGATATACTCGCAGGGTTTCGCCGCCGGAGTGTCGGAATGGTAGACGAGGGCGCCTCAAAAGCGCCTGGGCGTAAGTCCGTGTGGGTTCGAGTCCCTCCTCCGGCAGTTCGCTCCTAGCTCTCGGGCGTGCCACTCTCGGTCCATTTGAGATGGCCCAGTTGGGCCGGATGCCGATTGACGCCCGCGCAGGCGCCGGACATACTGCCCGAACGGAACTTTTCACGCCAGCGGGCGTCTTATTGAGCGAGATGGGTCTCAGGGGGCGGCGCCTGCCCGCGCGGATCGGCCTCGCTGCCGTGCTGTCCGCGTTCGCCCTCCCGATCGCGACCGTCCCCGGTCAGGCGGCGAACAACCCCGTGACGTTGAGCGTCCACGTCGGCTACCAGGACGTGGTCAAGGCCGGCGGCTGGATGCCGGTGACGATCGACGCCGGGAATACCGGCGCGGGCGTCGACGGCATGCTGGAGGTCCAGGAATCGCTGAACGCCCAACCCGGAGTCAGCGGCTTCACGATCTACGAGGCGCCGATCAGCCTGGCCAGCGGCGCCAGCAAGCGGGTTCGTATCTACCTGGAAGAGAACACCACCGGGGCGACGATCACCGCACGCATCACCCAGCAAGGCCGGGTGGTCGTTTCACAGGACTCGGTCGCCAGCGCCACCACCTCGGCGCTGATCGGCGTGCTGTCGGATCAGAGCACCGCGCTCGACGACTTCGCCGCCGTCCATCCGGGCGGCGTCGCGGCCCGCGTCGTGCACCTGCGCAACGATGACATTCCGGATTCGTCGATTCCCTTGCAAGCCTTCGACATTCTGGTGATCGACGATTTCGCGACTGATAGCCTGACGTCGGCTCAGCGCGCGGCCATCGCCGATTACGTGACGACCGGCGGCGATCTGCTGGTCGGCACTGGCGCCGCCTGGCGCAAGACGCTCGCGGCCCTTCCGACCGCGATCCTGCCGATGCAGGTCAGTGGGACGACGGTGATCGATAGCGCGACCATCGGCGGATCGGCTGTTGAGGTTGCGACCGGGAAAGTGACCAGTGGCGTGGCCTGGTTGAGCGACGCCGGTCAGCCCCTGATTTTGGAGCGCTCCGCGGGAGCCGGCCTGGTCACGCTGTCGACCTTTGATTGGAACCAGCTACCGGTCGCCGTCGCGAGTGACAGCCGCACCATCCTCCGCCAGGTGATGTCTCGCGCCATCTTCGGCCAGGGAGGCGCCTCACAGAACATTCCCTACGCCGTGATGGGACCGGCGCCGATGGGTTTCGGTTCGCAGTCATCGATTTCCACGAGGAGCAGCGTCCTGACACCGGTGCTGGGGAACCTGCCCGGTCTCGACCTCCCGTCGTTGCAACTCACGGGCGCGTTGGTGCTGATCTACGTGCTGCTGGTCGGGCCCGTGAACTATCTCGTGCTCGGCGCGATGCGGCGCCGTGCCCTTGCCTGGGTGACCGTCCCGCTGATCGCCCTGGTCGCGGCGGGAGGCGCCTACGGGGCCGGCATCTTTACCAAAGGCCGATCCGTGCAGACCAACCAGATCGCGATCGTCCATGTCGAGCCCGGGACGGACCACGCCTACCAGGAGACCTATACGGGCATCATTCCGCCGAGTCGGGGCGATTACCAGGCGACTGCGGCCGGCGAGCGATTGCTGATCAGCCCGATCGCGACCAACAACGGCTACGCCTATGCCGGGAGTGTGCGTGTCAACGTGGCCAATAACCAGGTGACGCTCTCCGGGATGACGGCCTTCGCGCTGGGCGGCTTCGCCACGGAAGGCGTCACCACCGCGCCGAAACTGACCGCGAGCGTGGCCCTCGTGAACGGCCAGCTCAAGGGAACGGTCGAAAACCATTCAAACCTGACCTTCACCGACGCGGTCCTGATCGCAGGCGATAACTTTCAGACCATCGGCGCGCTCAAGCCGGGCGCATCGGCGAATCTGAGCCTGGCGCCGAAGTCCGGGACGTCGCTTGGTCAACCTCTCTATATGTCGGTCTATAACCAATCGGGGATCTACCAGAACGGTGGTTATGGTCCGGGGGGCCCGACGGTGACGGCGGCCGACCGCGACAACTTCGCGAAAACCCAGATCCTTTCCCTGTTGCCAACCGGCGCCGGCTTCAAGGGCATCGGGTCCGGGTCGGCCGCGCCCATGCTGGTCGCCTGGACCCACCAGTCGTTCCAGGACCTGAGCGTCAATGGCACCCAACCCCGGTCGTCGGCACTCGCCGCCGTCGTGCTGTCGCTGGCGGTGGACCAGATTGGTACCGGACCGTTGCCCGCCGGCATCGTCAGCGGCCGCATCGTGGATGTCGTGGGCGATTCCCAGGGTCAAGGTCCGCCCGGGATGCTGGTGTTGCAAAACGGCAGCGTCACCTACGAGTTCGCCCCGGCGCTCAGGAGCGGGGCCCGCCTGACCGCGCTGTCGATCAACGCCCAGAACCCGTATGGGCCGAAGTTCGGGCCGCCCGGCACCACCACCCAGACCGGGCCGGCGGTCACCGGGCAGGTGTGGGATTGGTCCCGCGCTGCCTGGATCGACGTCGCCTACCAGGACAACGGGACGACCGCCCTCCCGGACAGCGCGGTCGATCCGTCGACGGGCCTCATCCGGCTGCGCGTCAGCACGACGAACGGCGGCCTGCTCGCGGGCAGCATCTCCCTGTCGGGGACGGTCCAATGATTACGGTTGAAGGGCTAACCAAGATTTATGGCGATCGGACCGCGCTCGACCACGTCTCCTTCGAGGTACCCAAAGGCGAAATCTTCGGATTCGTCGGACCGAACGGCGCCGGCAAGACGACGACGCTCCGGATCCTCGCGGCGCTGCTCCAACCTTCGTCCGGCCGCGCACTGGTCGACGGGGCCGACGTGATCGAGCATCCCGACCTGGTCCACGATCGACTTGGCTACATGCCCGATTTCTTCGGCGTTTACGACCAGCTGACGGCGGGCGAGTATCTCGATTTCTACGCGGCCTGCTACCGCATCCCAAAGGCGCGCCGCAAGAAGATCGCCGACGACCTGCTCGAATTGGTCGGGCTGTCTGACCGTCGCGACCAGGCCGTCGACACGCTGTCCCGTGGTCTCAAGCAGCGGCTCTGCCTCGCCCGGGCGCTCGTTCATGATCCTGCCGTGCTGCTCCTCGACGAACCGGCCTCGGGTCTCGACCCGCGGGCCCGCGTCGAGATGCGCGAGATCCTGAAAGAACTTCAAACGATGGGCAAGACGATCGTGATCTCGAGCCACATCCTGCCCGAGCTCACCGAGCTCTGCACCATGATCGGCATCATCGACCAGGGCCGGATGCGCGCAACCGGGCCCGTGCACGAGGTCATCCGGCAGCTGACCGCCGGCCGGCGGCTGCGCATCACCGTGCTCGGACAGAAGGAAGAGGCCGCCGCCGTGCTCAAGCCCCTATCCGCGATCCGCGAGGTCGTGATGGCCAACGGCACCATCGAAGCCCAGTACGAGGGCGACGATGCTGCCGCCGCCGGCATCCTGCAGACCCTGGTCGCGGCTGGTATCAAAGTATCGGGCTTCAGTCAGATCGAGGGTGGCCTCGAAGACGCGTTCATGAAGGCGACGTCGGAGGATATTTGATGAACCGCATCGCGATCGCGCTCTGGAACCCGATCGTCTCCAAGGAATACCGATCGAGGATGCGGACCTGGCGCTCGCCGCTGGCGATGACGGTGTACATCCTGCTGTTGGGCGGCGTCGGCTGGGCGATCTTTTCCTCGACCGCCGCGACGGCACGCAACTCGTTCAATGGCGCGCAGGCTGCCAACTACGGCCAGGTCCTGTTCCTGTGGCTGATCGTTTTCCAGATGGTGCTCTTGGCCTTCATCACCCCCGCCCTCACCTCTGGCGCCGTCAGCAGCGAGCGCGAGCGGCAGACGATCGACCTGCTGTTTGTCACCAAGCTGCCCGCCTTCTCGATTCTGTGGGGCAAGCTGCTCGCCTCGATGTCGTTTGTAATCTTGCTCCTGCTCCTCTCGGTGCCGATCTTCAGTCTTGTCTTCCTCTTTGGCGGCATCGAACTCGACCAGGTACTCATCGCCTTCCTGGTGACGGCAGTCGCCGCTCTCACGCTCGGCATCATCGGCCTCGCCTGCTCGACCGCGTTCAAGCGGACGCTGCCGGCGACCGTCTCCGCCTACGGCGCCGCCTTTATATTGCTGGCGGGCAGCCTGCTCTTCGGACTGCTCTTCCCCACCGACATCAGCCCGAACGCGACCAGGGCGCCTGCGCCGCCGGCCGTCACCTATCTGAGCCCGATCCTGCCGCTGGTCGTCATCGGTACGAATGGGCCGCTCAACGGCTATGGCGTCCGCTATGGCAACTTTGGCATCGCCCAGGGCGGCGGAACGGTCTGCAGTGCCTTGCCGAATGGCGCCCAGTCCTGTTACTCGACGACCGTGCCGATCGGCAAGGGCTTTATCGGCCAGCCGCTGCAGCAGAGCGGGACCTCCATCCCAAGCGGGCTCTTCAGCGGCTGGCAATACTGGCAAGCAACGATCACCATGCAGCTCGTCATCGCGCTGGCGGCGTTGATCCTCAGCGCTGTCTTGCTACCACCGATCCGACATCTTCCGTGGCGCCGGCGTGCAAGGATGGTGGCGCCGTGAGCTCCCTCGATACGGTCATTCGCGAGCTTCGTCGAGCCGCGGCCCGCGCCCGGGCGGCGCGCTACGCCGTGCATGGCATGGCGGCGGCGGCCGCGTGGGTCGCCCTGGTGCTGCTGATCGCGAGGCTGACGCCGTTCGAGCGGCGCACCACCGTGGCGGTGGTCGGCATTCCCGTGGCGCTGGGCGTCGCGGCCGTCGCCTGGCTGCTTCGCCGCCCGAGCGCCTCGATCTTGATGCGGCTCGCGGACATCCGGCTCGGCTTGAAGGAACGGCTGTCGACCGCCTGGGAGCGCCGGACCGAGTCCGGCGCGCTCGACGACGTCCAGCGGCGCGATGCGCTGCAACACGCCACCGCGACCCGCTTGGCGGCAGCGTTCCCGGTTCGAGTCAACCGCGGTGAGGCCTCGCTGGTCGCGGTCCTCGCGATTTTCGCGCTGGGGCTGGCGGTGCTGCCCAACCCGATGGACCAGGTGCTCGCCCAGCGGCAGGCGGATCGGACCAGCCAGGCTCGTGCCGCGAAGGCCGTCCAAGACGCGCAGAAGAAAGCCGCCGACAGCACCAAACCGACGCCGGTCGATCCCCAGGTTCAGAAAATTCTGCAAGACGCGCAGGCGAAGATCCGCCAGGCGGATAGCCCGCGCAAAGCGCTCGAGTCGATTACGCCGGCCGAGCAGCAGCTGCAACGACTCACCGACCCGGGCACGCCGGCGTTGAGCAGCAGCGCCCAGAATCTTGCCAACGCGCTCAGCAGCACCGCGGCCGGCAGCAACGCCGCGCAGGCGATCAGCAGCAGCCCCGCGAAGGGAGCCCAGTCGGTCCGCGATCTGGCCTCCCAACTCCAGAACATGTCGCCCAGCGACCGTCAGCAACTGGCCCAGGCACTGTCGAAGGCCGCGCAGCAAGCGCAGAACGGCCAGATGCGCGATTCACTGAGCAAAGCCTCGTCCTCCTTGCAGAACGGCGATGCGAGCTCGGCCGCGCAGGCGCTCAACGACGTCGCCAGCCAGCTCGACTCGCTGCAGCAGCAGCAGAACACGGACCAGGCGGTGGCCTCGGCGATCAACGGACTCGAGGCCGCACGCCAGGAGCTCGCCACCCAGGCCGATCGCGACGCGAAAGGCCAGGGTGGGCAACCGGCCGCCAGCGCATCGCCCGGGGCCGGCGCGTCGCCCGGCGCTGGCAACGGCGCATCGCCGGGTGCGAGCGGGAGCGGCAACGGCACCGGGAGTGGCACAGGGACCGGAACCGGGAGTGGCACCGGCACAGGCACCGGAAGCGGCAGCGGTTCCGGCAGTGGCTCCGGTAGCGGCAGTGGGTCAGGCGGAACGGGTGGAACGGGCTCGAACGGTTCAGGTACCGGCAGCGGCTCTGGCGCGAAGAGCACCGAGCGGGTTTACGTGCCGGGACAGCCGGTACCCGGTCAATCGCAAAACGACCCCACGCCGTTGGGGCCGGGGCAGGACGTGCCGCTCAGTCCCTACAGCCAGGTGATCCAGGCCTACCAGCAGGCCGCGCTGGACGCCACCAACCAGAGCCTCATTCCCGGCAGTGAGCGCGACCTCGTCCGCCAGTATTTCTCGCAACTCGGGGAGCAGACTGGACCCGGCCCGAAATAACGTTATGCGCCAGGGAGGATCATGATCGCCGAAGAACCGCGCGTCGACGCCACCCGCGTGACGGAGCTGGCGCAATCGCTCGAAGCCGAGCTCGCCCGGCTCATCGTGGGTCAGAAAGAACTTCTTCGCGACACGGTGATCGCGCTGATCGCCGGCGGGCACGTCCTGCTCGAGGGTGTCCCCGGGCTGGGCAAGACGGTCCTCGTCCGCTCGCTCGGCCAGACGCTCACGATGAGCTTCTCGCGCATCCAGTTCACGCCCGACCTGATGCCGGCCGACATCGTCGGCACCAACGTCATCGGCGACGAAGCTGGCCGCCGCGAGTTTCATTACCAGGCGGGTCCGATCTTTGCCAACCTCGTGCTCGCCGATGAGATCAACCGCGCCACCCCAAAAACGCAGAGCGCGTTACTCGAGGCCATGCAGGAGCACACGGTCACCGTAGGGACCCAGACCCGACCGCTGCCGACGCCCTTCTTCGTGCTCGCCACCCAGAACCCGATCGAGCTCGAGGGCACCTACCCGCTGCCCGAGGCGCAGCTCGATCGATTCTTCTTCAAAGTGCTCGTTCCCTTCCCCAGTGAGAACGATCTCCTCGAGATCGCGCGACGGACCACGGGCGAATCGACGCCGCAGCTCAAGCCGGTGGCGGACGCGAAATCCGTCCTCAATGCCCAGCGCGTCGCCCGCGAGGTCCCGATCGCCGAACACGTGCTGGCCTACGCCGCACGGCTGATCACGGCTACCCATCCCGATCGCACCCAGCTCGACGGCGTGAAACGCTACGTCCGCTGGGGCGCGAGCCCACGCGGGATGCAGACGCTGATCCTCGCGGGGAAGGTGCGCGCGCTCCTCGAAGGCCGATACAACGTTGCTTTTGACGATCTCAACGCGGTGGCCGCGCCGGCGCTGCGACACCGGATCTTCCTGCAGTTCGAAGCCGAGGCCGACGGCATCGCGGCCGACAAGATCATCGGCGACATCCTGGAGCAGACGCCCAAGGAACCCGGCCGGGAGTAGCCGCGATGGCCCCCCTGCTGGAGCCCGCATTGCTCCGACGCCTCGAGGCGCTCGCGCTGCAGGTGCGCCGCGCCGTCAGCGGCCAGATGGGCGGCGAGCGCCGCTCACGCCGCCGGGGCCAATCGATCGAGTTCGCAGACTATCGCAATTACACACCTGGCGATGATTTCCGCCTGATCGATTGGAATGCCTATGCACGGCTCGATCGCTTCATGCTCCGACTCTTCGTCGCGGAAGAAGAGCTGCCCTTGAGTCTCTTCGTCGACCTGAGTGGGTCGATGGACTGGGGCAAGCCCAACAAAGCGGATACCGCACGACAGCTGGCCGGCGCGATCGCGTACGTCGCCCTCGCGGCGCTCGACCGCGTGCGCCTCACGGTATTCGCGGAGGGTGAGACCTCGGGCGGCGCGCCGTCGCGTGGCCGTCGAGCGGCAGCGATGCTTTTTTCCCGGTTGCAATCGTTTCCCGCCGGCGGCGTGACGAACTACGAGAAGCTGGTCTGGCCGATCGGCCGCCAGCGACCGGGCATGACGGTGTTGATCACCGACGGGCTCGGCGAGTCGCCACTGGATCCCGCGTTGCGGGCACTGCAGCGAGCCCACCAGGAAGGCGCCGTGCTTCAGCTGCTCGCGCCGCAGGAGATCACGCCCGATTGGACCGGGGACGCCCGCCTGCGTGACGCCGAGACCGGGGTGGAGCGCGAATTCACCGCAACGCCGCTTACCCAGGGCGGCTACGCGAAGGCACTGGCGCAACGGACCGATGAGATCGAGCGCGCCGCCCACCGCCGCGGTCTGCGGTTCGCGCGGCTTTCGACGTCCGAACCGATCGACGAGATGGTGCAGGTCACCCTCCGGCGCATCGGACTTTTGACATGAGCTTCCTCGCGCCGGCGGCAGCCATCCTCGGGCTAACGATCCCCGCGATCATCGCGCTCTACTTCTTGAAGATTCGCCGGCCCACTCGCGTGGTGCCGGCGCTGCACCTCTGGCCGAGCCAGATCCGCGACCGTCAGGCGAATGTGCCCTGGCAGCGGTTGCGGCCCAGCTGGCTGCTCTTTCTGCAACTGCTCGCGGCCGCCACGCTGGTCGCCGCCGCGCTGCAGCCCGTATTACAGGCGGGGGCCTCACTCGCCCGTCACAGCATCGTCTTGCTCGATGCCTCGGCCTCGATGCAGGCCACCGACGTCGCGCCGTCGCGGCTCGGTGAGGCGAAGCGCGAGGTGAATGCCGTGATCGACCAGCTCGGCCCGTCAGACCGGATGACCGTCATCAGCATCGGACCGACGTCGAGAATCGTCGCGTCCGTGACCGGCGACCGCGACGCGCTGCATCGTGCCGTGAACGGCATCGCGGCGAGCAATGGCGCGGCCGATCTCTCAGGTGGGTTATCGCTGGCCGCCGGGCTGGTTCGATCCGGCGACGACGCGCGGGCCTACCTGTTCTCCGACGGCATCGTCCAGCCGCTGAGCTCATCCTTCACTGCCGGTCTGCCCTTTCCCGTCGAATACCATCGGGTCGGCGTTTCGGGAGAGAACGTCGGACTGACCTCGCTGACCGTGCGCACCAGCGCACAGACGCGTGCGGCCTACCTCCATCTCCAAAACTTTGGCCAGCAGGTCCGGTCGGTCAGCCTGGAGTGGCGCGCCGACGGCCACCTGCTCGATGTCCGGCCGCTGACCCTTCCGCCCGGGCAGGGCCAGGACCTCGTGCTTCCTGTTCCATCGGACGCCACCTCGGTGACGGCGCACCTGGCTGCCGGCGACATTTTCGCCGTCGACGACACGGCGACCGCGGTGGCCCGCACGCCCCGTGCCTTCAAGGTGCTGCTGGTGACGCCAGGCAACGTATTTCTCGAACAGGCCCTGCGGCTACGAACCGATTTTCAAATCGACGTCGTCGCGCCCACCGCGTATCACGCCAGCGCGGCCTACGCGATGACCGTGTTCGACCGGTTTGCGCCACCGGTTCTGCCCGACGGACCGTTCTGGATGGTCGATCCCCCGGCGGGATCATCGCTGGCCGGCGGGCCGGCGGTTGGCATCGGGCGCGTCCGTGCCGTCGATGCCGGTGACCCGTTGCTGGCGAACGTCGATCTGCAGGACGTGCACGTGGCGCGCAGCGAGGACCTACGGGCGTCGACGTTCGGGAGGCCGCTGATCACCAGCCTGCAGACGCCACTGGTGATGGTCCGCGACGAGCCATTCCGGCAGGTGCTGATCGGCTTCGACCTGCACGAGTCCGACCTGCCATTGCGCATTGGCTTCCCGATCCTGGTCCAGAACCTGAGTGAGTGGATGCTGCCGCCCAGCGTGCCGAGCCACAGCTTTCATCCGTCCGAGCCGGTGACGATCGTGCCCGAGCCCGGTGCCACGTCGGTCACCGTGATCCGGCCGGACGGCAGCCGCCGCTCGCTGGCGACCGGCGCGATCGCCACCTTCGGCGAGACAGATCCGACCGGCCTCTACACCGTCGAGCAGGTAATAGCCGGCCAGGTGCAGCGCTCCTGGTTCAGCGTCAATCTCTTCTCCGATTCGATCTCGCAGTTGAAACCGCCCGACCGGCTGACGCTGCCCCCAACGCGGGCGGTCGCCGTCCAGGCCACCCACCGGGGCCAGCTGGAGATCTGGCCGTGGATCGCACTCGCGGCACTCGGGGTCGTCGCGGCCGAATGGTTGGCCTTCCACCGTGGGCTTTGAGCTAACCCGCCCCCTCTTCCTGGGGGCGGGCGTCCTGGCGCTGGCGGTCATCGTCGCCATCTGGCGTTTTTTTCCACCACCATTGCCGCCGCGACGCGCGCGTCTGTCTCTTGGGCTGCGCACGCTGATCGTGCTGCTGCTGACGGCCTCGCTGGCCGGCGTCCAGGTGCAGACGACGCCGACCCAGCAATCGCTGCTCGTCGCCGCCGACCTGTCCGCCAGCGTGCAGAGCGCGCTCGACAGCGAGGCCGCGATGGTCCGCAGCATCCTGCAGCAGCGGAGTGGCCAGAATCGGGCCGGCGTCGTCAGCTTCGGGCGCGACCCGCAGGTTGAGGTCAACCTCAGTACCAGCCCGCAGTTTGGCGAGTTCCAGAGTCAGCCGAACCCGCACTACACCGACCTGGCCGCGGCCCTGCAGCTGGGCGGATCGATCCTACCCGACGACAGCCGCAAGCACATCGTGCTGATCAGTGACGGCCGCGGCAACCTCGGCGACGCGGTTGGCGAGGCGCGGCTGCTGCGGGCGGAGGGGGTACGCGTCGACACCGTCGCGCTGCCGGTTCCCCTCGGGGCCGAGGTCTACGTCGATCGGCTCGACGCCCCTCAGACGTTGACCCAGGGAGCGCAGGCGGACGCGCAGGCGCTGATCGTCAGCAACACGACCACCCATGCGACCGCGCGCTGGTATCTCGACCGCACCCTTATCAACACGACCCCACTGGACCTGACGCCCGGCGAGACCACGATCAAGCAGACGGTGAAGCCGACCGAGCCGGGCTTCCACGCGGTCCGCCTCGTGATCGACCCCGTGCTCGACACCTACGCCGAGAACAACCTGGGTGAGGCGCTGATCCAGGTCGTCGGACCGCCGCGCGTGCTGCTGGTCGAGAACACCCTGGGCGAGGCGGCGAGCCTCGAGTCGGCGCTGCGGTCGACCGGCATCGGAACCTCGGTCATCACCCCCGACCAGCTGCCGCGATCGGCGGCCGACCTGGCCGCCTACCAGGCCGTGGTGTTGGTCAACGTCCCAGCCTCGAGCCTGGGCACGGACGGCATGGCGCTGCTGCAGGCGTCGGTCCGCGACCTGGGCACCGGGCTCGTGGTCATCGGCGGTGCAGACAGCTATGGCCCGGGCGGCTACGCCGGGACAACACTCGAGACCACGCTGCCGGTCCAGATCCAGCTGCCCCAGGATATGCAGAAGCCGCCGGTCGCGGTGATGCTGGTGCTGGAGTCGACCGAGAGCGGGCAGGGCGACCAGATCTTGCGCGGCGCGGCCGAGTCGGTCATCGATCAGCTCACGCCGCGCGACATGGTCGGGGTCACCAACGGCAACATGGGCGGCATCGTCGTGCCGCTGGGCCCGCTGACCGATAAGGCCGCGGTCAAGAAAAAAATCGAGGCGATGGCCCTCGGCGATCCGCCGAGTTACTCGCCCGACCTCAGTGCCGCCAATGACCAGCTGACAAAGACGACCGCATCGATCAAGCATGTGATTCTCTTTGGCGACGGCGACGCCCCCGACCGCGACTATCAGTCGCAGATCACCGCGATGCACGGCCGCGGGATCACGGTCTCCACCGTCGCCATCGCCGCCAACTCATTCGACGCCGCGACGATGCAGGCGATGGCGGGCTGGGGCCACGGCCGTTTCTACCAGAGCAACAGCCTGTCGGACGTCCCGCAAATCTTCTTGCAGGAAACGCGCGAGGCGCTCAAGCCCTGGATCATCGAGGGCCGCATCGCACCCCAACTCGCCTCACTGGTTGACCTGCTCCCCGGCGTGCCGCTCGACAGTTTCCCGGCGATGACGGGCTATGTGGCAACGACGCCGCGCGCGGCCGCCGACATCGTGCTGAAGAGCCCACAGGGCGACCCGCTGCTGGCGACCTGGCTGTACGGCCTGGGCCGCGTCATCGCCTGGACCAGCGACGCCCAGGGCCGCTGGACCGCCGGCCTGCTCCAATGGCCATCCGCCAATCGCTTCTTCGGTGATATCGTGCACGCCAGCCTGCCCCAGCCCGGAGATCCGGCGTTACAGGTCGAGACCAGCGTCCAGGGCGATCACACCCACCTCCTTGTGACCGCGCCGGCAACGTCGGGCGCCACCGTCACCGTCAACGCCGTCACCCCGGATCTGGCCGACACCAGCCTGACCCTGTCGCCCACCGGGCCCGGCCGCTTCGAGGGCGACCTGCCGACTGACCAGGTGGGCAGTTACCTCCTGCACGTCAGCGAGTCAGCCGGCGGCGTGGTTCGCCATACGACGACGACGGGGCTCGTCGTGCCCTACTCGCCCGAGTACCGCGACCTCGGCACCGACATCGCCACATTGAAAGCCATCGCCCAGGCGGGCGGCGGAGTGCTCCTTACCAACGTGTCGCAGGCCTTCCGGGTTCCGGTGCCGACGGTGCGGGCCGCCGTCCCGATCGGCGAGCTGCTGCTGGTGCTGGCGATCCTTCTCTTCCCGATCGACGTCGCCCTGCGCCGCCTGATCTTCCGGCTGGAAGACATGCCCGCCTGGCGAGCCGCGGTGGCCCGCCGACCGACACCCGCCGTCCCTGCCGAGGCGACGGTCACCCGGCTGAAGGAACGGGTCGACGGAATCCGAGCCGCGCGCGCCGCCCAGCCACGGCCGCCGAAGAAGCCGCCGGAGGATCCGACCGGCGACCTGCTCGCCCGCCGCCGCCGGCGTTGATTCTTAGCCTGCGTTTAGCCGGAACCCCGTAAACTAGCCAGCGATGTTCCCCGGAGCTTCGCTGCTCGTGACAATCGTCAACCTGTTCATTCTGGTGTTGATCGTGCGCGCCATCTTTTCCTGGTTCCCCGGTATGCTCTACACGCAGGCGGGTCGGTACGTCCTGCTGGCGACCGAGTGGTACCTGGCGCCGATCCGGCGCGTCATCCCCCCGGTCGGCGGCCTCGATCTCTCCTTCCTGGTCGGCATCATCATTCTTTATGCGCTGGCCGCGTTCCTCGGCTCCGGCAACATCGTCAGCACGCTGATCTTGATCGTCGGTTATGCGCTGGTTTTCATCATCATCTTGCTGCTCGTCCGGATCTTCTTCGGCTTCTTCCGGATGGATCCCTGGCACCCGATCACGCAAATGATCATTCAGACCACGGAGCCCTTTGCCCGACCGTTTCGCGGCTGGTTTCCACGTCGTCCCGGCGTGTTCGACTGGGCGCCCGTCGCCGCCTTCGTGGTGGTGCTGGTCGTTTACCTGTTCGTCAACAGCCTGGGCCGCTTCGGGATCGGCTAGTCGGATTCGGTTTCCCGAATACGTACAACGCCGCTTAGTGCTTTCCCGCTGCAGGTCCCGAACCGCTTGAATCGGTGCGACCGGCACGGCGCCGAAGCTGAGCTTGGTCTACGAAGCGCGCATACAACCCCGGCTTAGCGCCAAGAGAGGGATTGGCCGCACTCAACGACGAGAGAAACGGAGCAAAGCCTTGAAGCACCCCGGCTCTAATCTTTCTGCCGTCTCTGCACACGAAGACTGCGATTGAGCCTAGGAATTCCGAATCGACCGCAAGCACATCAGATAATCGGACCTTTCCGGACCGCAGGAACCCCTGCCAATACAAATAGGTGTCGTCGAAACGCAGCTCATAGTTAGTCCGATAAAGACCGTTAACCGCCAGCCAACCGAGCATGGCGAACCACAATAGGATGAACCATAGGGGTGGCCCCTCTCTGACGACTAGCCCTAGCACGCCGAAGCCTGCAAACACTGAAAGAATCGCGGGGAACAGCTTGTAGGGTCCTGGCGGACGATAGAAGCCCTCTCTAGCTTTCATACTCAACCGCCGAGCAATGCGTGCGTTAGGTGTATGACGGGAACGCGGGAGGCTGCTTGCGATTCTGAGGCTTCCTCTTCAGATTCGATTCGGACTAGAGACCGGCCGATGAGCCGACGAGCGTTCGCGGATGCCGCCCAGCGTTGACCTGGCGCTCGGGCGCACGACGCCGGATGACTCCCAGCCGCCAGACAGGCCGGCCGAACCGGGCATCGATCTCGCGCTGATCACGGTCATTGGCAAGCCCAACGGCCTGAACGCGCGACTCCGGGAAGCTGGGTCGAAGGTAATGGGGATCCTATGCAGTTAGCCGCCAAACTCCTCAAAAAGTCGGCCTAGCTCACTCTCGTCTGAGATTGTTCCATCGCTAACGAATTTCTCGACGTCGACCTTTCCATCTTCAAAAAACTCGACTTCCCACCGCTGCCCGGGGAGCGTAGCGATCACCATAATTGCTCTTCGCGGGCGTGGGTCAGGACGTAGTCAATCTTGTGGTTTTCAAGCTTGCGAGAAAATCGAGTAATGGCTTCAGTGTTGGACCACCTCGCGTCGGACTAGATGGCCGCTGACGAGCCGACCAGGGTCCGGGGCTGGCGGCCGCCGTTGACCTGGCGTTCGGGCGCTCGGCGCCGGATTACTTCGAGGCGCCAGACCGGGCGCGAGAACAGCGCATCGATCTCGCGCTGGGCTCGGTCACCGGCGAGTCCACCGCCCTGGACCCGGAATTTCTCGCCGAGATCCATGTCGACGATCTGATCGGCGCGCTGCAGGTGGAGGACGACCCGGTCCGGGCCGGCGCAGCGCCCCAGGATTTCCTGGAGGCTCGCCATCTGTTCCGCGGTTGCCTCGGCAGGCACGTCGAGGTGGACCACCTGGTTGCGCACCCAGAACTCGTGCCCGGCGTCATCGAAGGCGAGGATCTCGTCGGCGATGACTTTCGCCTGCTCCGCACGTTCCTCGTCATCGCCGGCAGCGGCGCGCGCATCGACCTTGCCGCGAACGATCACGACCGTGTCGGAGAGCAGGAGCTCGCGCCGCTCTTCGAAGACCCTGGGGAAGACGATGACTTCGATGGTTGCGGTCAGGTCCTCGAGCTGGACGAAGGCCATTGCCTTGCCGGATTTCGTGACGATGGGTCGCACCGACTTGATCACGCCACCAATGCGGACTTCGTAGTCCTCCATGTCGGGCGTGACCTGGTTGGCGTAGGTGTCGACCTTGGCGTGCAGCTCCTGCTCGATGCGCCGCAACGGATGATCCGACAGATACAGGCCGAGCAGCTCCTTCTCGCCCCTAAGTCGCTCTTCGTCGGGCATCCGCGGCATTTCGGAGACCAGGCCGGCTGAGGGATCGTCCATCTCGTCGGCGTCGGGCAGCATGCCGAACAGGTTCGTCTGGCCGCTTTCGCGCTCGCTGATGATCTGCGCCGCCCGGTCGCTGACGCGGTCGATGCTGGCGAACAGCCGGCCTCGCTCGCCCAGGCTGTCGGTGGCGCCCGAGCGGATCAGGCTCTCGAGCACGCGCTTGTTCATCTCGCGCGGGTCGACCCGCACGGAGAGATCCAGTAAGGACTTGAACGGACCCTTGGCCCTCCGCTCCGCAAGCATCAACTCGATGGCGCGGACGCCGACGTTCTTGATCACGGCCAGGCCGTAACGAATTTTTCCCTCCTGAACCGAGAAGCCGGCCTCCGAGAAGTTGACGTCGGGCGGCAGGACCTCGATGTCGCGCGCATGACAGTCGAGCACCGCGGCAGCAACCTTGTCGTAGTTGCCGGCTTCGTTGTTGAGCAGGGCGGCGAGGTACTCGAGCGGGTAATTCGCCTTGAGATATGCCGTCTGGTAGCCGATCACGGCATAGGCGGCGCTGTGCGCCTTGGGGAATCCGTAGCCAGCGAAGAAGGCCATCAGGTCGAAGATCTCGGTGGCCTTAGCCTCCGTGACGCCGCGCTCCACCGCGCCGGTGATGAACTTAGCGCGCATCTTCGCCATCTCATCCTTCTTCTTCTTGCCCATCGCAGCGCGTAGGACATCGGCCTCGCCGAGGCTGAAGCCCGCGAGCTGGCGAGCGATGTTCATGACCTGTTCCTGATAGACGATGACGCCGTAGGTTTCTTTAAGAATCGGCTCGAGCTGGGGTAGCAGGTAAACGATCTCCTCCTCGCCGTGCTTGCGCTTCACGTACTGGTCGACCAGGCCACCCTCCAGCGGACCGGGGCGGAAGAGTGCGTTCGCGGCGGTGATGTCATCGAACGTGGTCGGCCGCATATCCTGCAGAAGACGGCGCAGACCGGGCGACTCGAGCTGGAAGACGCCGTTGGTATCGCCGGCCTGCAGCAACGCGAAGGTCGCTGGGTCATCCCATGGGATCTGGGCGAGGTCCAGTTTCAGCTTCCGTGTCGCCTCCAGATTTTTCAGCGCGTCCTCGATGATCGAGAGGTTGCGCAGCCCAAGGAAGTCCATCTTTAGCAGCCCAATCTTCTGGACCGCATTCATCTCGTACTGCGTCATCACTGCGCGCTTCTCCTGCCCGTTCTTCTCGCCACGGGTGATGCTGGCTTGGAGTGGCACGTACTGTTGCAGCGGCTCTGGCGTGATCACGATGCCGGCCGCGTGCGTCGAGGCATGGCGGACAAGGCCCTCGAGCTTCCGCGCGTTCCTCAGCAGGCGCTCATAGAGCGGATCCTTCTCGGCCTGGGCCAGCTCTGGAACCATCTGAATCGCCTTGTCGAGCGTCATGTTGAGCGTCGGCGGGACCAACTTCGCAAGGTGGTCGACCTCGCGCAGCGGGACGTCAAGGGCGCGGCCCACGTCACGAATGACCGCGCGCGCTTTCATGGTGCCGAAGGTGATGATCTGCGCGACGTGATCCTGCCCATACTTCTGGCCCACGTAGTCGATAACCCGATCGCGATTCCGGTCGTCAAAATCGACATCGATATCGGGCATCGAGATCCGTTCGCGGTTGAGGAAGCGCTCGAAAATGAGGCCGTGTTGGAGCGGGTCGAGCGTGGTGATGCCGAGCGCATAGCAGACGATACTGCCGGCGGCCGAGCCGCGTCCTGGCCCAACGGCAACGCGGTTAGCCCTGGCATAACCGATGAAGTCGCTGACGATCAGGAAGTAGGATGCGTAGCCCATGTCCTGTATCACCGCCAACTCCGTCTCGAAGCGATCGCGCACCGCATGGCCCATTTCTGGATAGCGCGCCTTCAAGCCCGTTTCGGCCAACCCTCGGAGGTAGGCTTCGGCGGTTTCGCCGCGAGGCACCTCGAATCGGGGTAGGAGCGGCTTGGTGTCGAGCTCGAGATGACAACGCTCCGCGATTCGCACCGTGTTGGCGACCGCTTCCGGGAACTCCCGGAACCGTTCCGCCATCTCCGCCGGGGTCTTGAGATAGAACTCGTCATTGTGGAAGCGCATGCGCTTTGGATCGGAGACGACGGTACCGGTCTGCAAACAGAGAAGAATGTCGTGCGCCTCGGCATCGTCCTTGCGCGTGTAGTGGGAGTCGTTGGTGGCGACGAGCGGAATCCCGGTTCGCTGCGAGAGGCGCGCCAGGCCCTCGTTGACGCGAGCCTGCTCCTCCATGCCGTGGTCCTGGATCTCGAGGAAGTAGTCCTCGCCGAACATCCGCTGGTATTCGCGGGCGACCTGCTCCGCGCCTGCCTCGTCACCCTCGAGCAGCCGGCTCGCCACCTCTCCGCCGAGGCAGCTCGAGAGCGCGATCAGCCCCCGTGAATGCTCGGCGAGCAACGCCTTGTCGATGCGAGGTTTGTAGTAGTGCCCCTCGAGGTGCGCCAGGCTGGAAAGCCGGATCAGGTTCCGATAGCCTTCGAGGTTTTTGACGAGCAGGATCAGGTGATGCGGATCGCGGTCGGCCCGTCCTTCCTTCTGGTGGCGGGAACGGGTGGCGACGTAGACCTCCTGGCCAATGATCGGGTTGATCCCGGCGGCTTTCGCCTGCAGGTAGAGATCGACCGCGCCGTAGAGCACGCCGTGGTCGGTGAGCGCAATCGCCGGCATCCCGGTCTCGACCGCGAGGCGGACCATCTCGGAGATCCGGCTCGCCCCATCGAGGAGGCTGAATTCAGAGTGTGTATGGAGATGAACGAAGCTCATGCGTTGCGTTCGAGCTTGACTACCGCTTCGATGTGGTAGGTCTGGGGGAACATGTCGACGAAAGCCACCTCCACAAGGGTATAGCGTCCGGCGGCACAAAAACGATTCACATCTCGGGCGAGCGTCGATGGGTCGCACGAGATGTACACGACCCGTTCCGGCCCCAGATTCGCCATCGCCTCGATCGCCGCTTCGGCGCACCCCGCGCGCGGCGGATCGAGTACGAGAACGTCGACCTCTCCTTCAAGGCCGGGGGCGGCATCTTCGACTCGGCCGCGGCGGTAGCTGACATTGCCGCAGTCGTTGAGCCGCATGTTCAGCTCCCCCAGCCGTACGGCGTAGGGGCTTTCTTCGATCGCGATCACGTCCGCGGCGTGCTCCGCCAGCCGCGCCGTGAGCATGCCGATCCCGGCGTAGGCGTCGACGACCCGCTCGTGATCGCGCACCTGCGCGAAGGCGATGGCGCGCTGGTACAGCACGTCACGCTGCCGCACATTGACCTGGACGAACGCCTCGGGCCGCACTCGGAAGTGGCGGCCGGCATCGTCCATGCCGATCGAGTCGTCGTTGAGGTTGAGCTCGGGGATCCAGCCTGCGGCCCGGGCGCCGAATCCCTTGTCGGCCGATCCCGGAGGGTAGGGCGACCAGAGGAGATCGCTCGTCCCGGGGGCCCAGGTGAACTGAAGGGCGGCGACGCGTCCGGCCGCCGGATCCTCGGCGGCGCGCGCGAACGCCGGCAGCGCCCGCTCGATCGCCTCGACATGGATCAAGCAGGCATCGATCGGCAGCGTCTGGTACGTGTGCTTTCGATAGAAGCCGAGGGTGACAACCCCGGCGCGACGCAAGACATGAAACTCACCGCGAAGGCGATACCGCCACGGATCGTCCATCCCGAGAACATCGATCCGGTCGATGGGGAATTCGAGGTGGGCGCGCTCGAGCTGCCGATGCAGGACCTGCCGTTTCTGGGCGAGCTGCTCGGGATAGGCGAGGTACTGCAACTGGCACCCACCACAGCCCGCTTTGAAATAGGGACACGGCGGATCGACGCGGGTGGGCGCCGCATCGAGGACGGCCGTCGCCTGGGCACGCCAGAAATCCTTCCGCCGATGGGTGACCTCGGCCTCGACGGTTTCCCCGGGGATCGCCCCCTCCACGAAGACGACTCGGCCGTCGACCCGCGCCAGGGCGGCCCCGCCGTGGGCAAGCTCGCCTACGGTTAGCTGCACTAGGAAATTTTCTCTTGGAGCAGCGCCTCGAGCCGCTGTGGGTTGGCGCGGCCTCTGGATAGCTTCATCCCCTGGCCGATCAGGAACTTCAACGCCTGCGCTTTACCGGCCTTGAAGTCCGCGACGGACTTTTCATTTTCGGCGATGACCTGGTCGACGATGCCGGCGAGCTCGGCGTCGCCGCTGATCTGGCTCGACCCCTTCGCCGCCGTCAGCGCCGGCCCGGGATCCGGCGCGCGGTACATCGCCTCGAACGTCTCCTTCGCCATCTTGCCGCTGATGACGCCGGAGTCGATGAGCGCGATCAGCTGCTGCAGATGCGCCGGTTTGACGGATGCGTCCTGGATCTCCTTGTGATCGGCGTTGAGGAAGCGGCTGAAATCACCGAGGATCCAGTTCGCCGCCGCCTTCGCCGGCGCCCCGAGCCGCACGGTCTCCTCGAAGTACTCGGCCATCGGCTTCGACGAGGTGAGGACCGAGGCGTCATACGGGCTGAGGCCGAGCGTCGCGATCAGGCGCTCGCGCCGAGCCGCCGGCAACTCGGGCAGGGTGCTCCGGATCTCGGCCACCCACTCCCGACTGACCTCGAGGGGCGGCAGATCCGGCTCCGGGAAGTATCGATAGTCTTCGGCGAACTCCTTGGTGCGTTGCGAAACCGTCAGCCCGCGTGCATCGTTCCAGCCCCGCGTTTCCTGGACCAGCCGGCCGCCCGCGTCCAGAACTTCCGTCTGGCGGACGATCTCGTACTCGATGGCGCGATGGATCGCCCGGAAGGAGTTCATGTTCTTGACCTCGACCTTGGTACCGAATTCCTTCTGGCCGAACGGCCGGAGCGACACGTTGGCATCGCAGCGAAGCTGGCCTGATTCCATATCACCGTTGTTGACGCCGATGTACTGGAGGATCGCCCGCAACCGCATGACGTACTCGCGCGCCTCGTCGGCGGTGCGCAGGTCGGGCTCGGAAACGATCTCCATCAGCGGCACCCCCGCCCGGTTGAAGTTGACGAGCGACGACTGGGCCTGCTCGATCGCGCCTTCGTGCTGCAGTTTGCCGGTGTCTTCTTCGAGATGGACACGGGTGATGCCGCAACGCCGCGTCTCGCCGTTGACATCGAAGTCGAGGTGCCCATGGCGGCTGAACGGCAAGTCGTACTGCGAGATCTGATAGCCCTTGGGCAGGTCCGGATAAAAGTAGTTCTTGCGGTCGAACTTCGAGAATTCGGGAATCTCACAGTTGAGCGCGAGGGCGGTTCGGATCGTCGCCTCGACCGCTTTCCGGTTGATCACCGGCAGCGATCCGGGGAGTCCGAGGCAGACCGGGCAAGTGTTCGCGTTGGGCGGCGCCTCGAGGTAGTTGGTCGAGCACCAGCAGAACATCTTGCTTTGCGTCAGCACCTGGGCATGGACTTCGAGCCCCACGACGACTTCGTAGGGCGTAACCGCCTCTAACGCTCGCATGGCACTAAAGCGCCGCTCGCGTCGGCCGGCAGGCCGGGGCCATCAGGCGGCGGCCCGCATCAGCGGTGACTGCAGCTTGCGAAAGTCGGCCGCGGACTCGAATGCGAAGGCGACCTGCAGCATCGTCTCCTCGCGGAATCCCGGTGCAATGACTTGCAGGCCGATCGGCAGGCCATCGGCGAGTCCGCAGGGCACCGAGATGCCGCACACGTTGCCAAGGTTCGCGGGGATCGTGATGATGTCGTTCAGGTACATGGCCACGGGGTCCTGGGTCTTGGCTCCCAGCGGGAACGCCACGGTTGGCGACGTGGCGCCCAAGAGCGCGTCGACTTTTTCGAAGGCCCGCTTGAAGTCCTCGATGATCAGGGTCCGAACCTTTTGCGCCTGTAAGTAGTAGGCGTCGTAGTAGCCGGAGCTGAGCGCGTACGTTCCGAGCATGATGCGGCGCTTGACCTCGGCGCCGAATCCCTGCTGCCGGGTCATCATGTACTCCTCGATCAGATTCTTCGCGCCCTCCGCCTGGTAGCCATAGCGGACGCCGTCGTACCGCGCGAGGTTGGAGCTGGCTTCGGCCGGCGCGATGATGTAGTACGCGGGCAGGGCGACATCGCTGTGCGGCAAACTGACTTCCTCGATTGCCGCTCCCTGCTGCTCGAGCAGCCGGATGGCGTCGTTGATCGCCTGCTCGACCGCCGGCTCCATGCCGGTAACGAAGTATTCCTTCGGTACCCCGAGACGCATGCCCTTCACGCCGTTTCGCAGCGTGGCGAGATAGTCGGGCACGGGGTGCGTCGAGCTGGTCGAGTCGAGCGGATCGTGTCCGGCAATCGACTGCAGCAAGAGAGCCGAGTCGACGACGTCGCGCGTCATCGGACCAATCTGGTCGAGCGAGGAGGCGAAGGCGATCAGGCCGTAGCGGCTGACGCGTCCGTAGGTCGGCTTCATGCCGACGGTCCCGGTGAGCGCCGCCGGCTGGCGGATCGACCCCCCGGTGTCGCTCCCGAGCGCGGCGATCGCTTCGCCGGACGCCACGGCTGCCGCCGATCCGCCGCTCGACCCGCCCGGCACGCGATCGAGCCCCCATGGATTGTGAACCGGCCAGTACCCGGAGTTCTCGTTCGATGAGCCCATCGCGAACTCGTCGCAGTTCGTCTTCCCCAGGAAGACGGCACCTTCGGCCTCGAGCCGGTCGACGACGGTGGCGCTGTAGGGCGGGGTAAAGCCGTTCAGGATCTTCGAGCCGGCCGTCGACACGACGTCCTTGACGCAGAGGACGTCCTTCAGCGCGATCGGGATCCCGGTCAGCGGCGTGATGTCCCGCTTGGCGCGCAGCCGGTCGTCGGCGGCCTTCGCCTGGCGAAGCGCGAGCTCGCGGGTGACGAGCAGGTACGCCTTCGTTTTGTCGCCAACGGCGTCGATGTGACCGAGGACCGACTCGGTGAGCTCGACGGACGAAATTTCTCGGTCGAGCAGCATCTCATGCAGGTCGCGGATGGTCCGCTGATAGGGCTTCATTCCTGGATCGCCTTGACCTTGAAGAACGAGCCCTCGCGGCTCGGCGCGTTCTTCAGCGCGTCCTCGGCCGGGAGACATGGTTCGCTCCGATCATTCCGCATCACGTTGCGCTCCTCGAGCGGATGGGCGGTGGCCGGAACGGTCGACGTATCGGCCCGCTTCAGGGCGTCGATCGCGGTCAGGATGTTCCTCAGCTGGTCCCGGTAGCGGACGACCTCGTCTTCGGTGATCCCCAAGCGCGCGAGGCGCGCGACGTGCTCGACTTCGCGGGACGAAAGCTCGGACTCGGGTTCGGGCAAGACCTATAGATTAAGAGAAGTCAGGCGATCATCGCGCCGTTGAGGCTCGCCCGGGCCCGAAGCCATGGGCCGAGTGGCGCCGCCGCGGCGGGACGGCTGAGGTGAAAGCCCTGCAGGTAGTCGCAGCCGTACTCCCGCAGCAATGCCGCGGTCGGCTCGTCCTCCACCCCTTCGGCGACGACCACCAGCCCAAGACTGTGGCCGAGGTCGATGGTGGAGCGGACGATGGCGGCCCCGTCCCGGTTGGTCGCCATGTCCACCACAAAGGACTTGTCGATCTTGATCTCGCCAACCGGGAGCCGCCTGAGGTACGCCAGCGAGGAGTAGCCGGTGCCGAAATCGTCGACCGAGATCTGGACCCCGGTGTCGTGCAAGCGCTGCAGGGTCTCTTCGGCCTCGCTCGCGATGATGGTGCTCTCGGTGATCTCCAGGCTCAGCTTTTCCGGGGTCACTCCCCAGGTACGGAGCAGCTGGGCCACGGCATCAGGGAGCTCGGTATCGAGCAGGTTGCGCGCCGAGATGTTGACGGAGACGCCGACGTCGATGCCCGCCTTCGACCAGGCGTGCACCTGGCCCAGCGCCTCGTTGAGGACCCAGGCGGTCAACGGCTTGATCAAGTTGGTCTGTTCCGCCGATGGGATGAAGTCATCCGGCGGCAGAAGGCCGTGCTCCGGGTGGCCCCAGCGGACCAGCGCTTCGACCTTCGACGTCCTGCCGTCGATCGCCGACACGATCGGCTGGTAGTGGAGCACCAGCTCGAATTGATCGATCGCATAGCGCAGCTTTCCGACCAGGGGTACCCCCTCGCCACTCTCGCCGCCTTCTTGATCGACCGAGTAGACGCTGAAGCCGCTCCGGGCCCGCTTGGCGGTATACATCGCCACGTCCGCTCGACGAATCAGGGTCTGCGCATCGTCGGCATGCTGGGGGAAGGCCGCGATCCCGATGCTCAGGCTCACCGAGATGGACTGGTCATCGATGATGAACGGCTGATCCATGGCGTTGAGGATTTTTTCCGCGATCAGCACCGCCCGGGGCACGTCGGTCGCACCCCAGGGAACCACGGCAAATTCGTCGCCGCCATAACGCGCCACCGTGTCCGCTTTTCGCAGCACGCGACGCATGCGCTCGCCCACCTGCAGCAGCAATCGGTCGCCGGCCTGGTGGCCGAGGCTGTCGTTCACGCTCTTGAATCCGTCGAGGTCCATCAACAGCACCGCGCACGGTTTCATCTCGCGCTCACCGGCCCGGATCGTTTCCTCGAGCCGCTCCTGGAGGAAGGTTCGGTTCGCCAGTCCAGTCAAGGGATCGTGCAGCGCCTGGTATTGCAGGGCTTCGGTCTCGGCCTTGCGCTCCGACACGTCGCGCAGGCTCCCGATCACGAGCCGCTGCGGCCCCAGCCAACCCACGTTGAACTCCATCGGAAAGGTCGTGCCGTCCTTCCGAAGGCCGGCGGTCTCGTGGCTTCCCATCTCGAAGAGCCCCTGCTGGGCCCGCAGGTAGGAACGCAGCTGCGGCTTCACCTCGGCGCGATTGGGTTCCGCGATCAGGCGCGCGAAGTCCTTGCCGATCACCTCGTCCGCCCCGTAGCCGAAGAGCCGCTCGGCCGCCGGGTTGTAGGAGCGCACCACGAGGCGATGGTCGAGCGTGATGATGCCGTCGGCGACGTTGTCGAGGATGGCCCGGATCCGATCGCCGCTCCGCCGCAGTTCGTCTTCCGCCCGGCGCCGCTCGATGAAGTTGCCGATCTGGCTGCCGATATCGGCCATCACCCGCAGCGTGGCTCGGTCGAGGGAGCGCTCGTCGTTGCTGAAAAAGGCCATCACACCGGTGACCTTTCGCCCATTGGTGACGGCGAACGCAAACTGCGCGTGCAGTCCGCTCCTGGCAGCGGCGTCGGCGCGCTGCGAATTGGGGTCGAGCGCGACGTCGTCGATCGATCGAGCACGGCCACTGGCCCAGACCCGGCCCAGCAGACCGACGCCGCGGGCGAACGTGACGTCCCGCCCGGAGGATTCGAAGGCGGCGTAATCCCGAGTCGGTCGATACCAACCATAGGCCTGCCGCAGGCCGTTCGCGTCCTGGTCCACCGCCCAGAACTCGCCGACCGGCCAGCCGAGCGTCTCGCAGACCCCCTGCAGCACCTGGGGCGCCGCCTCCACCCAGGTGGCGGCATTGGCGAGCGGCCTGGTCACGGCAAACTGCACCGCGCGGAGGCGGTCGGCCATCCGCCGGTGGCTGATGTCGGTGACGAAGGCGACAAACTCGACCCGAGACCCGGCACGCGAGGTCGGCGAAACCGAAATCTCGATGGGAAACTCGCGCCCGTCCCGGTGCACCGCCGCCAGCTCGGTTGGCCGCCCCAGGAGCTTGCCCTCGCTCGTTTCGATGAATCGTGCGAGCCCCCGCTGGTGAAGTTCGCGGTAACGGCGCGGAATGATGGTCGCCGCGAGCGTCCGGCCAATCGCGTCGTCATGCGACCAACCGAAGATCTCCTCGGCCTTGCGATTCCAGCCGCTGATCATGCCCTTCTCATCGGCGGTGATCACGGCGCTCGGCGAGGTGTCGATGATGACCTGGAGATGCCGCTGCGATTCCTTCAGTCGCTCCATGACGCGCAGCTGGACATCGGCTTCGTGCCGCGCCGCCACATAGAGGCCGACCGTGCCAACCAGAAGGGCGACGGATGGCAGCATCATCAGGGCGTGCCCGGCGTACCAGAAGCCGTCGTAAGGCGCCCGCATGAACATGCACATGATGGTTTCGACCGTGATCAGGACCAGGCCCGCGATGACGCTCGCCTCGATGCGCCGCTCGCCGCAGCGCCCTTTCCGGTAGACCGCCGCGGCGAAGGCGACCACGAAGAATGGGGCGGCCTGCAGCATCGTGTTGAACTCGGTGAAGCGGCCTCCGAGGACCAGGGGCGGCAGGACCAGCGCCAGCCCTGCCGTCAAGGCTGAGGCCGCAACGCCGCTTCCAAACGCCAACGCCAGGATGCGGCGTAGCGTCCGGCGAGGGTGCGTGAGCGAGCGGGGCCGATGCAGCAGGATCCACGCGTAGAGCACCGGCGTACCGATGTGGGCCGCCTGGAAGAGAAAGCTCGCCGTCTGGTTGCTCGCAAAGGGCAACCGGAACGGAAGGACCCCGGGGGAGGTCAGCATGTGCTGGAGCCACAAGATGCCAAGGACGACGCTGGCGAACACCATGGGCAGCGACCGGCTGTGGCGGCGAAGCACCACGTCGGCGGAGGAAAGGGCGAGGACGACGGCCAGCGTGACCACCATGGCGCTGTCCAGTACCGGGACGTACCAGGTGAGCGGGAGCGTCGCGTCCGGCAGCAGCGCCCCCAGTACGGAGACCAGCATCAAGGCGGCCGCCATCAGTAACGCGAGCAACCCACGCGCGCCGATCGCTCGGAGGCGCCCCAGGGCTCGGCCGGTGGGCGCGGCGACGAGAGGAGGGAACGCCACGCTCGCATGATGCGTCGCGCGCCCTGAAAGATAAGTTAAGGAGCTGTCACAGTTCGTTACAAATTCTGATAGCAGTTACGCAGCGTTATCTACGAGCGCCCGTGTTCGGCAAAATTGGCTAGGCGGGCCCGAGCGTGCCCTCTCCCGATGGGGACGGGTCAGTCGCCAAGCAGGGCGAGAAAGGCCGCCTCGTCGAGGATGGGGACCTTGAGGCGCTGCGCCTTCTCCAGCTTCGAGCCCGGCTCCGCGCCCGCGACCAGATAGTCCGTCTTCTTCGTGACGCTCGAGCCGACCGCGCCACCCAGCGATCTGATCCGGTCCTCGGCCTGACCGCGGGTGAGGGAGCTCAGTGTGCCAGTCAGGACGAAGATCTTGCCGGAAAGCGGGCCGTCGACGCGCTCCGGTGGCTTGATGCTGATTCCCGCGTCCAGCAGGCGTTGGATCAGCCGGCGCGACTCCGGCCGCTGAAAGTATTCGTGGACTTCCTCCGCCACGATCGGACCCACCCCGCCGACCGACCGGAGGTCGTCGACGCTCGCGGTCTGCAGGCGATCGAGGTCGCCGAAGTGCTCGGCAAGCAGCCCGGCCATCGTCCAGCCGACATGGTTGATGCCGAGGGCACCGAGAAATCGCAGAAAGGTTGTCGCTTTGCTGGCTTCGATGCGGTCGAGCAGGTTCTGCGCGGACTTGTCGGCAAAACCGTCGAGCGATAGCAGCTGCGCCTTCGTGAGATGGTAGAGATCCGCCGGGTCG
>Ga0307478_10000685_pt1 | contig 33264 bp, 33 predicted proteins | sample atmos_gasesECM4C_2_FD_203713 | JGI IMG/M metagenome (GOLD analysis project Ga0307478, IMG submission 203713) | Hardwood forest soil microbial communities from Morgan-Monroe State Forest, Indiana, United States - atmos_gasesECM4C_05 | ecosystem: Environmental > Terrestrial > Soil > Temperate...
GTCCGCGTAAACAGAAAGGCGATAGCCCGAATCGAGTCTTCCAGCGGCTGCAGGAGAAATTGCAGGCAATGCCCGCGCCTGAATTTGGTACCATGACGGCCCGCGAGTTCTTCCTCTATCAAAGCCAGCTCTCGCGGAGCGGCTCGCGCTACACCAAGCTGCAACGCTTCGCGTTGGGCGATGCGGCGCCGGGACGCGCTGCCAACAACCCGTGACTGCTTACCTGCTCACTGCCGCGCTCAGCTATTTCTCCGGATCGATTCCTTTTGGCTATCTGCTGGTGCGAATCTTCCGCGGCGAAGACATCCGCCGAAGCGGAAGCGGCAACATCGGCGCCACCAACGTCTCGCGCACCTCGCCAAAACTTGGAATCCTTACGCTGGTTCTTGATGCGTTGAAGGGCTTTGTGCCGGTAGCGCTCGCCTTGTCGCTCGGACGCCGTTCGTCTGAGCCGCCGTATCTTCTGGCATCGATCGCTGCATTCTTCGCGATTGCCGGTCACGTTTTCCCGGTGTGGCTGAGGTTCCGCGGCGGCAAGGGCGTGGCCACCGGCCTCGGCAGCTGGATCGGACTGGCGCCCAAGGGCGTGCTGGTGATGGTGGTGGTATTCGTCGTCATGGTCGCCCTGTTCCGTTACATTTCGCTGGGATCGATTACCGCGGCCGCGATTTTTCCAGGGGCGGCGTGGCTGCTACGCGATTACCACAACACGCCGGCGATGCTGGGATCCATGACCGCCTCTTCCCTGCTGATTATTGGAAAGCATCATCGCAATATCCGGCAGCTGCTTGCGGGTACAGAAAACAAGTTTCGCTCGGGGCGCAAATGAGCGAGATCGCCATCATCGGGGCGGGAGCGTGGGGCACGGCCTTGTCCATCGTGGCGGGGCGAAACGGGAATCACGGCGTTCGCCTGTGGGCGCACGAAAAAGAAGTACGTGAGTCGGTGGAAGCGCGGAGAGTGAATGAACTCTTCCTTCCCGAGCAGACGATTCCTGAGGGCGTTCGCCCGACCAACGATCTGCGGGACGCGCTCACGGGCGCCGAGATCGTCGTCAGCGTCATGCCGTCACATCACTGCCGGCGGCTGTTCGAAAGCATGCGTCCTCATCTGAAGGCGGACATGCTTTTCGTCAGCGCAACCAAGGGACTCGAAGATGGCTCTCTGCTGCGCATGACCGAGGTCATCGCGCAAGTGTTGTTGGCCGACCATGGGTTCCGGCCGCGCATGGGCGCCATGAGCGGGCCTTCGTTTGCCAAGGAAGTAGCTCGCGGCGATCCGACGGCGATCACCATCGCTTCGCCCGACGCTGAGCTTTCGCAGACGGTGCAGCAGGCTCTGAGCGATCCCCTCTTTCGGCTTTATACCAATGAGGACGTGATCGGCGTGGAACTGGGCGGCTCGCTGAAAAATGTAATCGCGATTGCCGCGGGAGTCTGCGATGGGCTGGGTCTGGGGCACAACTCGGTGGCGGCGCTCATCACACGGGGCCTGGCGGAAATGACCCGGCTGGTCGTGGCCTGTGGCGGGCGCTGGGAAACCATGGCGGGCCTGGCTGGCCTGGGAGACCTGGTACTCACCTGCACCGGCGGCCTCTCGCGTAACCGGAGTGTGGGCGTCGAACTGGGGCGTGGGCGCAAATTGCCCGACATCATTGCCGGAATGCATGGGATGGTTGCCGAAGGCGTGCTGACCACCAACGCCGCAGTGGGCCTGGCGCAAAGCTATGGCGTCGAGATGCCCATCACCGAGAAGATGCACGCCATCCTGCACGAGGGCAAATCGCCGCGGGAAGCGATCCACGAACTCATGACCCGGAGCGCCAAGAGCGAGGCGATGTAGGGGAAAAGCTTTTATCCGCGGAGGATGCGGAGAGAGCGACGAAAAAGCGTGTAAGCGCAAAGGATGCTAAGAAAGGCCGCAAAGAGCGCAAAGATGGCTGTGGCGATCGGTTTTCTGTAACTGGATGAGAATTCAGGTGCCAAACTGCTCTAAAAACCTGGTTGTCCGTCATACTTTCGTAACTGCTTCTGGCCTTCGGTTTGAGCCGACCTGCCCCAAACCACAGTAAAATTTCAAACATCCCCCAGAGTCTCGCCTTGTCTTTCGACTAGGCCATCGTGTCGCTCAAAGAGTCCATTCCGGCGCGCACACCGATCCTCTACGTCATTCTGGGCGTACTGGTCGCCATCAGTGTTGTGCCCATGTATTTCTATTCGGCATGGGTGGAGTCGATCAACCGCGAAGCCCTGAAAACCAACGAGATGCTGTTGCAGAACACGGTGACCCGGTCCCTCGCCGACGATATTTCTCAGCATGAGGGTTCACTGCGGCTGATGCTGGCGAATCTTTCTTCCGCTATCCAGATCGCCAGCGGTGGGGACATCGGAGCCGGCCACGTCGGAACGCCGGAACTGCGCGCGCTGCTTGAGAATTTTGTGTCGTCTTCCGATGACATCGCTTACGCCACCCTGCTGAATGCGCAGGCCAAGGGTATTTCGGCAGGACGCATCGCGCCCGATGCCTTCCTGCGCCGCGAACTGGAACGTGGCTTTGCCGCCGCTCGCGAAGGCCGCGCCTATAACGGCCAGGCGCTCGTCGTCGGCAGTGGTAAATCGGAGCGCACAGTCGTCCTGGTGAGCAGCCCGGTGATGTATGGCGGGCGTTTTCTGGGAATGATCGGTTCGGTCGTCGATCTCCAGTTCCTGATCCGCCGGCTCGACGAAGTGAGCCGCACTGGGCTGACGCCTTACGTGGTCGACGCGCAAGGGCGCCTGGTAGCCGCGTGTCACTCGAAATACGCGACCGGGCAGGACATGAAGAACCTCGAAATCGTGAAGAACTTCGTGGACGAAGGCAACAAAGCACAGCTTGCCGCCACCAAGGAATTCACGGTTCACGAGGGAGCCGATACCACCGACATGCTTGGAACCTACAGCCCGGTCACGACGCTCGACTGGGCGGTGGTGGTGCAGAAGCCGCAACTTGAAGCTTATCGTGGCGTTTTCGAAATGCAGCACAAGGCACGGTTGCTTGCCCTGGTAGCGGTGCTCACCAGCATGCTGGTGAGTTTCGTCGCGGCCCGCCGGATCACCAATCCCTTGAAGGTTCTGACCGAATCCAGCCGGGCGCTCGCGCGGGGCGATTTCTCCAAGCGCGTCGAGTTGCGCAGCCGCACCGAGATTGGAGAGCTGGCGTCGACATTCAACATGATGTCGGACGAGCTCCAGCGTTTCGTTGCCGACTTGCAGCGTGCCGCCGAGGAAAACCGCGCGCTGTTCATCGGATCGATCCAGATGCTGGCCGGCGCGGTCGACGAAAAGGATCCATACACGCGCGGCCATTCCGACCGCGTCACGCGCTATTCGTTGCTGGTCGCGCGTGAAATGAAACTGGACGACGAATTCCTCGAGACCCTGCGCATTTCGGCGCAGTTGCACGACGTGGGCAAGATCGGGATCGAAGACCACATCCTGAAGAAGCCAGGCGCGCTCACGCCGGAAGAATTCGAAATCATGAAGACGCATACCACGAAGGGCGCGAACATCCTGCGCCCGGTGAGCCAGCTCAAGGAAATGCTGCCTGGCATCGAGTTGCACCATGAGTCACTCGACGGCCGGGGATATCCCTACGGATTGAAAGGCGACCAGATTCCGCTGCTGGCGCGCGTGATTGCAGTGGCCGACACGTTCGACGCGCTGACCACGAATCGCCCCTACCAGCGCGCGTACGATCCGCAGGAAGCGCTCAAGATCATCCAGGGACTGGTTGGCAAGCGGCTGGATCCCAAGGCCGCGGCCGCGCTGATCGCCGTATACGAACGCGGAGAAATTCGAGTCCGAAGGATGGTGCGGGCACAAGCGACGCCGCCTCCCGCAGAAACGCCTGCCGCGGCTTCCACCCCGGCTCTGCCACCTGCCAGCTTGCCCGCGGTCGAGAACAAGGCCGCCGCGGCCGCGGCGACGGCGTCTCCAGCCGATCCTGTCGTCGAAACTACCCGCTTCTGAACTTCGTCACCCAACGGGACTTTACATCTGGACGTTGTGCGCCCCAGCGACTCTCCCGCTGAGCGCGCGGGGCGACGCATCACCGCTATAATGAAAGGTTGCCCGCTACGATTCTGCAGGTTCTATGATTCAGACCCTTTTCGGAAGCCTCGAAGAAGAGCAGAAAAAGCCTAGTTTTCTCGATCGCATGAAGGAAGCCGTCTCGCGCACGCGCGAGAACCTCGCCGAGCGCATCGAGGAAGCTGTCTCTTTCAGCAAGGAAATCGATCGCAACACGCTCGATGATCTTGAAGCGACCCTGATTGGGGCCGACCTCGGCACCACGACCACCCACGAAGTCCTGGGTAAGCTGCGCGAGAAAGCCGACCGCAAGCAGATCAAGGACGTTGACGAACTCAAGCGCCTGCTGAAGGACGAGCTGTTGGCGATCCTCAGTGCCGCGAATTCGCAACCGGTGCAGAAAGTGGACGGAACGCCGGAGGTGATCCTGGTGGTGGGCGTCAACGGAACGGGCAAAACCACGACGATCGGGAAACTGGCGCAGGTGTTCCGCTCGCAGGGAAAGAACGTGCTGCTCTGCGCTGCTGACACGTTCCGCGCCGCGGCCATTGAGCAACTGGAAGTATGGGGACAGCGCACGGGCACGGAAGTGATCAAGACCAAGGCCGGAGGCGATCCGGCTGCCGTGCTGTTCGACGCCTTGCAAGCGGCGACGGCTCGCAAGACCGACTATGTTGTGGTCGATACCGCTGGACGCTTGCATACCAAAACGAACCTGATGCTGGAGTTGGACAAAATGCGCCGGACCGCGCAGCGCATCATTCCCGGTGCGCCGCATGAGACTTTGCTGGTGATGGATGCGACGACCGGACAGAACGGATTGCAGCAGGCCCGGTTGTTTACTGAGGCGGCAGGTGTTACCGGGATTGTTCTGACGAAGCTCGACGGAACGGCCAAGGGAGGAGTGGTCGTCGCCATCTCGCGGGAACTGGGTGTCCCAGTGCGCTACGTGGGTGTGGGGGAAAAGGCGGGAGACTTGTTGCCCTTTGATCCGAAGGAATTTGTGGATTCGTTGTTTGCTTAAGGAAATGTAATGTAGCGCGGACACTCCTGTCCGCGTGGTCCTTCTCGGAATACCCAGACGCGTACACGATTGTGCCGACCACACGCAAGGCATCGACCATGCCGGATCATCACACCGACGAAGAGTATCTGCGGCAGGCGCTGGAACTGGCGCGCCGCGGCGTCGGTTTGACTTCGCCCAATCCCAATGTCGGCGCGGTGATCGTCGCCGATGGCGAGGTCGTGGGCACGGGTACTCACACTTACGACGGCGTGAAGCACGCTGAGGTCCTGGCCCTGGAAGAGGCAGGCAAGCGCGCCCGGGGCGCCACCCTCTACGTAAATCTTGAACCCTGTTCTCACCGGGGCCGCACCGGCCCATGCGCCGACGCTTTGATTGCCGCCGGGATCCGCCGCGTCGTGGCCGGCGTGCTCGATCCGAATCCCCTGGTGAGCGGCGAAGGCTTCAGCCGGCTTCGCGATGCCGGCATCTCGGTGGCTTCGGCCCTACTGGCTGACGAGTGCCGGGAGCTCAACGAAGCATTCGCCAACTACATTCGGCGCAAGACGCCGCTGGTGACGCTGAAGACTGCGATGACGCTCGATGGGAAGATCGCGCCGCCGCCCGGGGAGTCCGGGAATCCGACAGCGCTGGGATCGGCCTCCGTCAGTGGCGGCTGGATCACCAGTGTGCCGGCTCGCGCCCACGTACAACAACTGCGACATCAGAACGACGCGATCCTGGTAGGAGTGGGCACCATCATCGCCGACGATCCGCTGCTCACCGACCGCAGCGGTCATCCGCGACGGCGTCCGCTGTTGCGCGTGATCGTGGACTCGCGTTTGCGCGTGCCGCTCGAATCCCGCCTGGTCAAAAGCGCGCACGAGGATATTCTGGTCATCTGCTCCCTTGCCGAAGAGAAAAAGAAGCAAACCCTGCGCGAGCATGGCATCCGCGTGGAGCAGCTTCCGCCGGCCACGCCTGACGGACGCCCGAACATGGGCCGCCTCGTCGCATTGCTGGGTGAGCTTGAAATCACGAGCCTGCTGATCGAAGGCGGCGCGATGATCAACTGGGCCGCGTTGCATTCCGGGATCGTGGACAAGGTGTTTCTCTACTATGCGCCCAAGATCCTGGCAGACAGCGGCGCGGTTCCTTTCGCGACCGCATCCGGTTTCAAGAACATGAGCGAAGCGGCGTACATAAAGTCAATTCGCCTGCACCGCTTCGGAGAAGACTTCGCGGTCGAAGGATACTTGCGCGATCCCTACCGCGAGTGAGGATTTGGCGGCTCCGCGTGGGAATCGCGATCGGGCCGTATCACCTTTGCTGGTTCGGCTTCGGGAAAGGCCGGATCGCGCTCCCGGCGATTGGCAGGTTCGGGTAAGCCCTCGCGCCATTTACCATACTTCTGGAGGCATTTTCATGTTTACCGGCATTGTCGAAGAGGTGGGCAAGGTTACCAGCATCAAGGAAACGCGCGGGACGCGGCGCCTCACCGTGGCGGCCTCACACCTGAACAAACAACTCAAGAAGGGCGATTCGATTTCCGTGAGTGGCGTGTGCCTGACCGCGGTGGGCATCACTGCGAAGTCGGTTTCGTTTGACCTGGCGGAGGAAACCTGGACGCGAACTTCGTTCTCCCGCATGCACGAAGGCGCGCTCGTGAACCTCGAGCTGCCCATGCGCGCCGACGGCCGCTTCGGCGGTCACATCGTGCAGGGGCATGTCGACGGCACCGGCGAATTTCTTGGTCTCGACCGCATACCTGGCGCCGAGGACTACTGGCTGCGCATCCGGATTCCCGCGGAACTCGAGCGCTATGTCATCTTCAAGGGCTCGCTGAGCATCGAGGGCATCAGCCTGACCGTGGCTAAGATTGAAGGCACCGACGTGACCGTCGCCATTATTCCTCACACCGTGGAGATGACCAACTTGCGCTCCCTGAAGGCGGGCGATCCGGTGAACCTCGAAGTCGACATGATCGCGAAGTACGTCGAAAAGATGATGAAAGGGGATTCGGAGAATAGCCGCCTGACGCTGGAAGAATTGGTCACGCAAGGATTCTGAGTCGCACCGCTTCTGCGTAGCGCCGGCATCTTGCCGGCAGTCGCGAGAGCCTGCCTTGAGCTTGTCGAAGGGGCGTCTCGCCCTCGCACGCGAGGACCTTTCGGGCTCCCCTGAGGGCAGGCAGCCCGCCGGACAGCCGCCGGGACGGCGGCGCTACCACGACCTATGCGTTGATCTTCAATTCGTCGAGCTCGAGGAACTCCTGAATGATGGGCTCGGAGCACTTTTCCATCTCGGCGTAGGTGCCGAAGAAAATCGCCTTCGCCTCGTAGAGAAACACCACGCGATCGGCCAGCTTTTTCGCGAGACGCATGTCGTGAGTGACCACAACACTAGTAAGATGCAGCTGAATCTTCAAGCGCTTGATGAGGTCGCCCAGGAGTTGCGCCATCAACGGATCGACCATGGTGGTGGGCTCGTCGTAAAGAACACATTCTGGTTGCGCCGCCAGCGCCCGAGCGATCGCGACGGAACGCTTCATGCCCGTAGAAAGGTCGGAGGGCAGGAGGTCCCGCATGTGTCCGACCCCCACCATCTCGAGCAGCCCGTCGATGATCTGGTAAATCTGGTCCTCGGTAAGATCTTTCCGCTCGCGCAGCGGGAACGCGATGTTTTCTCCCACCGTCAGCGAGTCGAACAGGGCGCCGTTCTGAAACACCATCGTGACTTTCTTGCGGATGGGCTCCAGTTGCTCCTCGGTGAACTCGGTAATGTCCTCGTAAGCGACAATCACGCGGCCGGCATCTGGCTTGAGGAAACCCATGATGTGATGCAGTGACACCGATTTGCCGACACCGCTGCGGCCAAGGATGCACACCGTTTCGCCAGCGCGCACGTTGAAGCTCACGTCGTCGAGCACGCGATTGTCGCCGAAGGCTTTGTTGACGTGGCGGAAATCGATGTAGGGGGCGGTCTGGCGCTCGTCGGGCATGATCAGTTGCTGGCCGTCCGTTGGCTGCCGCCCGCGTATCTCGCTGCGTGGCGCACGTCTTCCGGCGTGTTGAGATTGCGAAACATTTCAGCCGAAAATCCTTCTCGTTCCAGATCGTGTTCTTCAATCACACAGATTTCGGTGCGATCGAATATGGGATCGATCTTGTTGTGATCTTGCTCGAGAGCAGTCTGTGCGAGATCGGCAAAGGGCTTGCGATAGACGGAGCACAAGGGTTGCCATCCGCCCCCGGCGCGGGGAATGGTCACCATCGCGGAGTGGCGATTGGCTTGATCCAGCAGGTACTTGAGGAATCGGGTCTCCACAAACGGCATATCCACAGCCAGAATCAGGTTCAGATCCGCGGTTGAGCAGCGCAGCGCTGCGTGAATTCCTCCTAACGGCCCATGATTCGGAAACTCATCCTCCACCACCATACCGTAGGCGCGGAATTTCTCAGGACTGCCGAGTATCCGGACATCGGAACTCACGGTTTTTGCCAGCGCCAGGGCTCGTGAAATCAGAGGCTGACCTTCAAATTCGAGGAATGCCTTGTCGGTGCCCATCCGGGTACTTTGGCCGCCGGCCAGAACGAAGGCGCTGACCTCGCTCATGCGGCGATCATACACAAAGGCCGGGGCCGCCGAGAAATTGCAGAGGTGCAAGCCGTTGCAAGTCTGTGACTTTGAACGCTAACGCACAGTGCTGCGAACGAAAGTAACCTATTCAACTTGGGTTACCGCGTTACATCATAGCCATGTTCGGAACATTCCCAGGATTCGGAAATCATGCCGCAGAAACTCATGGATGTCCTCAGGCTCGGTCGTTGTTCGCACGAATTCTCCTGGCCCCGTCGCGCAGCGGATGGTCATTACTACCAGGTGTGCCTCTTGTGTGCGGCTGAGTACAAGTACGACTGGGCTACGATGCGCCGCACCGAGCGCGTCGCGGTCACGACTGCAGAACCGGGGACCCGGCGACGTCCGCGGGAGAAGAAACCCTCCTGGGTGCCGCGCGCTCGCCGCCTGAAGCTGAATATTCCCCTGCGCTATCGCGTGAAAAGTCTAAGCACTTGGTCGGAAGGCACCATCCTGAATCTCAGCCAGTCGGGCGTGCTTTTCGACGGTCCGGCCGAGCTGCCGGTAAACGCTCTGGTGGAGATGGTTTTCGAAATGCCGGAAGAAATCTCGGGCCAGAAAAACAGCCAGGTACTGTGCCAGGGTCGTATTATTCGCGCCAAGGAAGCGGACAAGAACAACCTGGGTTCCGGGCTGGCCGCGTCGATTCTCGATTACAAATTCCTCCATCAGAGTTAAGCTGGAGGCTTTCCCAGGGCTTCCGGTGCGGCGATTCGTCGGCTTCCCCTCGTGAGGCACGCACCCGGCAGCAGGTCCCAGGCGAGACAACCTGGAAGCATCTAAATTAGTATTATCCGGCCAACATCTGTCCCCAGGAGTACTCCTATGAAGGCGAGACCCACTCGGAACGTGTCGGTAATCCTGCTCATCGCAGTGATGGGCATGACTTTGGCCTGCAGCAAGGCGCCAAGCGACTCTCAAATCAATACCCAGCTCCAAGACAAGATGAGCCTCGATTCGGGTCTGGCGGGCAAACAGATCAGCGTGCAGTCGTCGAACGGGGTTGTGACCCTGTCGGGGAACGTCGACAACGACGCGCAGCGGGATGCCGCCGCGCGCTACGCCTCCGGCTTACCCGGCGTCAAGGAAGTCGTGAACAATCTGCAGGTCGGTTCGCCAGTCGCGGCGGCTCCGGCTGCCGCGGCCACGCCACCGGCGCCGGTGGACACGCCCAAGCCTTCGCCAGCACCCGCGCCTGCTCCCAAGCGGGCTGCGGCGCCCCGGAAGCGCCCAGTGGTGAAGCAAGCCGCGGAGATGGCCGCGGTCGGTGGAGCCGGCGCGGCCGGAATGGCGATGGCGAGTCAGGATACGTCGGCGGCGCCTCCGGCGCCCGTGGTTCCAGCGAGTCCGCCACCTCCTCCGCCGCCGCAGAAAGTCACGATTCCGGCCGGAACCACGCTGGCGGTACGCCTGGTCGACGCGATCGATTCGGAGAAGAATCAACCTGGCGAAACCTTCCGGGCCACGCTCAACTCGCCGCTTGCGGTTGAGGGCGATGTGGCCATTCCGTCCGGCTACGACGTCGAAGGGCACATCGTCGATGTCAAGAGCGCCGGCAAGTTTGCCGGACAGTCACTGCTCGTGCTGCAACTCGATCGCATCTCCGTCGGCGGCAAGTCGTACAGCATTGAGACCGACCAGTACAAACGCCAGGGAAGCTCCCGCGGTAAGAACACGGCGGAGAAAGTCGGCGCGGGTGCGGCCATCGGCGCAATCATCGGTGGCATTGCTGGTGGCGGCAAGGGTGCGGGCATCGGTGCGGCTGCGGGTGGCGGACTCGGCGGCGGTGTGCAAGCGGCGACCAAGGGCCAGCAGATCAAGTTGGCTTCCGAAACTGTGCTGAACTTCACCTTGCAGAATCCGCTGACTGTGATTCCGGTGCAGGGGCCGGATTCCCATCGTCACAAAATGGACTCGGCAGATTCAAGCAATCAGTAGGCCCATTCTGCTGTTCCCAAGGCACGTTCGCGGCCCGCGTGAGCATTGCGACCCTACCGGCTCTGCGGCGTGCTTTTTCCTTGTCTTGAGTCAATAAGTGTCGACGGGACGCTCGCGTTGCCACATGCGGCCTTGAAATCTGGGAAACTGCCGGAGTCGACAGTGATCAACCCACGTTCGATGTTCAGACCGGAACGCAATTTTCCGCGGGAAGCCAGAGCGAGTCTTCTGGAAGTCGCTCTACCAGTTCAACATCCTCGCCACGCTTGCGGTGCCCTACAAAGTGTTCTATGTCTGCCTCCGCCTCCTCGGCGGCTGCGGCCACAGCGGAGTTTGCGTTTGCCTTGAGCCGAGTGAGGATGGGCTGCGCTTCATGTTCGTCAATTTCACCGTTGAAGGCGGCGATAAAGCCCACCCCCGTGGCAACGGCCCAAAGCACCAGGTCGTCGCAGTGCTCTGCAAACTTCCGTAGCTGTTGTAACGCCCACTTCCAATCATTGTCCCAGTAGCACGCACTGATCAACGCATCCCGGATCTCATTAGGGCTCCCCCTCGACAAGGACGCCATGATTTCTTCTCTGCTGCAATGCCGAATGTCTGTCATGTTCCCTCCTATTGTCGTGAACACTAACCCTCTCGCTTATTGAAGGCAGCGGCCAATGGCAGAAGCGAGAACGACTCCGAAGTGCCGACATTTGGGCCGAAAGCTCTTTGATTCTGGGCCCGAAGTGTTCGCGACTTCAGTTTTCCCCAGGCGCTTCGGGCGCAGCAGTGAATGAATATGCCCGATCGCTTCTCCTGTCTAGGTTGGCTACGGTAACTTACCTACGACCATTGCGGAAGCCCTCTGTTGACAATGATTTACGATGAGCAACAAAAACCGCATTTGCGGAATTTTTCAGCGGTAAAATACTGATGGTTTTAGCTCGACAGGCGAAAAGTCCTCGCCCGTTATGGCCACCCAGCCCAATTCGCCTGTTGGTGCGGTCCCTCCTACGGCCCGGCCGCAAGGGCGGGAATTCCTGGACGACATTCTTCGCAGCACTCCCTTCCGAACCAGCCGTCAGTGCCAGGACTTGTTTCGCTACATCGTCGAGCACAGCCTTGCCGGTTCCGACGACTCGCTTCGCGAACGTATGATCGGAATCGAAGTCTTCGGACGCGCTCCTGACTACGACACTGCTCAGGATCCCGTCGTACGTGTTCGCGCCGCCGACGTCAGAAAACGCCTGGCGCAGTACTATCAAACGCAAAAGAATTTGAACGGTCAGTGGACGATCGAGATCCCGACCGGCTCATACAAGGCGCAGTTTCATCGTCCGGAGGGTGCCGTGTCTCAGGTTGCCACGGCTACGGAGGTAACCCGTCCGAGCGGTGAAGCAATCGCTTCCCAGCGCCCAGAACTAATTGGAAATACACGATTCCGCGAAAGGAATGTGTTCTGGGCCACTGGTGCAGCAATAATCCTGCTCGCCGCCGTGTTCGTTGGCTTGAGGCTAACTGGCCACACCACACCCCCTACCAGTAACGCCTTAGACGTTTTCTGGGGACCGGTTTTGGAGAACCCAAGACCGGTGTTCGTCTGCACGGGCAGCAATTCTGTTTATGTACTATCGTCGAAGGCGATCAAGAAATATAAAACTGCGCACGCGCACGGGCCGGACGCGACCACGAACCTCGAGACGGTCGTGCCACTCGAAGAATTAAGGAACCTTTCGGGCGATGATTTCATTCCAGTGAAAGATAGGTTCCTGACTACCGGGGACGCATCGGCGACTGCCCAGATATCATCCCTTCTCGCATCGCGCCACCACCCGTACGACCTAAGGTTTGGCACTGATCTCTCGTTCGGCGACCTGCGTAATAGCTCTGCGGTCTTGATCGGTGCCTTCAACAACAGCTGGACGCTCAACATGACCGACAATCTCCGATTTGTCTACGAATCGGGCGATTCGCCAGAGATGCACGTTCAGGACAAATTTGATACATCCCGCTCCTGGTGGCCGAAGTTTTTGGGCGAGAAGGACAGTGACGACTACGCGATTGTCTCCCGCATTCTGGACTCGAAGACGGGGAGTGTCCTCCTAATAATTGCCGGGCTTACACATCGTGGCACTCAGGCCGCAGGTGATTTCATCACGAATCCTGAACTGGTCGCGGAATTCATAAAGCAAGCACCCAAGGACTGGAGCCGCAAGAACCTGCAAATCGTGCTCCACACAAATGTTGTGAACGACATTCCCGGAACGCCAACTGTCGTCGCATCGTATTACTGGTAGGTCCCAAGAATCTTCCTGGTTCAGATTCGGTTTATTGCTATTGATCCCACCCGCCCAACGCCCTGTAGAGATCGAACCGCAGGTCGCACCGTGAGCTACCCAAGACGAACGCTTCAGACATCCTGAAGATAGTGTCTGTCCTTCATCAACCCGAAAAGTGCCTGTGACCATTAGTCGAAAAATCTCGCTTACAATCATTGCCCATGAAACCCAAGTCCAGCCCCCATAGTCGCGCATTCTGGGCCGGTGTAATTGTGGCGGCGAACGCTCTGCATCTCTGGCTCTTCTTTCACTTGCCCAACGCTCACCCTGTGCAATTCTGGATGACGATTGCTCTTCAAACAATAGCCTGCGTCGGGCCGTTTTGGATGCTTGCGGATTGGTTCGTTAAGCAGGGGAAAAAACTACGCTGGCGGCCTTGGATGTGGCTGTTCTTCGTGCCGTGGGGGTTTCTCTGGTATGTGTTTGAGAAGTGGGAGCCCGCAGAGTCCGAACTGCTGAATGTTGGCAAGTGATTGGCGAATCATTCCGATTTCACACATTGACCGGACGGGCAGAGGATTTTGAGTGTAAATCGTGTGTTAAGCAAGGTAATGCGCTGCGCGTACGCTACCTTCCCACGACGACGATCATAAACGTTCCCTGCTTAGCCACCGGACGTGCTCCCGGCTTCGCCTCTTCGAACTCCGCGGTCGGTAAATAGATTTTGTGCGCCGCATTATCGATGTCCATGGTCTTGGTGCCAAGTCCGGTCGTCACGGTCTGCACCGTCTCCCACTTGCCACTCTTCTCCTCGGCAACGCTGAGCTTGCCTTCGCGAGTGCTAGCGAATGCCTGATGGCCGTCCCAGCGCGTGGCGTCCACGCCGACACCAATGGGAAGATCGCCAACCACCTTGCCGTCGTCTGTGCTCATTACCAGCATCTTTTGCGGTTTGCGACATCCGATGAAGAGCCTGTGCTTCTCTGTATCGATGGACAAGCCGACGGGAGAACCGCCGGGAGCGACCGGCCAGTGCGTGAGCACTTTCCGAGCCTTAAGGTCAACCACAGCGACTTGGTTCTTGTCTTCCAGGTTGACATAGACCTTGCCGGCCCCGTCCGCCGCCAGGAACTCCGGTTTGCCGCCCAGTTCAATCGGCGCATCAATCACCGCCGTCTTGGGATCGGCGTCTGCCTTGAGGGTGATCAGTACACCTGCGTCGCCGCAAGCAACCAGGACCAGCCCGGTGCTCTTGTCGTAGACGATGCCGTCTGCATCGTCTTTCGCGACTACCGTTCCCAGGACTGCGTTGGTCTTGAGATCGAACATTACAATCGAGCCGGCGCCATCGCTAATAAATCCCCGTGCGAGTTCGGGAACCACAGCAACACCATGGTTGTGCTTCTGGCCGGTAATGTCGGCAACCGTCTCACCCGACTCCGCATCGATGACCATCGTGTGCGTGCTGCGCGGGACATAGAGACGGTGACTCTTTGCATCGACTGTGATGTAGTCGAAGCCGCCCTCCCCGCCAACGTGAAACGTTTTTTCGACAGCCCATTCGCCTTCAGCGAAAGCGCGTGCGCTAAGAGTGATCGTTGCCACGATCAGAAGCGATGAAAACAGGTTCCGAATCGACATGAGACCTCCCAGAAACTCCATATGAGCATCGCCTTGCCACAAAAACCACGTGTTCACACTAGACGGTGAATATGAAAGGAACGTGAAGGTAGTTGGCGTGACATCTCTATTGCACTCGCTGACGACCTCAGATTGTCCGCTCGGGATAGGTGTTAAGGTCGGAGCGCTGCCCTCCTTCCGCAGTTGCCGCAATCTACGAACCTGTGCTGTCATAGCGGCTCGCGATGCCGCCGATTACCGCCATTCTCCACACTCGCAATGACGCCGTCCGGCTGGGGCGTGCGCTCCAGACGCTACATCCCTGCGACGAAGTTCTTGTTATCGATCACGGATCGAGCGATGGCACGCTTCGCGTCGCACGTGACTACGGCGCACGCATCCTGAACGCTGGCCCAGGACAATCCCCCTGCGATCATCTTGCCGCCGCGCGCTACGACTGGGCGTTTTATCTGCTGGCCTCCGAAGCGCTCAGCGAAGGACTGGAAGCGTCGCTTTTCGAATGGAAGCTGCGGGAGCAAAGCGACGTGTCGGGGATTGCCGCGTGCGTGGTCGCGATCCGCGAAGAAGCAGCCAGCGGTTGGGCCGAAAGCGCGCACAGCATTCGCCTGGTTCCCAAAGGCTGGAACTCGTGGAACGGGGAGCTTCCCGGGGACGATCCGCGTAGTGTGCTGTTGCCGGGGGACTTGCTGCGTTTTCGCCGGCCCTAGTGCCACGCCGCTTTCAAATCACAAGTGGCTGTGACGTCGAACACATTCTGGCGTGTGCTTCCCTCCTACACTTGCCAGTTGGTAGCAGTTTGTCTGCAGCGCAGTCTCTAGGAGGAGATCATGTACGCACGCAAGTGGTTTTACCTGGGTGCCGTGTTGGCCCTGCTGGCCGTGTTTGCCATGGCCCAGCAACCCACACCGGCAAACGAACCAGTGATTAAGCACGTGCCGGTACGGCCGACGAATGCGGCTTCCGGCCCGGAAATGTTCGCCAGCTATTGTGCGGTTTGCCACGGGGCTGACGGCAAAGGAAACGGTCCGGCAGCATCGGCATTGAAAGCGGCTCCCGCGGACCTGACCGCCCTGACCGGAAAAAATGGCGGCAAATATCCCGCGATGCACATCTCCAGCGTGCTGCGCGGAGACGCTGACCTGCCCGCGCATGGCAGCAAAGACATGCCGGTGTGGGGACCGCTATTCCGGCAAATGAGCCAGGGGCATGACGGCGAGGTGCAACAGCGCATCGCGAACCTGAATCAATACGTGGAATCGATTCAGAAAAAGTAAGTCTTCACACCGCCGCTCTCAGTCCGGCGGAACATTTGATGTAACAGAGGAGTGCGCGTCATCCGCACGCGCACTCCACCTCTTGTGGGGGGTTCCTATCCCCCGATAGTGGAATTGCCGTCATTCTCCGCGCCCTGTTAGATTCGCCCCGTCGAAACCAAACAGCCTTTCGGGAAAGTTTGGGCATCCAAGTAGTTAATCCCCGTTTTTTTGGAACGTAGACATCGTGTTGATGAGTCTCGAGCCAGACACGCAGACTCCAGTTCGCTCCACTCGCCTTTCCTGGCCGGTACGTTATGGCGGCGCACTCCTCGCTGTAATGGCCTGCGTGGTCGTGTGGTCGATTACGCCATTCCTGCATTCCGACCCGTTCGCAATTTTTATTCTCGCCGTGGTGTTCACCGCCCGGTTCCTGGGATTCGGCCCGGCGGTCTTTGGAACGGTGCTTTCAGTTCCGGTGATCGACTACTTCGCCTTCGATCCGCATTTCACACTGTCCCTGCAAAGTTCCGATGCGGTCCGGCTCGTGATCTTCGTCGTAATTTCGCTGCTGGCCGCAAGCCTGGCGCGGCAGAAGTCGCGGGCGGAAGTGCGCGCCGACCAGACCCTGGAGCGCATGGCTGCGATCGTCGAATCTTCCAACGACGCCATCTATAGCGCGACCCCTCAAGCCATCATCACCAGCTGGAATCATGGCGCCGAGGAACTCTACGGTTATCGTCCCGAGGAGGTGCTGGGCAAACCAGTCTTCATCACTGTTCCCGACGACCGCACCCACGAAACCCGGGCGCACTTTGAAACGCTGGCGCGGGGCGGTAGTATTGCCAGCTATCAGACGCAGCGGCGGCGCAAGGACGGCTCGCTCGTGCACGTCATGCTTTCTGTTTCCCCGCTGCGCGATCGAAAAGGAAATCTCATTGGGGCCTCGGCCATCGCGCGTGACATTTCGGCCCAGCTTCGCGCCGAACATGCGCTCCAGCGAAGCGAGCGCCTGGCCACCGCGGGCCGGCTGACTGCCGCCATCGCGCACGAAATCAACAATCCGCTGGAAGCCATCACCAATCTTCTGTACCTGGCGCGCCACGACGCGACACGCGCGGACCAGCATCTCGAAATGGCTGAGCGCGAGGTGCAACGCATCGCCGACATCGCGCAACAGACTCTCGGATTCGTGCGTGAAGTGTCCGAACCACGGACCCTGAACGTGTCGACCACGCTCGACGAAGTGCTGCAACTCTACTCGGCAAAGCTGAGCACCGGAAAAATCAGCGTGCAAAAAGAGTTGTGCGGCACCGCCGAAATCCGCGGCTATGCCGGGGAATTGCGGCAATTGTTTTCGAATTTGCTGGTGAATGCGGTCGACGCCATGCCCGGCGGCGGACGCCTCAGGGTGCGCGTCTGGTGCGGGCGGGAACCTTCCGGCAGCCGACGTGCCGGAGTTCAGGTTGTTTTCGCCGATACGGGCACGGGCATCTCGTCGATCGACCGCTCGCGCCTGTTCGAGCCGTTCTACACCACCAAACCGGAATCGGGGACTGGTCTTGGATTATGGCTCTCGGAAGGAATCGCCCGGAAACATCAGGGCGCCATCCGCGTTCGCAGCTCGACCCGCCCGGGACAAAGTGGAACGGTGTTCTCGGTATTTTTGCCGGCTGCGTAGGTGGGAAGAGGTCTCAGGTATCAGGTATTGGGTCTCGGGTCTCTAGTACTCACTGCGCGCGCGGGTGCCCATCCTTAACCTCGCGCTTTGGCGAGGTTACGTTGGGGATTGGTGCCACCCTAGCTCGCGCGAAACCTCCCTGTCCCTGCTGCGTTAACTTAACAACCCTCCGGCTTTCAGTTACTTAAGGGCAGTTGGCCGAAGGGACAGTGACTTCGGTACCTCCGTGTCTGCCGAATACGAACCGTATAATCAAAGCAAACTTTTGGCGAAGAAAGCGTTCTAGCGACAGGAACCGGTTGGATCCTTTTCTGGCATTTTCGAGTGTGCTCCTCGGGCTGGCCTTCGGCAGCTTCCTGAATGTGTGTATCTACCGCCTGCCGCGGGACATGTCGGTGCTGAACCCGCGCTGGTCCGCCTGCCCACATTGCAAACGGCCAATTGCCTTCTACGACAATGTTCCGGTCCTGAGTTGGCTGCTGCTTCGGGGGCGCTGCCGGAAGTGCCAGGCTGCGATCACCCCTCGTTATCTGGCAATTGAGCTTCTCACTGCGGCGCTTTTTCTGGCGTGCGCCTGGCATTTCGGGATGACGCTGGCGACGGTGAAGTATTGCGCGCTGTCATTCCTGCTTCTGGGACTGATCTTCACCGATGCGGAAACCAAGCTCCTGCCCGACAAGATGACACTCACCGGGCTCGGGCTGGGCATCGTTTTCAGCCTGTTCGTGCCGGTGAATGACCTGGCGTCACAGTTTCTGCCAGGGGCCGTCTCGCTGCCGGTGGACGGTAACATTTCCACACGGATGCTTTCCGTGCTCGATTCTGTGCTGGGCGCGGTGGTTGGCGCGTCATTCATCTACGGCGCCGGGGCGATTTACCTGCGCGCCCGCGGAATTGAAGGAATGGGTTTCGGCGACGTGAAGTTGATGGCCATGATCGGCGCGTTCCTCGGGGTGAAGCTGACGGTGTTCACCATCTTTGCCGCATCGATCGTAGGCTCGCTTTTTGGTATCAGCGCCATCTTCATGGTTTGGCTGAAACGCACCCGGCGCTTCGTGGAGCGGCGGCATCTCGCGGCGCGCGAAGCCCGGCGGCGCGCCTGGCAGTCGGCGCAGACCATGTATCGTCATTACGAAATGCCCTTTGGCGTGTTTCTGGGAAGCATGGCGCTGGTCGCCTTCTTCTTTGGCCAGCAGTTTCTTGACTGGTACTGGAGGCTGCTGTGAAGCTGCTGACCAACCCGATTTTCCTGAAGATGGTGCTGGTCTTCTTTGCCTGCGGCTTCGCCTTTCTAATGGCGGCTTTCATGATGCGGCGCGTGCGCAAGAGTCTGGGCTCCAGTCAGCCCGTGGCGCAGACATCAGATTCCGAGCAGTTTCCTCTGCACACTTATCATGCAGTGATTCAGCAGTTGAAACAGCAGAAACATGAACTATCAGCGTTGCGCGATGCGGAGCAGCGGCGCGCCAAAACGTCGGAGAACATCAGCGCCGCAGTGTTGTCGAATCTTTCCAGTGGTGTGGTGTTTTTCGGTCCGAACGGATTGGTGCGGCAAGCGAACCAGGCAGCCAAGAATATTCTCGGCATCGCGTCGCCGGGAGGCATGGATGCGGAAGCGATGTTTCGCAGCGCGACCCTGAGCCGGCCGAGTGCCGAGGCACCGAGCGTAACTGCCGGAGTGCAGACCGCATTGAAAGAAGGCACGCCAATGCGGCGGGTGGAGGCGGAGTATCTGACTCCGGGCGGCGAGCGCCGAGTGATCGAAGTGACCGCATCGCACGTGCCGGCCGCCGATGGAACCACGCTGGGCGTCGCCTGCGTCATCAACAATCAGACCGAGATCTCCGAAATCCGGCGGCAACTGGATTTGCGCGGCGAGCTTTCGGCCGAGATGGCGCTGGCCTTGCGCAACTCGCTGATTACGATCTCGGGGTATGCGCAGCAGTTGGCATCGAATCACGATCCGGAACTGGCGGCACAGATGGCCGCCGATATCGCGGCGGAAGCCAAGCATCTGGATCACACGATTGGTGGGTTTTTAGCGGAGAGCAAGAAGGCGAAAGCCGTCTCGACCGCGCAATCTTAGGAATCTCGCGGGGCGGTGAAAAATCCGCAACCGTGCAAGAGGATATGAACATGAAGCGTATCGCATCAGCTGCAACTCTCGGACTTCTTCTCGCCCTGGCCGGCTCGCTGGCATTTGCCCAAAGCGCGCCCCTCGGCGACTACGCCCGCCAGGCCCGCAAGCAGAAACAGGCGCAAGCCCCGGCGGCCAAGACTTACGACAACGACAATATTCCGCGTGATGAGAAGCTCTCAGTGGTAGGCGAGGCTCCCGCGCAGTCGGCGGACGCCAGCGCGGGAAACTCTAATGGCGAGCCAGCCCCGGCTTCAGGCGACTCGGCAGCAGCCGCCAATGCTCCTGCCGGAGACAAGGCAGACGCCTCGGCACCGAACTCCGCCGAAGAGAAGAAGCCCGCGGACGACGAGCAAGCGCAGAAGCAGAAAATGTACAAGGAATGGCAGACAAAAATCCAGGGGCAACAGGCGCAGATCGACTCGCTGGCTAAGGAAATCGACCTTGCCGACCGCGAGTATCGCTTGCGCGCTGCCGCCTTCTACGCCGATGCCGGCAACCGCCTGCGCAATGCCGGAGCCTGGGACAAGCAGGACGCCGAATACAAGCAGCAAATGGTCGACAGGCAGAAAAAACTCGAAGACGCGAAGAAACAACTGGAAGATATGCAGGAACAGGCGCGCAAGGCCGGCGTGCCGTCCTCGATGCGCGAGTAGGCGTCACGCACGTACTTTCCAGGCCTTCCGGCGCAACCCGGAAGGCTTTTCCTTTGCGCAGGCTTCCTCCAAGTACCGGCCCCCCCACACGTCTTGCCCGTTTCGGCAAAATCGCGCGCATAGATTTTTTCGATTGGACTTCGCTTCGCCCGCTCCCGCATAGTGAAGGCATCCTTCCTGCAACGTGGCAGGGGATCCTGGGACCTGCGTTTTTCGGGGATTCCACCCGTTGTTCCGCGCTACCTCCTGACCTCGTCGTCTCACCAGCAACTCGCGGTCGCAGCATCAGTGCGTCCGCACTCGACTCTTTAGGAGGATACCCATGCGTTGCAGAAACATTTCGTGGAGGAAGCTGCTCCTGATGGCCGTCACTGGACTGAGCGTTTTGCCGGCACCGGCCGTGGCACAGAGTGCATCCGGGAAATTCACGCTTGTCAGGCAGGTGCGCTGGGGAAACGTGGTGTTGCCACCTGGCGACTACAGCTGTTCCGTGGAACACCGCTCGGCGGAGACCGTTTTGCTGCACAACCTGACGAACAGGTCCGGTGCAATCGTCATGGCGGCGTCGGTCTCGACGGTCGATAACCCAATCGCATCGCACCTGGTTCTCGAGCAAACGGGGAATGAGTGGTTCGTGCGCTCTCTGGTGCTCAGTGGGGCTGGCGAAATCCTGTACTTCAATCCACCGGCAACGCGGACTGAGGCGGCGCAAGTGGCGCGACTTGGGCCGCAGAAGGCCGTTTCGAATCCATAGTCTTCGTCCACGGGCGCAGTCCACGGCTGCGCCCGTGACCCCCAAAGCGCAGCAAACCAACCGGAATCCAGGTTTCGAAATTCAGGAGAGCGCATGCCGCAGGCTAAAAACCATAGACGACCCACCGAAGCCGTCACACTCCGCACGGTTGCTAATCGCGTGGGGCTGGCGCCCTGCTCGGTGTCGGCCATCCTGAACAATTCCGCAGCCGCTCTCTCGATACCGCAACACACTAAGGAACGAGTGCTGCGAGCGGCGGCGTTCTTGAACTATCGTCCGAACTACTCTGCGCGCTCGCTACGCACAAACCGCACCTACACGGCGGCGGTGCTGGCTCCCGACATCGGCCACTCGCCTGCGGCCCGCATCATCGCGGGTGTGGAAGGTTTCCTGTCCCAACACGGCTATGGATTGTTGATCGCCGCCTGCGAACGCGCACCCGGTTGGCTGGAGAACTATTTCTCACAGATGCGGCAACGGGGTGTAGAAGGAATCATCGCGGTCCAGGTGAAGCCAAGTGTGCCGGAGGATTTTCCAGCCGCCTACGTCGACCTGTTCTGCGCGTATTCCCCTGAGCCTTTGTCGATGGCCCTGCAACAAAGGCTGGAAAACGCTGGACGCGACGCAGCCAAGAGCCTGGTGCGGCAAATCGAGGAGAGCAAGCCCACCGGTTCCAGCCGGACCAACTCGGCAAGTTTTTCGCGGATCGCCTCGTCTCAGTCGTCAGCCACGCATTTTGCTGACTGAGGCTGTTGAGTTTTCAGTCGGCGCTTGCCGAGGAACTCCCTACATCAGTTCGCTCCTGTGCCGCGTCGGATTTCTTCACCCAGCACCACGGCCTCGGCGATTTCGCGCAACGCCTTGCGTTTCTGTCGTGCCTGGCGTTGTAGCGTGAGGTACGCCTGCTCTTCATCCAGTCCGAGATCGCGTTGCAGAATTCCCTTCGCGCGCTCCAGCAGTTTGCGCGTTTCGAGTTGCTGCTGGAGGTGCGAGTTCTCGCCCTCGAGGCGCGCCAATTCGATCTCAGCGCCGACCAGAAAGCCGATCATCGAAATCAGCCGCATCTGCCGCGGAGTGTAGGTGTGCGGCTCGCGGTGCTGCAGGTTGATGACTCCGACCACCCGCCCACGGGAAAGGATGGGCACAGAGAGGAAGGCTTCGAAAGAATCTTCCGGCAATTCGTGGAAGGTTTTGAAGCGCAAGTCCTGCGACGCCTTCTCTGACACCGCAACGGGCTCGCGATGCTCTGCCACCCAGCCCGTGATTCCCTGCCCGACCCGCAGCTTCAGCCGGTCGATGACTTCCTCGTGTTGATTCTTGGAAGCGCGCAGGACCAACTCGTCGCCTTCGCGCACGTAGACAAAGCAGGAGTCGCATTTCACGACTGCCGAGGCGAATTCAATGATGCGGTCGAGGTCCTGGTGCAGCGGGTCGTTCGCCGCGATTCGGCTGCTTATGTCGTGGAGAAAATCAATGTCACCGTCGTAGGAGAGCGGCTTCGATAAGGGGTTGGCATTCATGCCTCACCGTAGCCACTGACTGCGGCGAAGTCAAACGACAGTTTTCAATATGAATGATCGTTACTTTTCAAGATGCAGCGACTGAGCCGCGCTTGCTCGCAACTCGGGCCTCATAGGTGTCTCCGAATCCTCTGCAGCTGTCGGATATGGAGACGCCCGTGTACCAGGTGAAACTTTCGCCACTGCGGGCCGCTGAGTGGTCCGAGTACCGGGTGATCGAGCAGCCGTGCCTGCTTGCCGAATTTTTCCTCCGCCTGCGAAATCACAGCGTCCATGGCCGCAATCTTCGCTGTGATCTCACGAACCACCTGCTCCGGGGGCATTCCCTTCGGCGTGGAGTTCGACGGAGCCTTGCGCCCTTCCGGCAACTGTCCCAGGCCGACGACGTAGAGCGTGCGCGCACGATCCTGGAGGGTGGGCGTTCGTGCCAGTGGTTTTCCGGCCGCCAGGCACTTCTCAAATCCGCGGATCGTACCCGTGTAGGTGAGGTAAAGATGCTCGAGAATCTCGGCAGCGCTCCACTTGGCGGCGGAAGGTCGCTGCACCAGCATTTCCGCGCTCATGCCCTGGGTGATCGCCGCGATGTCATCCTGAAGTCGTTGCAGACAGAAATCCATGGCGTGCCGTGCTCCTTCGTTTAGAATGTGGCGCAGCAATCGACATCCCAAAAACTACTACAGGATGGTGGCTATGAAGAAGCTGCTTGTGGCGATGTTCGCGGTGGCGCTGATGGCGGCGTGCTCGTCGGAGCCTTCCAAGCCTGCGGAGACGGCGAAACCGCAGCCCAAACCACCGGACCTGCTGACCGCGCGCAGCGCCCTGCAGAAGCTCTACATTTCGGCTCACGGCTGGGGACCTGACGCCCGCCCCTATCGTCTCGAATCGGCGCCGAACGCGGACTCCAAGGGCCGTGACGGCAAATCGGCCTTCTGGAAAGCCGGCTTTGCCTCAGTCGCCCAGCGTGGCACCAAGCCTTATAGCTGGTCGGGATCGGAGGGTCCGGATCGCGGCGTCAATCCTGGCATCGAAGACACCTACAATCCCAACAACGCGTCGACCCAGGCCTTCGACATTGCCTTCCTGAAAATAGATTCTGACAAAGCGTTCGAGGTCGCCCAACAACACGGTGGCGACAAGTTGCTCGCCAAAGACACGGACACGCCCGTGCTTTACATCCTCGAATGGGACCGCGTCAACAACAACCTGGTCTGGCACGTGATCTACGGCAACAGCCGCGACGATGCCAAACTGAAAGTCGCCGTAAACGCTACCACCGGAGAGTTCATCCGGATCGAAAAATCCTGAACGGCCGACATAGGAGACTTCTGATCGAACGCCCGCGCTTCAGGGATGCTTTGGATCCTTGCTCGGGTCCGGAGTCTCAGCCGGCGCAACCTTGAGACGCGTGAGCGCCTTGTGCGCTTCTCCGGCGAAAGGCCCGTGCGGCAGGATTTTCAGGTACGCCTCATAGGCCTTGCGGGCTTCCTCAGTTTCGCCCAGCTTCTCCTGGCAAACGCCGATCCGGAATGTAGCCACGGCGTCGTCATACTTGTAGTAGAGGGCCTCGCGATAGCGGTCGAGCGCCGCGCGGTAGTTCGTTCGCTTGAAGTAAAAATCGCCAACCTCGACGTCTTTTTCCGCCTTGTGCGGATCCCAAGGCTTGAACTCTTCGACACCGCCGATCTCATCTCCTTCATGCAGGCCGGCCGCGTCTTCGGCTTCGTGCAACGCAGACCCGCTCTCCGGATGTGTCTTGGCATCATCGGGCGGCGGACTGAGGTCGGCCGGCTCTTCCTTGCTGGAACTCTCTGCCGCATCGGGCTTGGCAGGATGGTCGCTGTCCGATGCTCGGGAATCGGAACGCGGCGGCGGCTGATTCGGAGGAGGATTTTTCTGCGGAGCCGAGCTCTGCTGAGCAACGGCAACCGCAAGAAACAGATAGAGAGCGAGAGCAGTTCGAACCCACGACATCACTTCATATTCTACCGCCGGACCGCCCAGGAGACGAACTCCCTGCCAGTCTTCAGCGGTCGTGAGCCATTCCGGCCAACACGACCGGCTTCACTTTTGCCGCAATGGCGCCGGCAATCTCGGACTCGAGTGCCAGCGGGTCTCCTGCTTCGCGATCGAAATTGTCGCCCCACACGCGCGCCTGATCGCGCACCCGAATGAGTTCCACGGTCACGCGGACATGATGACTGTCGCCGCGCAGGTTTCCTTCGAGCAGATAGTTTGCGTGCAGGTCATGCGCCACCTCGGCCACAGTCTTTGAGGTGTGGCGGTATGGCAGGGTCAAAGCGCGTGGGGATACCGACAACCGCGACGGCTCGACCCGGCCCAACTCCGTGACCAACTCCTCGCCGATGCCGTCACACAAAGACATGCCGCTTGAGTCATTGCTCCAGTCTTCCAGGGGAAGCACCGCCATCGCGATGTGCTCTTCCCTGAGGTCCGGCGACGCGGCCCTCCACCGCATCCCGAGGAACACCACGGATAGGAGAATGGTGGCGGCAAGGACAACGCGGAGCGGGGAGCCGGACCAACTTCGCAAAAGCATGAGTCCACGAACGGTTCGCCCCGGACGCCCTACAGTGCTAAGCGGTTCTCCACCGTGCGTGGGGCTAACTGTCACCGGTGCGACAAACCGGTAACCACGTTTCGGAATCGTCTCGATATAACAGGGTGAGTTGGCGCAGTCGCCGAGCGCGATGCGAATCTTTTTGACCGCCGTGTTCAGTGCATGATCGAACTCCACAAACGTGTCCCGCGGCCACACCTGCTGGCGCAGATCTTCCCGCCAGACCAGCTTTCCGGGGCGCTCGAGCAAAGCTGCCAGCACTTGGAAAGGCTGCTCCTGTAGCGGCACCCTGACACCGTCGCGCCGTAGCTGGCCGGCATGGACGTCGGCCTCAAAATCGGCAAAGCGAAACACGCGACATGAATCCGGTCGCAACATCGAACTTCCTCGTTTGTAATGGACGGGCGACTTGTCACTTTGGCTCAAGTTATTTCAAAACCAGTGGGGGTCTGTCGCCATTTGGTGACATGCGTGAGACACCCGCAATTGCGCAGGAATCCAGAAGGAGGACAGAAGCGAAAGCCAATCCCACGGCGTCCATTCCGCATTCGTGTGACCGAGGAGTGGGGTCATGGGGCGACACATCGTCTTATCACTGTCTGCGGCTCTGTTGTTCAGTTGTTCTGGTGTGTGGGCACGGTCCGGCGTGCAGGAGCAAAGCGTGCCGCTGAAGATTTACGGCGAGCACCTGGTCGTCGTGCAAGGCTCGATCGGGACTCTGCAAAAGAAGAATCTGGTCATCGATACGGGAGCTTATCCCAGCGTGATCGATCGGCAACTTGCGCGCAAGCTCAACCTGTCGGGTTCCAATGAAGAACTCGATGCCATTGACCGCACTCTTTCGCGACCGGCCGTGGTCGTTCCCACGGTCGATCTTGGTCCCATTCACGTGACACAGCTGCGGAGTCTTGTCGAGGACCTTTCTCAAGTTTCGGAGAGATTCGGGGTGCGCGTCGACGCACTGATCGGGCTCGACGTTCTCGCCCACAGCAGCTTCCGCATCGACTACCAGGCCAGGAAACTTTTCTTTGGCCCGTTCGATCCCCTGCCTTCTTCGGTGCCGTTCGAGATGACGGACTCGAAAATCTGCGTCGGGCTTTATGCCGGCCCCCGATCACTGCGCCTGCTGGTGGATACGGGCGCGGAAAAGCTCTTGCTGCTGGGCTCGCACGTGCCGTGGCTCGCTTCCCGCACCGTTCGGGCACGCGAGTTCGCCAACATCGGGGGAAACTTCATTCTGCGGGAAGTGCGTTTAGACGGCCTGCAACTCGGCGACACCAATCTCAGCACCCAACCGGTCTATATCTCAGCAGCAAGAATGCCGGCTTATCCGTTTGACGGCTTCCTGTCGACCGTACAATTTCGCCAAATCGCTTTTGATTTCGAGCGCCAGCAGTTTAGCTGGGTGAGTCGCGACGAGCGGCTGGATCACGTACGCATCGCGTCTGACTCGACGAACGATGCGCCCTACATCGCCTCTTTCGTCGACGCTGGCGGGGTAACTGACTCGCCGAAGCTGCCCAGGGAAGAATGCAGCGACAAAGAAGTCCCAGGCCTGTCCTGCGGCTTGCGCTGAGGGTTGACACCGGTTCGTCACAGGCACGCTGAAGAAAGCTCCCCGCAGTGACGAGTCGGGGCCCGAGCCCGCCGAGTTTGCGGGACACCCCTCGTTCGCAAACAAAAAAAAATCAGGCCACTCATGGGGGTGAGTGGCCTGTGTTGGCGAAGTCCTCCGGGGAGGAGGGAAACTTTTTACATGCTCGGCGGATTCTGCGTGCTCGCCGTGGGCGCCGGCTGTGTCGGCTGCGCGGGCGTTGCATTGTCGCCCTGGGTGTTTGTCATCAAGCGGACATCGACGCGCCGGTTCTTCGCGCGCCCTTCCGCGGTCTTGTTCGAGTCGGCCGGCTTATCCTTGCCCAACCCGATCAAGTAGATCTTGTGGGCCGGCACGTTGTGTTGCGACGCCAGGTACTGAATCACGGCGTTCGCGCGGCGCTGGCTCAGGTCGTAGTTGTAGTCTTCCGGACCAACCGAGTCTGTCCCGCCTTCAAGGGTCACGATGTAACCCTTGGTGTTGGGGATATCGGTGGCCAGCTGATCGAGCGCTTCCTTGGCCTTCTTGGTCAGGTTGTCCTTGTCGAAGCCGAAGTGCACTGACGTCTCGGCTACCGGACGATAGTTGTCGAGGTTCGCAACGGTGTTGCTCAGCACGTCGACGCGCTTGGTCGCAACGTTTGCGGTGTTCTGGGCGTCGTCGGCCGTCTTGCCCGCTGCCATCGCCTTCTGGTCAACTTCGGCGGCTTTGGCCTGCACGGCCTGGATCCCGGACTGCGCACGGGAATCCACATCCTTGATGTCCTTGGTATTCTTCGCGGTCAGATCGTCGAGTTCGTTGGTCTTGTTGATGATGGGCGTAGTTTCCTGCCGGACGTAATTCTTGCTGGCGCAACCCACAGAAGCGACCATGCTGGCCGCTAAGAGAATTGTTAACGAAGTGCGAGTCATATCTTGGAGGGCTCCTTCCTCTCTGTGCATCCTAACTATCTTGTTTGCTTTGAGTCCCTGGGGTTCAATGAACTTCCGTGTCCCGGCCAGCAGTAGTGCACGGGTGATGCCAAGTCGCGAAAGTTCCAGTCCTACGGCTAAAGCATTTTACATCAATATCTTGCATGATGTTGCAAATTGTTAGTCCGAGGAGAACAGGGAGCAAAGGAAACACAGGGATAGAAATTTTATACGGTTGGGGCTCGGGAGTTGGTCCGATTTCTTCGATTAGCGGTTGAACATCGACAAAGAGATCAAGCTTCGACAAGCCGCAAAGTGTGCCCCTTGCTGGCACTAACCTTCCGCTTTTGACGAAAAACCTTTCCTTGACGACAGATCGGGTGGTCGACTGATTACGCCCGCGTGTCGAAGAAATCTTTGTTTAGGTTTAGCCTGCCGCGTAATGGCCTCCCCGAGAGCCTCGCGGACCAGCCAGCCGAGTCGCAGGACGGTTTGACGCGACACGCTCCTACAACCAGACGTTCAATTCGGCAGAAATACGCACAGTAACCCTCCGACTTATGGGAGTGGTGTCGCACAACGCCGGTCGCAGGCCTCATCTAAAATAGAAACAACTTCGGATGGATCTCCTCCAGAAAATCCGCACCATTCCCACTGAGCCCGGCGTGTACCTCTACAAGAACGCCGAAGGTGAAGTCATCTACGTCGGCAAGGCGAAGAATTTGCGCAGCCGGGTGGCGTCGTACTTTCACGAGGGCCGCTGGACGGATGCCAAGACCGGGACGCTGGTGCGCGAAGCGGTCGACGTCGACTACATCGTCGTTGCCAACAACAAGGAAGCCCTGGCGCTTGAAAACAACCTGATCAAGCAGCGCAAGCCGCGCTTCAACATCCTGCTGCGCGATGACAAGACCTACCCCTACGTGAAGCTCACGCTCGGTGAACGTTACCCGCGGGTCTACGTCACGCGCCGGTTGCGCAAGGACGGCAGCGCCTACTACGGCCCCTATTTCCCCACCAGCCTCGCCTACCGCATCGTCGACCTGATTCACCGTCATTTCCTGGTCCCGTCGTGCAAGGTGGACCTGACCCGCTACCACCCGCGCCCCTGCCTGCAGTACTACATCCGGCGCTGTCTCGGTCCTTGCGTCGAAGGACTCACCACGCCAGAGATTTACCAGGAAGCGGTGCGCGACGTGAAACTGTTCCTCGAAGGCCGCCAGACCGACCTTGTGAAGTCGCTCAGCAAGCGCATGGAAGAAGCCGCGGCTGCGGAAGAATTCGAACGCGCCGCGAAATACCGCGACCTGATCTCGACCGTCGAGCAGTTGCAGGAAAAGCAGCGCATGGCAGCCGTTGAAGGCGACGACGCCGACGTCTTCGGCTATCACTACGAAAACGGCATGCTGGCGGTGAATCTCTTCCACATGCGCGGCGGACGCGTCGTCGATCGGCGAGAGTTCTTCTGGGAAGACTTGCCCGAATTCGGAGTCGATGTTGCGAACACTACGGAAATATCCGCTGGAGCGACGGGTGGCTCTCCCGTCGAGGCTCACGTAGGCACAGCTGCCTCAGCTGGCACAGACCACGTAGGGACAGCCGCCCCCGGCTGTCCAGCCGAGCCCAGCTCGGCGACGGTTTCCGCGAATTCCCGTCCGTCCGCGTCCACGCCAACCGCGCCCGATTTTTCCCCGGCGTCTTTCTTCTCCGCCTTCCTCAGCCAGCTCTACCTCGGCCAGCCCTACGTTCCGCGTAACATCTACGTTCCCACGGACTTCGAAGACCGCGAAATGCTCGAAGAGCTCCTCTCCGAGCAACTCGCCAGCGCTGGCGCCCGCGCCACGCGCGTGCACATCGACATGCCCTCCCGTGGCGAGAAGCGCTCCCTCATCGACCTCGCTGGCAACAACGCCAAGCAGTCCTACGACCAGCGCTTCCGCGTGATGAAACCGAACACTCGCGCCACCCAGGAAGCCCTGCAGGACGCGCTCACTCTGCCCGAGCGCCCCGAACGCATCGAATGCTTCGACATCTCGCATATTCAAGGTGCCGAGACGGTAGCCTCGATGGTCGTGTGGGAAGACGGGCACATGAAAAAGTCCGACTACCGCAAATTCATCATCAAGACGGTCGACGGCGTGGATGACTTTGCTTCTATGCGCGAGGTGGTGACGCGCCGCTACAAGCGTCTGCAGGAAGAAAAGAAAAAGATGCCGAGCCTGATCCTGATCGATGGCGGCATCGGCCAACTGCACGCGGCGGCGCAGGCGCTCGAGTCGCTCGAAATTATCAATCAGCCGCTGGCCTCGATCGCCAAGCGCGAAGAGATTATCTACGTCTACGGACAGGAAGACGACCCGGTCGCACTGGACCACCACAACCCGGTGCTGCACCTGGTGCAGCAGATCCGCGACGAGGCCCACCGCTTCGCCGTAACTTTCCACCGCAAACGCCGCCAGATGCGCGACCGATCCACGGAACTTTTGGAAATCCCCGGCGTAGGCGCCAGCACCACGCGCCGCCTGCTCGAACACTTCGGCAGCGTGCAAGCCGTGAAGCAGGCAGATGCTGCTGCGCTGTCGGCCGTGGTCACCCGCGCCCAGGCGGAAGCAATCATGGGACATTTCCGGAAGTAGCTAAGAGCTCCGAGCCGCGAGCTTTGAGTCGCGAGCTTTGAGGTTTGGGCTTAGAGCACAGAGCCACTCCAACCGCCTTAAACCTCCGATCCGCTCGCACCCATTAGAACTGTCATCCTGAGCGGAGTGAGGCGCCAGCCGAACGCAGTCGAAGGACCCCGCGTCTCCCACTCTGACCACCGGCGTCGACGTATTTCTCTAAATCCCGCTTTTCATCCTAGGGGACAGCAACGTTAAGTGGCGTCGATTTCGCGTCCTCCGCCTGTTCAGCGGTGATACTGTTGCTCTGCAACATCGCGTCCACCACCTGATTACGCCGGATTAACGCCCTATCGAGATGGTTAGCAGGGGAAAAATAGCTTGGTGCCCTGACCAATCCGGCCAAGAGGGCTGCCTCCGCGATGGAGAGATCTTTCGGATCTTTGTGAAAGAAATACTGCGACGCCGCTTGCACTCCAACCACATCGTTCCCGAAGTAGTAGCGATTGGCAGCGATGATAAACAACTGTTGTCGCGAGAAGTGCCGGTCGAGCCGCATCGCAACTCTCAACTCCTTCAGTTCCCGAGAACTAGTTCTTTCGGGCGAGCAGAACATCGTTCGGGCAACCTGCATTGAAAGTGCCAGCCGCGTCTCTCTCACGTCGCTCAAAGCACGCGACATCTGCTCATAAGCGGTTGGTCCGTCCTCAGGCGCCTCAATGGCGTTCAGAGCCACTCGAAGATTGCTGCCAAGAGCATCGTAGGAAATCGCCGTGATCGGCGTTTTGTAGCACGGATCGGCAACTGTCGTGGTCCCCGACGGGGAGAATTGCGAAAGCACGTCGAGATCAGGAAGGTCTCGTGAGTAGAACAGCAACCAGTAGAGGATGATGATGATCGCTAGAACACCGAGGCAAGCTAGCAGTAATTTCAACAACAGTCGCAATAAATTCTCCCGGACCACGCGATTCTATCCCACTGACTTGGACCAAGCGTCCGTCTCAGGTCGCGGCCCCTGCTAAACTAGCCGCAGTCACTCCATGAAAAAGATTTTGGTTCTGCTGTCCACACTCACAATCAGCGGCCTAACGTTGCTTGCCGTGGATGCCCGGCAAGACGCCGCCTCTGGTCCCGCACAGGCCGCTCAATCGCAGCCCGAAAAACACCTCCGCAACATCAAGCAGCTCACCTTCGGCGGACAGAACGCCGAGGCCTACTTCTCTGCCGACGGCACCAGGCTCATCTTCCAATCGAATCGCGACCCGTTGAAGTGTGACCAGATCTTCGTGATGAATGTCGACGGCAGCGATCAGCACATGATCTCGACTGGCAAGGGCCGCACGACGTGTTCGTTCTTCTTTCCCGACGGCAAGAAGATTCTCTACTCCTCCACCCATCTCGGCAGCGCCGACTGCCCGCCCAAACCCGACTACTCCAAGGGATACGTCTGGGGCATCTATCCGAGTTACGACATCTTTACCGCGAATCCTGACGGCTCCGATCTCAAGCAACTCACTAAAGAGCCCGGCTACGACGCTGAAGCGGTCATCTCGGCCGATGGCAAGAAGATTGTCTTCACTTCGATCCGCAACGGCGACCTCGACATCTACACCATGGACGCCGACGGCTCGAACGTGAAGCAACTGACGCACGAACTGGGCTACGACGGCGGCCCGACGTTTTCGCCCGACGGCAAGCTCATTGTCTACCGCGCGCACCATCCCAAGACCGAGCAGGAGATCAAAGACTACAAGGAACTACTCGCGCAGAGTCTGATCCGGCCCACGTATCTGGAAATCTGGCTGATGAAGTCCGATGGCAGCGACAAGCGCCAGATCACCGATCTCGGCGCCGCCAGCTTCGCGCCAGCGTTTTATCCCGACGGCAAGCGAATTATTTTTTCATCAAACGTGGGATCCACCGGCGGGATGGGCAACTTCGAACTCTACGGCATCGATCTCGACGGCAAAAACCTCGAGCGCATCACCTATGCCGACGGCTTCGACGGCTTCCCCATGTTCAGCCCGGATGGGAAGAAGCTGGTCTGGATCTCCGGCAGAAACGGCAAAGTCCCGCACGAGACAAACGTATTCATCGCCGATTGGCAGCCCTAAAACCTTAAAACGCAGAGGGCGCTGAGAACTGCCGCAGAGAACGCAGAGAGATACTGGGCAGACAATCAGAACCCTTCTTCGTGGATGTCTTTTTCTTGGTAGGTGGGGATCCCCGCCGCAACGGCAAAGTCCCGCACGAGACAAACGTATTCATCGCCGATTGGCAGCCCTAAAACCTTAAAACGCAGAGGGCGCTGAGAAATACCGCGGAGAACGCAGAGGGATAATGGGCAGACAATCAGAACCCTTCTTCTTGAACGTCCTGTTCCTGGTAGTTGTTCACGATTCTTCGAATTCCGTCTTTTAGTCGGACAACATGAAAGTTGATTAGCAACCCTACCTGCAAATCCAGCAACCTCAGATGCGAAAGCAGTTGAATCTCATCGACAGGGTGAATCTGCTCTTTGCATTTGAGCTCCACAACGACTCGGTTCTCGACGAGCAGATCTGCTCGGAATCCGCAATCCAGCTTCACCTGTTCGTAAATAAGAGGCACCGCTTTCTGCCGGAGAACCTTCAATCTGTGCGAATCGAGTTCGTAGGCGAGGCAGCTCTCATAGGCGGATTCAAGCAGGCCAGGGCCGAGGCGGCGATGAATCTTGATCGCCGATCCAATGATGCGATCGGTCAACTGAAACATTGAAAGATGGGTGGCGCCTTCACGCGCAATTGCGAGTGAGGAGCGGTGAGCAGGACGAATCGGCAAACTCATGCACTCGATACTAGTTTTCCGATTCCAAAATAGTGTGTGATGACTGTCACTCCGCAGATGTGAGAACAGGCAGCTAAGAACAGGCAAGTGGGCGGTGGGTAGCGGGTAGCGGGCGGTGGGTAGTGGGCGGTGGGTAGTGGGCGGTGGGTAGTGGGCGGTGGGTAGTGGGCGGTGGGTAGTGGGCGGTGGG
>Ga0307478_10000686_pt1 | contig 33225 bp, 27 predicted proteins | sample atmos_gasesECM4C_2_FD_203713 | JGI IMG/M metagenome (GOLD analysis project Ga0307478, IMG submission 203713) | Hardwood forest soil microbial communities from Morgan-Monroe State Forest, Indiana, United States - atmos_gasesECM4C_05 | ecosystem: Environmental > Terrestrial > Soil > Temperate...
TCCACGACGAAGCGATCGAACGGGGCATCGAATCGGCGCAATGGCCGGGGCGCCTCGAACGCCTCGGCACCAGTCCAGACACGTACCTCGACGGTGCGCACAATCCCTCCGGCGCGCGCGAACTGCTCAAATTCTGGGACGAAAATTATTCTGACCGTCGAATTTTCCTGGTGTATGGCGCCATGCGCGATAAAGCCGTGGACGAGATCGCCGGGCTGCTCTTCCCGCGCGCGGACACGGTGATCCTGACGGAACCCCGCCAGCCGCGCGCAGTTTCCGCACCGCTGCTGGCAGAGTTGACCGGCCATCTCGCGAAGCATTTCCAGGTGATTCCCGATCCGGCAAAAGCGCTGGAAACCGCGATCGAACTGGCTAATTCCACGAGCGCTATATTCGCAACAGGCTCGCTTTATCTCGTAGGCGACTTGCGGGCCTACTGGCACCGGCGAATTGCTGACCAGCTTGCAAGCGGCGAAGCCCGTTCGCCCTCCAAAACCTCGTAGATTCCTCCTGCAATCCGTAGGTATCGCCTTCCATTCAAAAAAAAACGCAGAAAATTGCTACGAATATTCGATTTTGCGCCGATTTCGCTCACCTAAACCGATTGCGGACACCATCTTTATCCCACGCGCGGACAGCTTTCCCACGCCCGCACGCATCGAACTATTTTTCGTAAGAAGTTGCTCGTTGGCTGAACAAGTGCACCATTTTCTGCGTTTATTGATGTAGCCGATGGAACGAATTCGAATGCCGTACGTCTAAGCAATGTAATCGGGAGAGCCCATCATGAAGCGTGACGATAGAAGACAAAAAGTGGAATCATTCGGCCGAGCGCCCGCTTTGCTATCCGGCGCGCTTCGCCAGTTTCCGAAAAAAATGTGGCTGTATAAGCCCTCCGCAGATCGCTGGAGCATTCACGAAATTATTCTGCATCTCGCCGATAGCGAAGCCAGCGCTTACTTGCACTGCCGCCGCTTTATCGCCGAACCGGGCAGCCAAGTGCCGGAGTTCGACGCCGCTCGCTGGGCCAGTTCGCTGGGATACTTTCATCAGAGTACGCGCGAGGCGCTCGAGATAATTCGTCGCCTCCGGAAAATGACTTATCAATTGCTAGCCGCGCTCCCCGATCACGTGTGGGATCGCACGGTCGCTCATCCGCGCGATGGGCAAGTCACCCTGGAGCGTTGGGTGGAAATTCAGGAGCGCCATATCCCGCACCACATTGATCAAATGCGGGGAAATTATGAAGGCTGGCTGAAGACGCATCCTCCTCGCAGGCGGCCATCCACCGCGCGTGTTGCGGGGATGCCGGGCCGCTTTGTATCGCTGTCCGCCGAAGGAATTTAAAGTCGCTTGCGCAGCAAGCCGGGCCCGATTGCGCTCCTCCGCAACTCGACCCGGTTACAAATCTGCCCCTGAACGTCGGATCGCGATCGTCGCCATTCCCTCGACTTTTCCCCGGTTGCGTAGTTTCTCAGCAGCACATATCCCCACAACAGCACGGCAAACGCGATGAACACGAAGGCGAACCTCTTCGGCGGCTCGTGCTCGCGTAAAATTGCAATTCCGTCAAGCACCAGAGCCAGCAAGAACGCGCGGAAAGCCCACATCACGAACTCGTTGTGCGCCGCCAAATAGGTGTTCCACGGCGTCAAGGCCACTCCAATAAAGCACCCGCCCGCGACGACGCGTGACAGCCCCGCCAACGCGCTCAACCATCTTCCAGAACGCGAGCGTACAAAAAACTGCCGCAACGCTACGAAAAAAAGGCCAGTCCTACGCCAACCGGGCTCAACGCCGCGACAAGAAGCACCATCGAAGAGAGATTTGCCGCTCCAGACGGAGTCCGCGTCATTCCCAAATCGCTGAAAAAATTCCAGAAGAATGAATAACCTTGCGTCGCCGGATCCATCGCGGTACCGCCCGGGTAAAACCACATCGCCAAAACCATCAGCACGATGAACAAAACGCACGTGCCCGCAGCCAGTCGAAAAATACCGCGCCGAGAAAAGAAGCTGAAGGATGTCATAGGCCCGCCTGTCGGCTGCGAATTGACGCTCTCCGCACCCGGGGGAGGGGCGTATGTCCTGTGCGGCTCGAATGCGCCTGGGTTAAACTGTGCCGGCCATGAGCCAAATTGACGAAGTTCTCGCCGCCAACGAAATCTACTCCCGCACTCATGAATTCCGGAAATTGACGCCGCGTCCCGAACGCAAGCTCGCTGTCCTCACTTGCATGGACACCCGCCTCTCGATTCGCACTCTGGGGCTGAGGGAGGGGGATGCGCACATTATCCGCAATGCCGGGGGGATCGTGACGGACGATACTTTGCGGTCGCTGATCGTCTCGCACTACCTGCTTGGCACCGAGGAATTCATGATCATCAACCATACAGACTGCGGCTTAATGCATACCAGCGAACACGACTTACGCTCCAGAATCCAGAATCGCACTGGAACGGCGGCGGTAGCTCCGGCTTTTTTCTACGCCTTTCAGAACATCGAAGAAAACGTGCGTCACCAATTGCAAAAACTTCTAACCCACCCGTGGATTCCCAAGAGCATCGTAATCCGCGGATTCGTCTACGACGTTGCTACCGGGCAACTTCGTGAAATCGCCAGCCCCTGACCTTTTATCGGCACAAGCTGCCTGTATTGCCGCGCCTTACGCGCAATGGTAGGATGTGCACTTCATGAGCGCCGAGATAGCCCCCAAGTCGCGTGTAGGGATCCCCTATCGCACACGAAAAGAAGAACTTAACAATAAACGCGAGGCCTACGACAAGTACGTTGCGGCCGTCAAGGCTGCCGGCGCTGAACCCGTCGAAATCTCTCTCGGGCTCTCCACTCCCGAGCTGATGAAAATCGCGCATGATCTCGACGCCGTGGTTCTGCCGGGAAGCCCTGCAGACGTCGAACCTTCACGTTTCCATGCCGCGCGACATTCCAAATCGGGCGACGCTGACACGCATCGCGAAGAGACCGACTTCGCCCTACTCCGCCACGCCATCGCCGAGCAAAAACCGGTACTTGCGATCTGCTACGGTGTTCAAAGCCTGAATGTGTTCCAGGGCGGTTCGCTCGTGCAGGATGTTCCCAGCGAGCTGCACACCCAAATCCAGCATTCCTGGCCTGGCCATGACGGCCCCGAGCCGCACCACCAGGTCGCACTCGAACCGGATTCGCGCCTGGCCCGGCTTGCCGGCGGGCTGGAAGCGCGCGTAAATAGCTCGCACCACCAGGCGGTGCTGGAACCCGGCAAGGGCCTTCGCATCGTCTCCCGCGCGCCCGATGGCGTAGTCGAAGCCGTCGAATGGACGGGCGATGCCAATTGGATCGTTGGCGTGCAATGGCATCCCGAACGTATGGTCGGCAACGATGAATTAGCGCGAGCGCTGTTCCGCGAACTGGTTGCGGTGTCGCGCAAGGCGCCGGTGAACTCATAGAACCGGGCGCGCACACCGCGAGCGGAACCAGCGCGACATCTCAAGTTGTTCTGTCGACGCTTTCAACCTTGAACGTTCAACTGTTAAATTCGCACTGATTCTTGGGGGGCACATGATTTCGTTGGCAGGCAAGGCGGCACTTATCACCGGAGGTTCGCGTGGCATCGGCGCCGCCACCGTAAAGCTATTCGCCCAAGCGGGTGCGGACGTCGTCTTCAGCTTCAACCGCAACAAAGAGGCCGCCACCCAAGTCGCTCAGGAAGCCCGCAAGCACGGTACACGCATCGAATCATGGAAAGCTGACCTGGGCAAAATGGTCGACGCCAAGAAGCTCGTAGACTTCACGCGCGAGCGGCTCGGTCGCATTGACATCCTAGTGGCTAACGCCGGAATCTGGAACGAACACGACGCTCCGATTGAAAAGTTGACCGAGCGCGAATGGGACGAGATGATCCGCGTGAACCTGAAAAGCGTATATTCCGTGATTCATTTTACCGCTCCGCATATGATCGCGCAGAAGAGTGGCAAAATCGTGGCCATCAGTTCCACGGCTGGCCAACGCGGCGAGGCGTTCCACACCCATTATGGCGCCACCAAAGGCGGGGTCATCAGCTTCGTAAAGGGGCTCGCCAGCGAGCTCGGCCCGCACAACATACTAGTAAATTGCGTAGCCCCCGGATGGGTGGATACGGACATGTCAGCGTCGGTGCTGCGCACCAAGAACGGTTTGAAGTCCGCCATTCTGCCTATCGCGCTGAAGCGCGTCGGCACCGCCGAAGAAATCGCCGGGCCCATACTATTTGCAGCTTCCGATCTGGCAACCTTTATCACCGGTGAAGTGATCAACGTTAATGGAGGTTCGGTACTCTGCGGATGATTTCCAAGAAAATGTTCGCTCCCAGCGCGGCCATCCGTCGCTCCCTCGCAATCGCACTATTGCTCACGTGCGCCTGGATTGCGGCGCCTTCGCCTACGCTCGCACAAGATGAAGTGATGCTCCCTGCGCAAAGCGCCGCGAAAGCGAAGGAATTGCTTCAGCAAGCGATTGACGGGCTCGGCGGTCCAGCTTACTTGAATGTCCACGACGTCACCTGCAAAGGGCGTCTCAGCCAGTTCGGACACTCCGGCGATCTAAACGGCTTCGAAACCTTCATTGATTACGCCGAGCCTCCCTTTAAAGACCGCACCGAGAATCTCCCCAAGCGCAACATCATCTCTGTGAACAACGGCGACAAGGGCTGGACTCTCGATCGCGGCGGCGTCTCCGAAGCAACCATCACGGATATCGCCACGTTCCAGGAAGACATCAAGAAAGACATAGACAACATTTTGCGCCATCGCATCCACGAGCCCGGGATGATTTTTCGCTATGGCGGCCTCGACGTGGTGGATTACCAGGAAGCCGACTGGGTGGAGCTGGTGGATAGCGACAATCGCACCATCCGCATCGCTATCGCTCGCAACACGCATCTACCCATCCGCAAAACCGTGGACACGCGCGACGCCAACACGCGCATGCGCACCCAGGAAATCGAATACTATTCCAATTACCATCCAATCGATGGCGTCCAGACGCCCTTCCAGATCACCCGCGAACGCAACGGCATGAAGATGTATCAGGTGTTCTTCGATAACTGCCAGTACAACACCAACCTCTCCGATGCGCTCTTCACCAAAGAATCGCTCGACGAACGCTGGGAAAAAGTCGGCAAAAAAGACAAAAAGTCCAAAGACAAGCCCAGCAGCAACAATAACGACAAGAACTAAGCCGGCACTTTTTCAGCGCGATCTGTTTTTGTTGTCATCCCAACCGAAGGGCGCTTTTTGGCTCCCGGTCGGGTCAGCGGGACGAGGGACCTCTCTTCGATCCGAACGCCGCCCAGTCCAGCAAGGGTTTGTAGGGGCGCTGCTTGCTGCGCCCCGCCTTCGCGCGCCATCGGCATGCTATTTCCAGCGCAACACGAGGCCATATCACTTTCTCTGTGTCTCTGTACCTCCGTGGTGGTTTTTCCCTTGTAGCCCCACCGGAGTATAATCGTCGGATGCCAATGACGTACAAAAGCGAACAGATGCACGGCACCACGGTGCTGTGCGTGCGCAAAGACAACAAAGTGGTCCTCACTGCCGACGGGCAAGTGACCATGGGCGACGGCGTGATCAAGCACAGTGCGAAGAAAACACGTCGCCTGTACAACGACAAGATCGTCGCGGGCTTCGCCGGCAGCACCGCCGACGCGCTCTCACTCTTCGGGCGCTTTGAAGGAAAATTGCAGGAATTTCATGGCAACCTGGCCCGCGCCGCCGTCGAGCTAGCCAAGGAATGGCGTACGGATCGCTCGTTGCGCCACCTGGACGCGCTTCTGCTCGTCGCCGACGCCAAGGCCACTTTCCTGATCTCCGGCAATGGAGACGTGATCGAACCAGACGACGGCATTTGCGCCATCGGCTCCGGCGGTTCCTACGCCGTGGCCGCCGCGCGCGCCATGGCCAAGTTCACCAAACTTAGCGCGAAGGATATCGCCGCCGAAGCCATGCGCATCGCTAGCGAAATCTGCATCTACACCAACGCCAATTTCAGCGTCGAAGAGCTATGACCGAAAAATCGGAGAAAGATATGGTCATCTATCTGTCCGGCAGTGAGTCGCAGACGCCCGAGCCAGAGCCGCTGCCGTCGTTTGACGAGCTCACGCCGCGCGAAATCGTCGTCGAACTGGATAAATACATCGTCGGCCAAAACCTCGCGAAAAAGGCCGTCGCCATCGCCCTGCGCAACCGCGTCCGCCGCCAGAAACTCGCCCCCGAACTCGCCGAAGACATTCTGCCGAAAAACATTCTGATGATCGGTCCCACCGGCGTGGGCAAGACGGAAATTGCGCGCCGCCTCGCGCGTTTGGCCGGTTGCCCGTTCGTGAAAGTCGAAGCCTCGAAATACACGGAAGTCGGTTACGTCGGCCGCGATGTCGAATCCATGGTCCGCGACCTGGTGGAAACCGCGATTGACATGGTCCGCGAGGAAAAGCTCGACGAAGTCGCCGAGCGTGCCGAACAATCCGCCGAAGATCGCTTGCTCGATTTACTGCTGCCGCCTTCGCCGCTGCCGGCCGAAATCAACCCCACCACCGAGGCGCAGCGCCGCGAGCAAGTGGCGCGCACGCGCGATAAACTCCGCGCCCAGCTGCGCGAAGGCAAGCTCGATCAGCGCATGGTGGAAGTGGAAGTTCGCGAACGTCAGATGCCTTCGTTTGAAATCATCACCAATCAAGGCGTCGAGGAAATGGACATCAATGTCAAAGACATGCTCTCCGGCATGTTCGGCCAGCAAAAGAAGAAGCGCAAAATGACGGTCGCCGAGGCCTTCGATTACCTGATCCAGGAAGAAGAAAATCGCCTCATTGACATGGACCAGGTCACACGCATCGCCGTGGATCGCGTCGAGCAGATGGGTATTCTTTTCATAGACGAAATTGACAAAATCGCCGGCCGCGAATCCGGCCACGGCCCGGATGTCTCCCGCGAAGGCGTGCAGCGCGACATTCTGCCCATCGTCGAAGGCACCACGGTGAACACCCGGTATGGCATGGTACGCACCGATCACATTTTATTTATCGCCGCTGGCGCGTTTCACACCACCAAGCCTTCGGACTTGATTCCCGAGCTGCAGGGCCGTTTCCCGATTCGTGTGGAACTCACTTCGCTTTCCGAAGCCGATTTCATTCGCATCCTCACCGAGCCCAAAAATGCGCTCATCAAGCAGTACATCGCGCTGCTCGATACCGAGCCCTTCAAGCTAAGCTTCACGGAAGATGCCATCGCGACCATCGCGAAATTCGCGGCCAAAGTGAACGAGCACACTGAAAATATAGGTGCGCGCCGCCTGCACACCATCCTTGAAAAAGTTCTCGAGGAAATTTCCTTCGAAGCTCCCGAAATGAAGAAGAAATCCTTTAAAGTAGACGCCGCCTACGTGCAAAAGCAATTGGCCAACATCGTGAAGGATCAGGACCTCAGCCGCTACATACTCTAGAATATCGAAAATGGAAAATCGAAAAGGGGTCTCGCCCTCTCACACGGCGCAAGCTTCCACTCCGTCGGCCTCCATTTTCAATTTTCTCGTGTCTATTTTCGCCTTAGCGGTTTTCGTCGCTGGCTGCGCTGCTCCCGGCGAGCCCATTGAACGCAAGGCCCGCGCCCCAACGCCCGTCGCCGATCTTGCCGCCACGCAACGCGGCAACGAAGTAGCGCTCACTTTCACGCTTCCGAAGGAGTCGGTGGACCGGCGTCCACTGAAGCAATCGCCGACGATCGAGATTTATCGTGGTTTCACGCCGGCCCCCGTTGGCGCCGGTGCCGCGCCAAGCGCTCCCGCGAATCCCACCCTGCTCGTCACCATCCCCTCCGCCATGGTGGACCAATACGACGACCGCGGCCACATCCGGTTCGTGGATTCACTCAAGCCCGAGGACTTCACGCAGCATCCCGGCGCACAGGCGCTCTACATCGTGCGCACCCGCACGTCCCCGAAAAAAACCTCGGCAGACTCTAACGTCTCTGCGCTTCGCATCGAACCCGCCGCCGACGCCATCACGGATTTGCAGGCTCTAGTCACACACCAAGGCGTTGTGCTCACCTGGACTCCTCCGCGAACGACTGTTATCGGAGTCGCTCCACCCATCATCGGCTATCGAATCTATCGCCAAGAAGCGGTGCGTGCATCTCCGCCCACTCAATCAGTCCAAGTGTTGAAATCGAATAACACCAGCGTGCGGATCGGGGAATGTGTGGCGCCACCATTTCGCGATACTCAAATCGAGTTCGGAAATACTTACGTCTATACCGTTCGCAGCGTGGCACAGTATCCGGACTTGCAGATTGAATCTCTCGACTCCACATTCATTGACGTCACCCCGCAAAACACGTTTCCTCCAGACGCCCCGCAAGGATTGCTGGTTCCTGCGCACGATTCGGCTCCCGCCTATTTCGATCTGTCCTGGTCCATCAGCCCGGATAACGATATCGCCGGTTATAACATCTATAGAACTGAGCAGGAGGGCGCTCGTGGTGACAAGCTGAACCCCCAGTTATTGCTTACTCCCTCGTTTCGCGATATGAATGTAGTGTCCGGCCACCGCTACTTCTATACGGTTACAGCAGTGGATCGCGCCGGCAATGAGAGCCCTGCGAGCGCGGCAGCATCGGGCGAGATGCCTGCCGCCGTCCCTGACTGACCAGCTGCGACAGCGCCTGTGAAAGTTCCGCCCAATTTTATGACCGAACCCGTCGCCAATCCGGCTACGCCGATTGCCCACGCGCAAGAGGCGCTGAAAGTTGCCAGCCCCGCGCTACGCACCGGACTGTACACCGGCGCGCTGTTGGTCATTGTGATGACTGGCTCGCTCGTCGCCGCCAATCGCCTTTCGTGGCTCGATAACCGCGCCCTGGAACGCAATGCCGCTTCCTACGGCTTGTTCGTCATCTTCATGCTGATTCCGATTTGCCGGTTCCTCAACCGCCCGGCCAAAATGTTCGTTTCCGCCATGATTGCGTGGTCCATGTTCGTGATTGCTTACAATATCGCCGGATTATTCTTCCATAATCTTTTCGAAGCGGTACGCACGCCGTTTATATTGTTCATCGAAGGAACGATCGTATATGGCGTGTGCGCCGTAGGCTCGTGGGTGGGCGGCATGGCGCTGCAAGCGCGCCAGCAACCCATCGCTCCGCGCCGCCGCCGCTCGGATTTCTTTTCCAGCCATCACCGATGAAGCTCTGCCGTTTCCAGCCCCTCGAATTTGACACGAAAAACGTAAGCCGCTCGGCGATGGAAACTCATCCCCCACCACGCGGCGGCATTCTCGAAGGCGATCGCGTCGCTGAAATTCATGGAGAGATCTGGGGCTCGCGTGAGCGCACCGGAAAATCCTGGCCGCTTCACGAAGTAAAGCTCTTGCCTCCCTCTACGCCCAGCAAAATCGTCTGCGTCGGCCGCAATTACGCCGAACATGCCAAGGAACTCGGCAACGAGGCTCCCAAACAGCCGCTGATTTTCCTGAAGCCGCCTTCTTCGGTAATCGCTCCGGAAGAACCGATTGTCCTGCCGCTGATCTCGCAGCGCGTGGACTACGAAGGCGAGCTCGCCGTGATCATCGGCCGCCGCTGCCACCAACTATCCGCCGAAGAAAACACCGCCGATCATATTCTCGGCTACACATGCTTGAACGATGTCACCGCGCGCGACCTGCAAAAGCTCGATGTCCAGTTCACACGCGCTAAAGGTTTCGACACCTTCTGCCCATTCGGCCCTATCCTCGAAACCGAACTCGCTCCCTCAGGCGTCAGCCTGGAAACCTTCGTGAATGGAAATAGGAAACAGTCTGGACACACGTCTGAAATGATCTTTTCTGTTGATGCTATAATTCGCTTCATTGCGCAGGTGATGACGCTCGAACCAGGCGACGTGATCGCTACCGGCACACCCGCGGGGGTGGGGCCGCTAACCGCCGGCGACGTCGTGGAAGTCAGCATCAGCGGCATCGGCACGCTAAGAAATCCAGTCATCGCCCCGTAGTGGCGCAGAGAGCGTGTGAGTTGCGCGTAGGGCCACGATACAACCAGGTCCGCCGCGGGAGGACGGTCGCGGCCAACCGAGCTCGATGACCTCAGGTTTTGAAGGGGCGGGGTCTCAGTCCCGCCCGCTGTTTGCGGACGACTAAACGATCAGCACGCAGAAGGGCACCAGTTGAAAGAACTCCTCAGCGATTGGCAAGAATGGCTTCCGCTAGCCGGAATCGCAGTGCTGGTGCTCATCGGCATCGTCCTCTGGCTCCGCCGCAAGCCCGAAACCGAGCTCGACATCGAACGCCAACGGCGTGCTTACCTCAACCGCGTTGGCCGCATCGTCGAAGGCCAGGTGCTCGAAGTCGTTGATCACCACCCGGGCGACACTCACGTCCCCGGCGCGAAACAATCCGGCATCTTGCCGAAGCGCTCCCCCGCCCCGGCTCCTTCCAACGGCACGCAGAAACTTCTCTACTACACCTATTCGATTTCGGGCGTCACCTACGAAACCGCGCAGGACATCACTGGCCTCGAAGAAACCGCGCACTTGGGACGCGTCGCCGCGGGCCAAACCGCCAGCGTAAAATACGATCCCTCGAATCCGAGCAATTCCATCCTCCTGGCCGACGATTGGTCAGGTTTACACTGACGCCGAAAGCCGAAGCTCTTGCATTAAGCACTTTTTGCGCAGCCTGCGGTCAAGACAGCTTCCGAGAGACACCTCGCCACTTGTTAACTGCCGGGTTGTGGCGCTGCAGCTACCGCCACGGGGTTAGTGAAGAGAACGGCATTCGGGATCACGACTTGGCGGCCGTCTTTTGTCGCCACCACGGTTGCGCGGGCTTGAATATCTTCCACATTGCCCTCGATACCTGTAACGCTGATCAGATCGCCTATCTGAAACGGTTCGCTCACCAATAACAGGATGCCCGCAAGAAAGTTCTGCAGAATGTTCTGGAATGCAAAACCCACCGCCACGCTGCCGATTCCTAGCATCTTGACCAAGTCTGCTGCCTGGAACGATGGCGCCACCACGGAAAGCGCAATCAAGAATCCCAGGACGACGATGCAGGTTTGCACCAACCGGCTGATCAGCAACGCCACTCCCCGGTGGGTCCGGCGCCGCGAGGTGAAGCGGCGTGTCAAAGATTTGCTCGCTGACGCCAAAACCAAGAAAAGCGCGAAAACCACAAGCGCCAGGACGAAATTCGGAAGAAGCGCAATGCCTCCGTTGATGATCTTGGCTCCGGACTTCCAAGCGTTTGATAACTCGATGGGCGGCATGAGGCCCTCCTATGAGAGTCAGTGCGAGGGCCGGACCCAATTCCAAGCATAGCGGTTTCGTCCGCCGCTTACCAACTGCTGATCAGCCGCGTCTCAACGCACGTGTGGCTCCATGCCGCTGCCAGTTTAGGCATCCGCAAATAGGACACGACTCTTAGGAGTGGTACACTTTTTAGTTTTCCGGAGGATCAACTTGTTTCGACTTCACCGCCTGGCAGCCGTGGCCATCCTAATCCTCGCCGCAGCAGTAATCGCAACCACGGTGCCCCTTGCGTCGCTATCCGCGCAACCCAACACCCAGCCGTCAGATCCATCGTCCGCGCAGCCGACGGCCCAGCAAAATTCCACGTCGTCCGCACCCACGATCGATCCCAGCCTCTACTCCGCCATGCGCTGGCGCCTCATCGGTCCATACCGCGCGGGACGCGTCTCCGCCGTCGCCGGCATCCCAGGCGATCCCACCACGTATTACATGGGCACGCCCGGTGGCGGCATCTGGAAAACGACCAGCGGCGGCACAGTCTGGAAGCCCATCTTCGACGACGAGCACGTCGCTTCCGTCGGCGACATCGCCATCGCACCGTCGAATCCCAACATCATAATCGCCGGCACCGGCGAACAAACGGACGGAGACGGCGTTTACAAATCCACCGATGCTGGCGCCACCTGGACCAACATCGGCCTGAAAGATTCGCGCTACATCAGCACCGTCATCATCAATCCGCGCAATCCAGACATCATCCTCGTCGGAGTCCTCGGCCACCCCATCCTCGGCGTTTCCAAGCCCAGCGAAAATCGCGGCGTCTATAAAACCACCGATGGCGGCAAGACCTGGACGAAGACTCTCTACAAAGACGACATGGCCGGCGTTTCCAATATGGCCGCCGACCCCAACAATCCCCGCGTCCTCTACGCCGCGCTCTGGAAACCCTTCGATTTCCGCACTGGTCCGCCCTCCGCGAAGACTCAGGACTCCTGGATTTACAAATCCACCGACGAAGGTTCCACCTGGAAGCCTGTCTCGGATTCTGGTTTGCCCACCGAGCCGCGCGGCCGCGTTGGACTGGCCGTCGCCCCCGGCACGAAAGGCCAGCGCGTTTTCGCGATCATGGATCCCGGGCTATACCGCTCGGACGACGGCGGAGCCAATTGGCGCCAAATCACAAAAGATCCACGCATCACCGGCAATCTCTACATCTGCCGCGTCTATGTGGATCCCAAAAATCCAGATGTTGTTTACGTGATGCAGACCACCACCTATCGCTCGACCGACGGCGGCCAAAATTTCATCGCCTATAAAGGTGCGCCTGGCGGCGACGATTACCATGTCCTGTGGATCGATCCGCAAAATTCGGAGCGCATGATTCTTGGCGTGGATCAAGGCGCCACCATCAGCCTCGACGGCGGCCACACCTGGAGCAGTTGGTACAATCAGCCGACCGGCCAGTTCTATCACGTCATCACCGACAACCAGTTTCCCTACGTTTCTTACGCGCCGCAGCAAGATAGCGGCACCGTCGCGGTTCCCAACCGCAGCGATTACGGCGAGATCAGTTTCCGCGATTGGTTTTCCGTTGGTGGCTTCGAGTTCTGTTACATCGCGCCCGATCCCGCGAATCCCAATATCGTCTATTCCGGCGGCTGGTACGGCGCCGTCGTTCGCTTCGATAAAACCACCGGGCAAATCGTGCATGTTTTCGTACGCCGCGCGAATGACCGAATGTCGCAAATGCCTCCGCTCGTTTTCTCGCCGCAGGATCCGCACACGCTTTATCTCGGCGCGCAATACGTTCTGAAGACCACGGACGGCGGCGTAAGTTGGACCCAGACCAGCCCCGACCTAACTGCATCTGCCGCCGAGCAGCCAGCCGCTCAGCCGCATTCGCAAAACGCAACGCCGGTTCCCACCAGTGCCGCACCGCGCTCCGCAAACGGCCACGCTCCTCTGGCTGACGATCAAAATGGCGCCGAACTCGAAGATCGCGACGCCGGCGGTAAGGACGACTTCGAAGAAAACGCCCAACGCCCGCGCCGCACGTCGCTCACAGTGCTCACTCCCTCACCGCTCAGCGCCGAAGTCATGTGGGCCGGCACAAGTAATGGCTTGATCCAAACCACGAGCGACGCGTCGCGCACTTGGACAAACGTCACGCCGCCTGACTTGCCTCAAAACAGCGAAATCGAAGCCATCGAAGCGTCGCACTACGACGCGAGCACCGCCTACGCCGTGCTCTCCGCGCGTCAGGACCCACATCCCTATATCTATCGCACGCACGATAGCGGCAAATCCTGGCAGCCGATCACCGCTGGCCTCGATCCCGGCTGGGTCGCGCGCGTCCTGCGCGAAGATCCCGTGCGCAAAGGTTTGCTCTATGCCGGCACAGAAGATGCTCTTTATGTTTCGTTCGATGATGGCGACCACTGGCAATCCCTGCAGCTCAATTTCCCGGCGTCCGACGTTCGTGATCTCGCAGTCCACGGCAATGACTTGGTCGCCGCCACTTACGGCCGCAGCCTTTGGATTCTCGATGACCTCTCACCCCTTCGTCAGGCTGGCCCGCAAGTCCTGAGCGCGGGCGCCTATCTTCTCAAGCCCGCGCCAACCGTCCGCGTCCGTTACGATAACGACCAGGAAACTCCTCTGCCGCCCGAAGAACCCACGGCGAAAAATCCTCCCGATGGCGCCGTTTTTTACTACTACCTGAAATCGGCGCCCACCACTCCGCTGTCACTCGAAATCCACGACGCGCAAGGAAAAGTAGTGCGGCGCTTTACCAGCCTTGCTCCCAAGCCCGACACGACGCCCAAGAACGTTCCGGATTACTGGTTCGGCCCGGAGCCGCAGCTTTCAACCAACGTCGGCTTGAACCGCTTCGTCTGGGATCTGCGTTACGATCCGCCGCACGCTTTGAATTTCAGCTACTACGGCGGGATTCTCGATTACATCGAATACACCCTCTCCGACCACGCGTTACCCGGCGATACCCCGCGCGAGCAAACGCTCGGCCCCATCGCCGTTCCCGGTCAGTACGAAGCGTTTCTCATAGGCAATGGCTCGCTGATGAAGCAGCCATTCACGATCACTCTCGATCCGCGCGTGCACGTTTCACAAGCCGATTTGGATGCCCAACTCCTCGCCACCAAGCGCATAGATGCGGGCCTCGCCGCCAGCGCCAAAGCCTATGACTCGATCGCGTCGCTCCGAAACGCTATCGCGGATCGCCTGAAAACGCTCGGACCAATGCCGGAAGAAAAGCCGGCAGCCGAGGGCGGTGCTGGCGCAAAGGCCGACGCCAAGGAAAAAACCGCGGAAGAAAAAGCCAAAGACGCGGAAGCGGCGACACGCGCGGGCTCAGCGCAAACACCCGCCGCCAATCCGCAAGCTCAGACATCCGCGGACGCGCTGAAAGCACTGGACAAGAAGGCCGAAGAAATTCAGGAAGGAACGTTCACGGCCCCCGGCGTCGGTCCCGTCAATCGCGATCTCGCTCGCACTTCCTTCTTCATTCAATCCGGCGACGCCGCGCCCAGCGACACCGCTAAATCCGCGCTCGATGAATCCTGCTCCGCGCTAAACAAAAACCTGGCCGCATGGCACGACCTGGATGCCAACGCAGTGCCGGCCACCAACACCATAATCGCCAAATCCAGTCTGGCTGCGCTCCCGACTGCCACAGTAATGTCCATAACCGCCGCCCCATCAAACGGCGCATCCACCGACGCCTGCCAACCGTAACCGCAGGCCGATTTTCGCGTTTCTCAGTTGGATTAATTTTCCGGGAATGGAATAGGGCGCTGAGTTGCAGGAGCCTTGGCACGAACGGCTTTATGGTGTGCACGAACCATGAGCGCTGGGGCTTCCTCATGATCAGATCCATGAACCATGTAATACATCACCTTGTTACCCAGATTTCTGTCAAAAATCGGGTATGCAGCAACGTGTCGGTAGCCCAGTCCATCGCGAAATCTCTCACGAACCAATACGGCGATGTCATACGACGTCATTTTCTTCAGGTTCGGCCAGTCTGGATGTCCCCACCACTTAAGCATCCTTTCCTTGTTCCGTATCCCGGAAAAAGCGCGGTGAAGCCAACCGACCCCCAAAAAATACAACAGCTCAATTTTGGTATGCGGCGGCTTCTTGTAACTTGCCAATTTCTGAAGCGTTGACCAATGACATTCGAAAGTGCGTTGGTCTAACAGGCAAAAAGTTGCTTCTTTCTGTGTAATCCTTTTTGGTCGAAGAATGTCGTCCACCACTGAATTAAAATCACCAGGGAGAATCTCGACCTTGCGGAGAAGCTTTTTACCCTTCTTGTCTCTGGGTTCCGGTTGCGACCTGACAAGCGCTTCCAATGCGGAGAGACCCTTGCGTGACAACTCACAAAGGAAAAAGTGCCGAAGCCATTTTGGTTCGCTTTCCAGCACCAAAGCAGCGCACCAAGCATCGAGATGCTCAAGATCTTGTGGCCCGGCAAAACCGTCGATATAGGTACCGTGTTTCGTAACCTGCACGAAATACTTCAAATATTGGCGAATAAAATGTGCTTTGTTCTCCGTCCATATCGCCTGGTCAATTCGCTTGTATTTGCGGATCTTGCTAGCAAGCTGTGGCTGCAGCTCAGGAAAGAGGGGAAGAGTTGATTTCGCCTTAGGCGAGCGATCCTCGTCTGAATTGTCGTCAATCGAATTCATTGAGATTGCGCGAATTCTATTTCCAGATGCGCAGCCAACGAACGGCGCTCGGTACGATCCGGCAAAGCGGCGCTCTCGGTAGTTGGGAATTCGTCGTAAACTCTGCCGCGAAGCTCGCGTCCATACTTCTTCTTCTGCACGCCGCCCCACTGTTTAAAGAAAAATGGGACGTAGGAACTTTGGCATTGTGCCAGAAGACTAGTCACCCATGCTTCCTTCATAGGACGTGCACCAACGCCGCTCTCGCCTCCAACAATGACCCAATCAATGCCGGAAAGTTCGACCTGCCCCAAGTCTTCCAATAAAGGCTCAACCGATAGGAATTTAACCGCTGCAGGCGTGTTCCGTAGATGCTCTATTCGGGGCTTTCCATATTCAACGTTTTCCACGCTTACGCCCCACCAAATGTGAGACGCCGAAGCAGCAAAACTCAAGACGCCATTGAGCATGTCTCGAAGTCGCTCCGATCTCTTAGTGAGAATTTGATATGTATGCCAATTCGCGCGCATCATAACAGTAACGACACGAATAATAAAGCCTTCCGGTACGTCATCATGGAATAAATCGCTCATGGAATTCACGAAAACCATGCTCGGAGTTGTCCACGAAAACGGTTCCATGAGTTTTTCTGGCACCAGTCGCAAGTCAAATCCTCTTTCATAAGGATGGCCCTCAACGCCCCTAAAGCGTTCAGCGAACGCCTCTGCGTAACAGTGCTTGCAGCCTGGGCTTATTTTTGTGCAACCGCGAACAGGGTTCCAGGTCGTGTCAGTCCATTCAATCTTCGTTTTGGTGGCCATTTTTGTAACCAGATGTCTTGGATTGTATATCTTTGATTTTCGCCTTTCAATCGCCCCAGTAGGCGTATTTCAGCTCGTTGTCCAAATCCGATTAGCGAACCCCACGCTTCTGCGTCGGGGTTGTACACACACCCGATTCGCAATTTTTTTCCGAACGTGCTACCGTGCGGAGTGATCCACTACGAGCACTCGCGATCGACTCACGTAATGAACCAGCCGAACTTCTCGATTCTCCGTTTTTCCTCCCGCAAAGGTTCCGTCAGTCGCCCCGCCCGCTGGCGCGCCACCACCCCGAATTCGGAGTTTTCTACTCGATACAAATCGCACTGTATCCGTCAATCAAAAATGGCTCAACTCACTGAAAACAAAGGACCGAGCCATTTTCTACTCGATACAAATGGCGCGATTCTACTCCGTACAAATCGACGCCCTTGCCCCGCCACAGCACCTTCTAGCCACTCAACACTAGCCACTAGCCACTGCCTCTTTCACCAATCACCACTCAAGACTCACCAATCACGCTTTTGTCCGCCAGAGCCCCGCCCGTGAGCACTCCAGCCCACCGCAAGCACCACGACCGCCTCGACGAGCTCCGCAAGCTCAACCGCGAAGCCGAAGCCGGCGGCGGAGCGGAGCGCCGCGAGCGCGAACACAAGCAAGGCAAGCTCAGCGCCCGCGAACGAATTGACTTGCTGCTCGACGAGGGCTCTTTCGAAGAGCTCGATAAATTCGTCCGCCATCACTCCCACGATTTCGGCATGGAAGAGCAGCGCCCGCCCGGCGACGGCTTCATCACCGGCTACGGGCGCATAGGCGGCCGCTTGGTGTACGTCTTCGCGCAGGATTTTACCGTCTTCGGCGGTTCGCTCTCCGAAGCGAACGCCGCGAAAATCACCAAAATCATGGATCTCGCCTTGCGCCAAGGCGCGCCCGTCATCGGCCTGAACGATTCCGGTGGCGCGCGCATTCAAGAAGGAGTGATGTCGCTCGCCGGCTACGCCGAAATTTTCCTGCGCAATACGCTTTCCAGCGGTGTAATCCCGCAGATCAGCGCAATCATGGGCCCCTGCGCCGGCGGCGCGGTCTATTCTCCCGCGATCACCGATTTCATTTTCATGACGCGCGACACCTCCTACATGTTCGTCACCGGTCCGGACGTGATCAAGACCGTCACGCACGAGGAAGTCACCAAGCAGGAACTCGGCGGCGCGATGACCCACAACGCCACCAGCGGCGTCGCCCATTTCGTTTCGCGCGACGACGCCGAATGCCTCGCCATGATCCGCGAGCTTTTCAGCTATCTCCCGTCGAATAATCTTGACGATCCGCCGCGCAAGCCCTCGAACGATCCCTGGGACCGGGCGACGCCCGCGCTCAACGCGCTCGTACCGGAAAATCCGCAGCAGCCTTACGACATGAAAGACGTGATCCACGCGCTCGCCGACGATTCAGAATTTTTTGAAGTCCACGAGCACTATGCGAAAAATATCGTGGTCGGCTTCGCGCGCCTCGATGGGCGCTCCGTTGGTATCGTCGCCAATCAACCCGCTTTCCTCGCAGGCGTCCTCGATATCAATGCCTCCGTGAAAGGCGCGCGCTTCGTGCGCTTCTGTGACGCGTTTAATATCCCGCTGATCACTTTCGAAGACGTTCCCGGCTTCCTGCCCGGCACCCAGCAGGAATTCGGCGGCATCATTAAGCACGGCGCAAAATTGCTCTTTGCCTTCGCCGAAGCCACCGTCCCCAAAATCACGGTGATCACCCGCAAAGCGTACGGCGGGGCGTACTGCGTCATGTCTTCCAAACACATCCGCACGGATATCAATTTCGCGTGGCCCACCGCCGAAATCGCCGTAATGGGCGCCGAAGGCGCGGTGAATATCGTCTACAAGCGCGAAATTGACCGCGCGCCCGAATCCGAACGCGAAAACCTCCGCCAAGAAAAAATCGAGGACTTCCGCGAACGCTTCGCCAACCCCTACGTAGCCGCCGAACGCGGCTACATTGACGCAGTAATCGAACCCGCCGAAACCCGCGCCAAGCTAATCACGGCCCTCCGCTCCCTGGAAAACAAACGCGACACCAACCCCCGCAAAAAGCACGGCAACATCCCGCTATGAACAATTGTGAACAAGCCCGCGTTAACCTGGTGACAGCACAATCAAGCAAGCGCACACTGGATTTTCGCGAGCGATTCCGGTAGTATGCCGTGGTTTTGTTCCACTGTCATCGTTCAGGGAAAGGTTAGGAAAACGGGATGCCCAAGAAGCCCAACGGCCCTAAGACTCTGCTCGAATCGCTCGATGCTCTGGTCGAGAAGCACCACCTGCTCAAGCACCCTTTCTACCAGGCTTGGTCAGAAGGCCGGCTCTCGAAGCAGCAACTCGGCCTGTACGCGGAGCAGTATTATCAGCACGTCCGCTCCTTCCCCGAAAACCTGAAACAGCTCGCCGGCCGCACCAACGGCGACGCGAACTTGAAATCCATCGTGAAGGAAAATCTCGAAGAGGAATTGGACGCGTCGGCGCCGCACCCGCAGCTTTGGCGCCAGTTTGCCCAGTCGCTTGGAGTAACTGACGCGTCGCTCGAAGCCGCGCAGCCGCGGCCGGGTATTGCCGCGCTGCTGGATACTTACGACGAAGTGGCCACCCAGGGATCCATGATGCAGGCCGTCGCCGCTTTCTACGTTTATGAGGCGCAAGTTCCAGAAATTGCCACGCAGAAGATTTCCGGCCTGCGCCGCTTTTATGGAATTACCGAACCGTGTGCCCTGGCATACTTTGCGGTTCACGAAGAAGCGGATGTCCGCCACCGCGCCGCCTGGCGCGAATGGCTTGCGACCCAAACGAATGTCGACACGGTCGGCGTCCTCTGCGCCGCCGAACGCAGCTTGAAAGCGCTATGGGGCGCGCTAGACGCCGTATATCCTCAAGGCTGCATGTCGAGAAATTAGAGGTATTTCCGCCGCGGGTTTTCGTGGCTACTCGGTAACAGCTATTCGGAAGCTACCCGGCAGGAGTTTCGCAGAACGTTCCGTCTTTCAACTTTGAACGATTAATTTTCAACTGCCTTTCTTCAACACCTTCACTCCATCACGCCCCGCGATCACCGCTTCCGAAGCATATTTCAGAAACAATCCGTGCTCGACCACTCCCACCACGTGATCGAGGTGATGCGCGATCTCCTTCGGGTCATCCATCGGTCCGAAGGCACAATTGAGAATGTAGTGCCCGCCATCGGTAATGAATGGTTTTTGATCGGCCCCGACGCGCATCGAAGGATTTCCACCCAACTCGCGCAATCGTTTCGCCGTCGCCTCCCATCCAAACGGCACCACTTCCACCGGGACGGCGACGTGTTGCCCCAAGCGCTCGACGATCTTGGTGTCGTCTGCGACCACAACCATGCGCTGGCTCGCGGCCGCCACAATCTTCTCTCGCAGCAGCGCGCCGCCGTGGCCCTTGATCAGATACAACGAGCCCGGAAGGACTTCGTCTGCGCCGTCAATCGTCAAATCAATCTGCGTGTGCTTTGCAAAAGTCGTGAGTGGGATGCTCAGTTCGTTTGCTTGCTCAGTGGTGCGTTCGGAAGTGGGGATGCCGACAATCCGTAAGCCATCTTGCTTCAGTCGTCGGCCAAGCGCCGCAACCGCAAACGCTGCAGTAGACCCCGTCCCGAGGCCGACGACCATGCCGTCCTGCACGAACTGCGCGGCCGCTTCGCCCGCCTCTTTCTTCCGCTGATCCTGCTGGGACGGTTGCATCTGCGCGCTCATTTCAATTGCTCCAGAGCGCTCATCATAGCCGGGGACGCGGGCGTTGCCAACCCCGGGACTTTGTTCCAGGTGATCTAAGGTAAGTATCGTTTGCACTCAGCGGTGGGCCATGCGAGAACGCCGAACCAGCAGCGGCCTGCGATTTTGCGGGGTCGCGTGCGAGCACGCGAGCAATGATCGCGGGCCGCTGCTGCATCCGACTCTAGGAATGGCTGCTCGGCTCCGAAGACCGGAGGACAGGCCGCTAATCACCTTTACTGCAGCAGGTTCAAAGTGTTGCTTCCATCGTCAACAAATAGCAGCCCGTATCCTGGCTGATAGATCAATCCGAACAACGTACCGCTTCCCGGAGGTGTGCCGGTATTGTCCAGGAGTGTTTTGGCTATCTGTACGCCGCCGGGAGTGATCTCGGTGATAAAACCGTCTCCGCCATTGACGGTAAGGACCTCTCCGTTGGGCGCGACGGTAAGACCGAGCGGAAAGTTCAGGCTGCCACCATGGGAAAGAGTGATGCCGACCCCTGCGGAAGTGGTTCGGTCGATAGCGTCGGGGATCACCGCGATTCGATTGTTGAGCGTGTCCGCTACGTAGAGCGCTCGCTCGCTATTCCCAACCACCGTTGTGCAATCATCCGGATCGCTGGCATTGCATGCGGGACTTAGGCCGACGCCGGTCGGCCCGATCGCCAGCGCCGCAGGGTCGGTGCGTTCCGAGAAACCAGAACCGATGACGGTCATCGATTCGATCGAGGGCATCTGCGTTTCGGTTTCTTCCAGATTGATTCGAACTAAGGTGCCTTGCTGCACTACATTTGGACTCGCCGCTAATGTGCCGTTCAGGACATTCGTGACGAACAGTTCCGCATGAGTATCTTCGTCGGAAACAGTCATATCCCACGGTCCACTGATCAACGAACCGAAGAAGGTTTCAACCGGCTTGCCGGTGTCATCGAGCACAATGAGGCATCCTGCCTGTGCCGTTTTCGAACTGCCATCCGCCGTGGGCAAACTCCCGACGATGACCCATCCTGTGCGCAACACCGTAAGAGCCGTCGTGAGTCCGACGCCCCCAGGGCAAGAACCTGGCAGCGTCGCAGCGTTAATCTGGGCAAACACCGTGAGTCCTCCGGTCGGAGCGATTTCAACAATCGTGGTGCCGGTGCCTTGCAGGTTGCCGCTGCCGTTGAAGTTGCTGATCAGGATGTCGCCTGCGGTGAGCCGCCCGGTAGTGCGCGGCACCCTGACGATACCGTAGGGATTTACGTCGCCGTTTGAAGGAACCGTGGAGGTTATCGTCGTGATTTTGTGGAGATTCTTCAGAATAGCGTCGTCATCATCGCTCGCGAGTACAGACGTGACTACCACTGTAAGAAGTAAGGCGCAGAATAGAATGCCAGAGACAGCAATCACGGATCGCTTAGACATGGAACTCTCCTCTTTTTTCAGCAAGTTGTTCTGAATTTCGGCACCGCTGGGACACGGCTTGGCAACGGAGCCGCGAAAATCGCACAAATAAACCAGCCTAGCCGCGGGGAGCGGATGGCTGCCTGCCCTTAGAAGCTCTTGCGCGGCAGAGATTGAACGAGGTGACTCGCGGCATTGTCATAATGATGTCGTAGAATTGTCAAAAATTTGTAAATTCAGGTTTCGTCCCAAGCCCTGGTTCCTGGAACGTGCCGGGTATGAGGGACGGCTGGAAGATTTCGTTCGAGTCACAATTCCGTAATATTCGCGCACAACTTGTGAACTGTGTACCTTCGCAGTCTCCGCGAAAACGTAGTAGGCTCTTGCGTGCCGCGATGAATAGTCAAGAAACACAAAAGCTGCGCAATCTGCTGGCGCGACGCCAGTGGGCGCCGCTCATTGAACAACTGCAGAAGCTCGGCCCCGGCACCGCTGCCGATTTCTTCATGACCGTGCCGTACGACGAGCAGCGCGCATTGTTCCACGCGATGCCGGTCGGGCTCGCGGCATCGTTGATCGTTCACCTGCCGTACTACCACGCTTATGTATTGCTGCATTCGCGGCCGTCGCAAGACATGCGCAGCATCATTGATGCGATGAGTCCGGGCGAGCGCAATCACTTTCTAGACGCACTACCGGAAGAAGCGTGGCAGTGCTTGATGGACGAACTGGCCGCGGCGGGATCCGGCGCACCATACTGTGCCGTTCCGGGAGAACCGACCTCAGAAGTAACCACGGAATTTGTACCGGTGCCCGTGGACGTCGAGCCGATCATCCAGGCCAAGCAAATCGAGAAAAGCTATCAGCAACCCGACGGGCGGCAGATCCAGGTGATCGCTCCCGTGGATTTTTCGGTCGAGCCGAACACGATCATTGCGCTGCTCGGGCCATCCGGCTCGGGCAAATCGACTCTTTTGCGCATTCTCTCGGGTCTCGCGGCTCCTTCGGCAGGAGAAGTTTTGTGGCATGGCAAACCGATGAGCCAATCGAGCCCGAATGTCGCCATCGTCTTTCAGAGCTTCGCGCTTTTTCCGTGGCTCACGGTGCTGGAAAACGTGGAAGCGCCCCTGCTCGCGCGCGGCAGCACACATTTCGAACGCCACCGCCGCGCACTGCGTGCACTGGCTTCCGTCGGTTTACATGGGTTCGAATCGGCGTATCCGAAGGAACTCTCCGGGGGCATGAAGCAGCGCGTGGGATTCGCGCGAGGTCTGGCCGTGGAACCCGAAATCCTGTTCATGGACGAGCCGTTTTCAGCACTCGACGTGTTGACCGCGGAAAACCTGCGCGGCGAATTGCTGGAGCTGTGGCTGGCCAAGAAAATTCCCACGCGAAGCATTTTTATCGTCACTCACAACATCGAGGAAGCCGTGCTTCTGGCGGACCGCATTATTGTCCTCGGGCGCAATCCGGCCAAAATCCGTGCGGATTTTCGCGTGCCATTGCAGCACCCGCGCGACCGCAAATCGGCAGCCTTTGTTTTATACGTCGATTACATTTACAAGGTGATGACGCAGCCGCAACTGGAACTGGCGCCTCCTTCGACGTCCGAGCGGAAAGAACGAGCGCCGACGCAGATGCTGCCGCACTCGCGCCCGGGGGGAGTCGCCGGACTGGTAGAGCTTCTGAACGATCGCGGCGGCGAAGAGGATCTTTACCACGTCGCCGAGGAATTGCTTCTGGAAGTGGACGACCTTCTGCCGATTCTGGACGCAGCCACACTCCTGGGCTTCGCGACCGCACACGAAGGCGATGTGCGCATCACGCCCGCCGGCCGGGCGTTCGCGGAAGCGGATATTCCCACTCGCAAGGTGCTATTCCGCAAAGCGGTGCTGGAGAACGTCTCGTTGCTGCAGCAAATGTACACGGCGCTCGAAAAAAAATCCGATCACACGATGCCGATGGAATTCTTCCGCGACCTTCTGGACGAACGCTTTGCTGAAACGGAAGTGAATCAGCAAATCGAGACGGCGCTGAACTGGGGCCGCTACGCCGAACTCTTCACCTACGATCCCGAGGAAGACACCATGCATCTTCATCAGCTCGACCACCACGACGAAAATTCCGCTGAAAGCGCTTCGTTGCACTAATGCCCTCGCCCCCGCAGAAAACTTCGTCTGGCGTGCTGACCTGGGGCTCCATTCCCTCGACCGTCCCTTCGATCTTCCGCGATTTGCCGATACTGTTCGCGGCCCTGGCGCTTTTTTACGCCGTGCTGTCCATGACGCATTACTGGCTTTCGCCCGCTGGCCCACCCACCGAAATCCATCTGGAACCCAGCGCGTTGCCGAAGTACGCGATGTTTTCCGTACTGCGCATCGCCGCAGCATACGTCATCAGCCTGGCGTTCACTCTGGTGTATGGGTACATCGCCGCGTACAACGCACGCGCCGAAAAGTTTATGGTGCCGCTGCTGGATACGTTGCAGTCCATTCCGGTGCTGAGTTTTCTGCCTGGCGTGATGCTGGCAATGGTCGCATTATTTCCCACGCGGCAAATGGGCGTGGAGCTCGGATCGATCCTGCTGATTTTTACCGGGCAAGTGTGGAACATGACCTTCAGTTTTTATTCTTCGCTGAAAAGCATTCCGCGCGAAATGCGAGAAGTCGCGGAGGTGTATCGCTGGAGCTGGTGGCAACGATTCACGCAGATGGAGCTGCCGTATTCGATCATCGGGCTGGTGTGGAATTCGATGATGTCGGTGGCGGGCGGCTGGTTCTTCCTGATGGCCTGCGAAATGTTCACGCTGGGCAATCGCGATTTGCGCTTGCCGGGTCTGGGCTCGTATTTGCAAACGGCCGCGAACGCGGGAAACACGCGGGCGATCGTCTGGGGGCTCGGCGTGATGATCGGGATCATTATTTTGATTGACCAGCTCGTCTGGCGGCCCGTGATCGCCTGGGCCGAGAAATTCAAATTCGAACAGGTGGAGTCGGTGGATGCACCAAGCTCTCCGGTGCTGGACCTGCTGCGGAGCTCGAGGATTCTGCCATTCCTTGCGCGATTCACGGTGCGGCCCGCGAGCGAGGCACTCACTCTGCACTTCGCCAGGAGACATACGGCGACCGGGCGCGAAAGTGTGGCGCGCAAGACCTTCCAGTGGATTACCCGGCTGCTGCTATTGGCCCTGTGCGGCGGTATCGTATATGCGTTCGGCAAAATGTTCCTTCTGCTGATGCACCTCACGCGCCAAGAACTGAAAAGCATTTTTCTGGGCGCGGGGGCCACTTTTCTACGCGTCGCATTCACCCTGTTCCTGGCCGCCCTGTGGACGATTCCTGTCGGCGTCATGATCGGATTGAAGCCGAAACTTTCAGCCATCGCGCAGCCGATCGCCCAAGTGGCGGCCTCGGTGCCGGCCACCGCCCTTTTTCCCATCATTCTGCTGGTCCTGATTCGCGCGGGCGGTGGGTTGGGAATCGGCTCGATCGTGCTGCTGCTGCTCGGAACGCAGTGGTACATTCTATTCAACGTAATCGCCGGGGCGATTGCCATTCCGACGGACCTGAAAGAAGTCTGCTCTATTTTTCGTTTTGGCAGGATGGAACGGTGGCGGGAGCTGCTGCTACCGGGAATTTTCCCGTTTCTAATCACCGGGTTTGTGACCGCGTCCGGCGGCGCCTGGAATGCCAGCATCATCGCGGAATATTTCCGGTTTCAGGGCCATACTTATCTGACAACGGGGCTAGGCGCGGTAATCAGCAATGCCACGGACACTGGAAACTTTCGCGTGCTGCTGGCAGCGACGATTCTGATGGCCGCGATGGTCGTGACGATTAACCGGCTGGTCTGGCGACGACTTTATACTTTGGCTTCGACGCGCTTCCGGCTGGAGAACTAGCATCGCTTCACGCCGTCCCATCGATTCATCTGCCGCGACTATCGTTTTACCGCCCAGTGCAGCCCTATTCCGCCGAAAATAAACTCGCGCGCGTCCAGCCGATCGTAACCCATGTTTTGGACCAACACTGAAAAGTCGGCGACGGAGACGAAACTGCGAATCGACCTGGGAATGTAAGTGTAGGTACGCGGACTGCCATGCAGCAACGCGCCCCAGAAGGCGCCCTGCGCATAGAGAAAACCCAGATAAAGCTCGCTGAACATTTTATTGCGCGGGAGGAAGAAATCGAGAGCTACCATCATGCCGCCGGGTTTCGTGACGCGTTCAATTTCACGCACAGCGGTGCCGAGGCATGGAAAATTTCGCAGGCCGTAACCGATGAAGACGCAATCGAACGATGCATCGGCAAAAGGCAGCACTGTGGCGTCCGCGCACACCGCTTCATTCAAGCCGTGGGCGCGCGCCAGTCGCAGCATGCCTTCGGTTAGATCCACGGCGACGGAACGCGCTCCGGGTAAATGTTCCAGTACCAGCCGCGAAAAATCGCCGGTTCCCGACGCGAGATCCAGTACCATCGCGTTTTCCGGCAGCGCCGCACGTTTCACGCCGAGCCTTTTCCAGCGCCGATCCATGCCATAGGAGATGACGCGCGTGATGAAATCGTATTTCGGCGCGATGGCGCTGAACATTTCACGCATGAGCCGGGTATCTTGCCGCTCTATTGGTGTGTCCATAGTTCGCTGCGAATCTTACACGGATTGCGAGCGACAAACGCGAGCTTATTTCGCTCTAGTGCGGTGCCAGCGTGAGGCTCGTCGCTTGCGCCAGAAGCTTCGGCAAATTCTTCTGGGCGATGCCGGCCTTGGCACCCATCCGGCTCGCCAGTTGTGCCCTCGCGGCCTGCACCGTCTGCAGATCACTGCCGCCCGTGCTCGCGAGAAGATTTTCGGCGCGAACGAAGCACGCATAAACGAGTTCATCGGGCTGGTTATGCTGGTGCAAGAATTGGCCATAATTGAACCAATCGAAAGCCTCGCTGCGCGCATCCCCACTCGTCGCATCCAAGGCAAGGGCGCGCTGATAGGACTGCGCGGAACCAGCGAAGTCGCCTGATTTATCCTGCAAATCGGCTCGATGAGCGAGAGCGAGACCCTCCAGCTTTGCGTCTGTGCTTTTCTCCGCCAGGGCAATCGCGGAGTTGTATTCCGCCAGCGCAGCCGGCGCTTGGTTTGTGCGTGCTTCGTCGTCCGCAAGCTGAATTGTGGCGGAAATCACTTGCTGGGGGCGCAAAGCAGGATCCTGCGATGCAGTTTTGGCTTGAGTGCCGGCAAGGTGCAGGAAAGCATTCCAATGGCGCGAGGCAGCGGCAAATTCGCCGCGCTGGTCGAAAGCTTCCGCAAGATACACGTGGACGTTCGGCTGGTTCGGATTTACGTCCACCGACTTTTCCCAGGCGTCCATGGCCTCATCCAGGTGCCCGAGTTGCGCCGCGAGCAACCCATAATTGACGAGCGAGTCGGCGTCGCGAGGGAATTTTTCGAGCATTTTCTGGTAGTGGGTGTAAGCGTCCGTGTAGCGGCTATCTTCAATCATGGCGCGCGCGCAGGCTTGCTGCAACCCGATGCTGTTGGGATTGATCTCGATGGCGCGAGTCAACGCAGCGACAGCTTCATCGCGCTTGCCAGACTGGGACTCCGCGCGAGCGATGCGCGCCTGCACAGCACTGTCATACGGGTTTACTTTGGCTGCGCGCAGCAGGGCCGAAAGATTGCCGTCATCAGTGCGCAACGAGAAATGCCATTGATCGAGGCCTCCCCACAGAAAGAGTAGCCCCGCGAGCGAAATGCGAAATGCCGGCGCAGAGAAGACGCGCGCACCCGCGCTCGGGCGAGAGTCCGCCGCACGCGAAGCCACGGGCGCCGCAACGTCCGAGGACGCAGGCGCTGCCGATGCTTTGGCGCCGCGCCCCACGAGCAGCGACGAAACTCGCGAGTCGCGCAGTTTCCATAGCCTGCCGTCGAGAATAAAGTGATGAATATTCACCAGTGAGACGAAGATCAGAAAACTCGTCGTGAAATCGTAATGAAATAAGTAGCTCACCAGCCAAGGCCCCGGAATGAATAGCGCGATTCCGCCCGCAATGAGCGTCGCGAAGTAGGCGGCCATGTGCCAACTTTGCTGTCCCGCGGCGCGCGCTTCGCGGCGTTGATAGTAACTGGTGATCCAAATGTACTGCGCCGAATGCAGCACGGCGAGAATGCCGCTGCTGTAGCGCGTCTGCGGCACCTGCGAGGCGGAATTCAATTCGAGCAGGGTCGGCAGTACGAACCACAGAAACTGCGTGAAGGCCAAGGTGAGCGGCGCTAACAAAGTGCGGGCGCCTTTTTCTCTGATCAATCGTCGAAAGCCTAGTAGCGTGAACGCCAGAAACGCCGCACCGAACGCGAGCCGCATCGGCAACGTGAATTTCGCGGGCAGCCCCAGAGAAAGGATCAGCGGATCGCTCGAACCGCCGGTTTCAAAGCTCGCGAGCAGCATCAGGTACGAGGCCACGAACGCGCTGCGCAGCCAGCGCTTTTCGCTGCTGGTAATTTCCGCGCCGCTGCGCCGCATAAACATCATCAGCAGCCCGTAGTTCTGTCCGGAGTAGTGCCAGGGACTCCAACAAATGTAGAGCGTAAAGACCCAGGGAAACAGGCGCGGCGACGCGTGCAACACGATTCCGGTAAGTACAACAAGAAGCGTGACGTGCAGAGTAACAAATTTGTATTTTTCGAAGTCCGCGCGCGTGTGATACGCGCGATAAATCGTGGCCATGAAGTGGGGATAGTTGAAAACGATCGCCAGCAGATAAAACGCCACCGCCCAACCATGCGCGTGCGTGGGATTCATCCACATCGCCACGCCCAGCAGCGGCGCAGACCAGGCGCCGCAACCCACCAACAGATCCAGCCAAGGACGATAGATCCACGGGCTAGCTGGTGCAGACGCTCCGGTCTGTGCTGGCGAGGAAGGCGCCGATGGCGTTGCAGGAACCGTTTCGACCTGGCTACTCAAATTGAAACCTCGAATAATCCTTCACCCAACGCGTCGAACTTGACGCGGCAGAGACGCGTAGTGCCCTCAAGGAAGACGCGAACAGAAAGTGTACTTCGAATGCGGCGTCGCCCTTAGGTCGCGCTTCCCCAGCTATGTTGAAAGCGTAACTTCCATGTGGTACACGAGAGGAGGGGTGCGAGCGTTATGTGCCGATCGAGGTTATGAGTGAACCGGAAAATATGGCCTAATAACATGGGGGCTTATCGAGTACGGATATGAAAGTCAGCGAATTCCTATCAGCTCGATTTTGTCAATTGATGCGACCGAAAGCGGGCTGCGGGAATCATACCCTTTTGAGAGGAGCACCAAAATGCAATTGGGAATGATCGGTTTGGGAAGGATGGGCGCAAATATGGTCCGGCGCCTCATGAAGGCCGGGCATGAATGTGTGGTGTTTGATATGTCGCAAGCCAGCGTGCAGGCGCTGGCGAAAGAAGGAGCGACTGGAGGCAGTTCGCTCGATGATTTTGTGGCGAAGCTCAAGCAGCCTCGCGCGATTTGGCTGATGGTGCCAGCCGCCGTGGTGGATAGCACCCTCGCGCAACTGGCGCCAAAGCTGCAGAAAGACGACATCCTGATTGACGGCGGCAATTCCTATTACATTGACGATATTCGTCGCGCGAAGGACTTGACGCAGAAGGGTCTGCACTATGTGGATGTGGGCACGAGCGGTGGAGTGTGGGGCCTCGAGCGCGGATATTGCATGATGATCGGCGGGGAGCAGGCGACAGTGCAGCGGCTCGATCCGATTTTCAAGGCGCTGGCACCCGGCCGCGGCGATATTCCCCGCACGCCCGGACGTGAAAAGATGGGCGGCACGTCCGAAGATGGCTATCTGCATTGCGGGCCTTCCGGCGCGGGACATTTCGTGAAAATGGTTCACAACGGGATCGAATACGGAGTAATGGCGGCCTACGCGGAAGGTTTGAATATCTTGCACCACGCGAACGTGGGGAAAACGAAGCAAACCGAGGACGCAGAGACGACGCCATTGCGTTATCCCGAGCACTATCTCTACGATCTGAATTTGCCAGACGTGGCCGAAGTGTGGCGGCGCGGCAGCGTGATTGCTTCGTGGCTACTGGACCTCACTGCGATTGCCCTGGTGAAATCACCGACACTGGATGATTTCTCCGGGCGCGTATCCGATTCGGGCGAAGGGCGCTGGACCATTCAGGCGGCGATCGAAGAGGGCACGCCCGCGCCGGTGCTCACCGAAGCGCTCTACGAGCGATTTACTTCGCGCGGAGAATCCGATTTTGCCAATAAGCTGCTTTCCGCGATGCGATTTGAATTCGGCGGACACCACGAGAAGAAATCCTAACCCTTTAGCCCAGCACATTTTTCTGAGGGAGAAATTACCAATGGCGGATACAACTGCTTCACACCCGGCGGCAGCCGATACGAGTACACTAAACCCGGCCGGAACGCCCATTACGGCCGGGAAAATCCCTTCTGATGCTCTGGTGTTCTTCGGCGCCACCGGCGACTTGGCGCACAAAAAAATATTTCCGGCGTTACAGGCGATGGCGAAGCGCGGGAACTTGAATGTTCCGGTGATTGGCGTCGCCAAGGCTGGATGGACGATCGAGCAATTGCGGCAACGGGCTCGCGACGGCATCGCCACGTTCGGCGGCGGCGTGGACGAAGCTGCGTTTGCCAAGCTGGCGCAATTGTTGAAATACATTGACGGTGATTATCAGGATCCCGCCACGTTCAAACAATTGCGTACGGTGCTGGGCAAGGCCGAGCATCCGACTCACTATCTGGCGATACCGCCCAGCCTTTTTGCTACGGTAGTCGAAGCGCTGGGAAAGTCCGGTAGCGCGGACGGCGCGCGCGTCATCATCGAGAAGCCTTTTGGCCACGATCTTGCCTCGGCGCAGCACTTGAATGCAATTCTGCAGTCCGTGTTCCCCGAGTCTGGAATTTTTCGCATCGATCATTATCTCGGTAAGGAAGCAGTTGAGAATTTACTTTTGTTCCGGTTCGCGAATGCCTTCCTTGAGCCGATCTGGAACCGCAATTACGTTCACAGCGTGCAGATCACCATGGCCGAATCGTTCGGCGTGGAAGGGCGTGGCAAGTTTTACGACGAAACTGGTGCGATACGCGACGTCATCCAAAACCACTTGTTGCAAGTCGTTGGCTTCCTCGCGATGGAACCGCCGACCAGCATGTACCCCGAATCCTTGCGTGATGAGCAAGTAAAGATTTTCCGAATGATCCCGCAGATCGCGCCATCGCATCTGGTTCGTGGGCAGTTCGTTGGATATCAACACGAGCCAGGGGTCGCGCCGAATTCTCAGGTGGAGACCTTTGCTGCATTGCGCTTGGAAGTTGACTCGTGGCGATGGGCCGGCGTTCCGTTCCTTATTCGCGCCGGAAAGCGTTTGGCCGTGACCGCCACGGAAGTGTTTGTGAAACTGCGCCAGCCGCCGCTGACAAAATTGCCGCCGGGATCAAATTATTTTCGCTTTCGGCTGGGCCCCGATCTGTCGTTGAGTCTCGGTGCGCGCGTCAAGAAACCCGGGCCCATCCTGCAAACGATGAGCACGGAGCTCTCCGCCGTCTCTTCCGATGAAAAAAACGAGATGGAAGCTTATGAACGCCTGCTGACGGACGCGATGAAGGGTGATTCACTGCTCTTTGTGCGGCAGGATGCCGTGGAAGCGGCCTGGGCTATCGTAGATCCTATCCTTGGCAATGTAGTCCCGGCTCTGCCGTATCAGCCCGGATCATGGGGACCGCCCGAAGCAGCGCAGCTCGCGGCATGCGTGGGAGACTGGCACAATCCCGATGGCAAACCCGCCAATACCTAGGTGAATGTGCGGCGCCGAACTTGACGGCACACGCGCAGCTTTTCACGCAACGGGTTTCGCTGCGTGCGACTTTCCAAACCCAAATAATAGCGCTCCCACTGCCAGCAGCACACCTGTCAGACCCACAATTTTAGCGACGGCCAAGAATTTGTGCGGCTCGTCAGCGGCGGGAATCAGGGAAAACACGATTGTGAGAACTGTCGTCGTGAATCCCAGCGCGCCGAGCGCGGTCGCCACCGGCCGACCACCGGGAATCCGCATCGTTTCCGGGGCGACGGGCTCGCGCTGCAAACGAATCAATGAAGCAAAAACAAAAAGGTAAGGAATGAAATACGTAATGATGCCCATGCTTACGAGCACTTCGTAGGCACCGTAAACGCTGGTTCCTGCCTGGCTCATCGCGATGAAAATCGCTCCGCAGATCGCTTGCACCAGTAGCGCGACGTACGGAGTTCCCCATTTCGGATGCACGCGCCCGAAGATCTCCGGCAAGTAACGATCGAGGCCCGCCACAAAAGGCAGCCGCGCCGACACGGCCAACCATGCGCCGAGTGCACCGAGATTGCTGATCGTGATCAACAACGCGGCCAGTGGCACGATTTCCACAAAGCCGACGCGCTCCGCGGATTTTGCAATCGCCTGCATGATGCCTTCGAGCCCGCTTACTTGATGCGCGGGCAAGGCAATGAGCACGGCGACCGTCCCGAGAATATAGCCAGTGGTGACGAAAGCGCCCCCCGCTAAGAGGCCGCGCGGCAAATTCCTGCGCGCGTCCTTCACCTCGTCCCCGAGAAATGACGCCGATTCCGAACCGCCCAACGCATACACGATCGTAGCCATGATCAGCACGTCGCGGAAATGCATGTGTGGAGTCATCGCTGCGGGAGTGAAGCTGGTGGCGGAACCGAAGCGATGCCAAGCCGCAGCAGCGATGACGAAAAGAATCGCGATCGGCAGCCACGTGCCAAACGCGCCCAGATTGTGCAGCCACTTGCCAACGGAGAGTCCGATCACGTTCAAAACCGTCGCAAGCGCGAGGCCCAGTATTGCGAACAAGAAGAAATACGTCCTGTTGTTGGAAAGCGCGAGCCAGCGGGCCGGTCCGGCATAGAGTGCGTTACTCGCGGCGAAATAAAGCACAGCAGGAAAGTAAGGAAGATTGCTGGCCCAGTAGGTCCAGCCCGTCATGAAGCCTGGAAATTCGCCGAATGCGCGCTTGCTCCAGACATACATTCCGCCTTCTTGCGGATAACGCGCGGAAAGTTCCATCACCGAAAGCGCGAGAGGTAGATAAAACGCGCACCAGGCAATCAGCCATATGACGACGGCGCTCGCGCCGACCGTCGCAGCCGTTGCGATCCAGCGCAGGCTGATGCCGGTGACGATGTAAAACATCACCAGATCCCGAAAACCCATCGCACGGCGTGGGCGATTAGGACCTACGGC
>Ga0307478_10000687_pt1 | contig 33149 bp, 25 predicted proteins | sample atmos_gasesECM4C_2_FD_203713 | JGI IMG/M metagenome (GOLD analysis project Ga0307478, IMG submission 203713) | Hardwood forest soil microbial communities from Morgan-Monroe State Forest, Indiana, United States - atmos_gasesECM4C_05 | ecosystem: Environmental > Terrestrial > Soil > Temperate...
AGTTGCCATTTTGTCGGTGATCTCGTCCAGACTTGCGGCTTCTTGCGAAGCAATGATCGAGCCTGCAGGAAGGCGGCGAGCATCGTTGGTGCCCGTTGTGATGGACAAGGCTGCGCCACTCATCACACTGACAAGTCCCAACTTAGCCACACATTTTTCGTTCAGAGGGGTATTTTCCTTCACCTCCAGCAAAATTTCGATCTTGGTCGGATCTGATGTCCAAGGCCGAACCGCTGTTATTTTCCCCACGTTGATTCCTCCGAAGAGGACTGGGGCGCCCGCCTCTATCCCGCCAGCGTAACGAAGATAGGTGCGGTGTGGAACGGTGTGGCCATTGAGCTGCGCGTTGACCAGGTGGACGATCGTAAATGCCAGGATCGATGCGCATCCAAGGACAAAGGCTCCGACTTTTGCTTCTGTGGTCACTGGTATGCCTCCGCGGAATCCAGGTATTTTTCGAAGTGCGCGGCCACGGCAGACGTTTTCGCTATGTCCTCGGGAATCCGATCAAGAAACTGCCGCACACGTGGGTTCTGGCTAGCTTTGATTTGGTCTTTTGTACCGACCGAGCTGAATGAACCCTGATAGAGCATGGCGATGCGGTCGGCAATGCGGAACGCGCTTGGGAGTTCGTGGGTGACCACAATGACCGTCATCTGTAAGGTCTGCTTCAGCAGCAAAATCAGTTCATCGAGTTCTGCGGCAACGATGGGATCAAGCCCGGCCGACGGCTCATCGAGCACAAGGATTTCAGGGCCGAGTGCGAGCGCCCGCGCGACCGCCGCACGCTTCTTCATGCCGCCGGAAAGCTCCTGGGGAAATAACTTCCCATGGTCCGCAAGGCCAACCGCAGCCAACTTGAACCAGACAACCAGTTCAATGATTGAAGGTGCAAGTCGCGTATGTTCACGCAGGGGCAACGCGACGTTATCTTCGACATTCAACGAGTTGAACAAAGCTGCGCTTTGGAAGGCCACTCCGATCGAGCGATGCATCTTCTTCAAATCCGACTTTGAGCAACAGGTAATATCCGTTCCGTTCACGTGGATGCTGCCCGACTTGGGGCGCTCCAGTCCGATGATCTGGCGTAACAATGTGCTCTTGCCGCAGCCACTGCCGCCCAACAACACCATCGTTTCTCCGTGCTCGATGTCGAGATTCAATCCATTCAGCACTCTGCGACCGTCGTACTCAACCACAAGATCGCGGACGGAAATGATTGGCATCAGTGTTTCCCCGTGAAGTAAAAGATGGCGGTGAAAATCGCATCCGCAACGATGACCAAGAACGTTGATTTCACAACAGCACTCGTAGTGGAGCGACCAACGGAGTCGGGACCACCGTGAACACGAAAGCCTTCCAGACATCCAACCTGAGCAATAATGGTCCCGAAGACAATGCTTTTTATGAGCCCCATAACTACGTCGCGCAAGTCAATTGCAGCGAACACATAGTGGAGGTACAACACGGGAGTCAAGCGAATGCTGAAAAACATGAACAAAGCCCCAGCCAAAATGCCGCAGACATTCGCGACAACGCTGAGGCAAGGGACCGCAATCAAAGCGGCCAGATATTTCGGCGCGAGGACGAACTCTATAGGCTCGAGCGCCATGACGCGGAGGGAATCGAGTTCCTCGGTCACTTTCATAGTGCCAATCTCGGCCGCGAAAGCGGAGCCGGACCGTCCGCTGACGGCAATTGCCGTCATCAGCGGGCCGAGTTCGCGCGTGAAGCCGACTGCGACCAAGTCAACGACGTAGCGCAGTGCCCCAAAGCGCCGAAGTTCTGACGCCCCTTGCATGGCGAAAATGAATCCGGTGCATATGGACATCAAAGAAACCATGGGCATTGCATCGACGCCGATTTCCAGCATCTGCCTCACCGCGGCCTGCCATCGATAACGGTTTCCGACAAAAGGAAGCGATTGCACCATCGCTCGCAGTGTGGCCCACCACTGAATGTTCAGACTTCCGACGTAGTCGAGGTGTTCGATTGTTTTTTCACCGACACTTTCAAGAACATCTACCATCACGCCACCCCCTTCCCGCCGTGTATCGTCTCGAACAGCGGAAGCAGCCCCGTGACCTCGAACAGCCGCAACACAGAACCGTGCAGTCCTTGCAAATGGAGTCGAATCTGGCGATGGCCCGCGATTTTAAGAGCCTCAACCAGCGTCGCGATTCCTGATGCCTCAATATGGATGACGTCACCCAGGTCGACGGTGACCGCACGAACTAATGGTTTGCCCAGTAGGGTAGCCAGAAGACATTCCCGAACATCGGGCGACGAATCGACATCGATGCGCCCAGTCAAGCGGACGATTACCTCCAGGCCACTGTGATCCACTGCAATTGCCAGATGGCTGGTTGAAGTGCTGTCAGGACTTTTCAAACGTTGACCTCTCTCACTGTTCTGCGCGGCCTAGCGCAAGATCCTCAGTCATGTCCATGCGGTACAACTCAAACGCCGCAAGCGTTACTGCTGCCAGCCTCCTCCCAGTGCTTGATACAACTGAACCAGCGCCAGCAATTCATTCAGGCGGGCTTGCACGAGGGCAAGTTCCGCCGAAAAGGCATTAGTTTCGTTTGTCAGAACTTCCAGATAACCCGTGACGCCGCCGCTATAACGCATGTGGGAGAGACGCGCTGCATCCTGCGCCGACTGGAACAGAAATTCCTCCTGGGTGCGGAATTCGTGCGTTTTGCGGTATGCAATCAGGGCATCGGAGACACTGCGAAACGCCGCCTGAATTGATTGTTGGTAAACCAGCAGCGCCGTTTCTCGACGCGCCTCGGCCAGACGTACTCCAGAGCGAAGCCTGCCCGCCGTAAAGATGGGCTGGGTCAGAGAAGCACCGAAACTCCATGCCCCCGCGGGGCCAGTGAATAAGTTGCTCAGAGCGGAACTCTGAAATCCACCAGTCCCACTGAGCGAGATCTGAGGGAAATATGCTGCTCGCGCCACGCCGATTTCGGCGTTTGCGGCAATCAATTGGTCTTCCGCCTCTCGAATGTCAGGCCGGCGCTCCAGCAACGCCGAAGGAAGCCCCGCTGGAATCTCCGGCGGCTGGAGTTGCTCGGTTAGAGTTTGCCCCCGCGGTACATCACGGGGATTCTGGCCGAGAAGAATGCTGAGCAAATTTTCCTGCTGCTCGATCTGCTGTTCCAGAGCCGGGACTTCGGCGCTTGCGGTAAAAACCAACTGCTCGGCCTGGCGTACGTCCAGTAGAGAGGTCGAACCGCCGTCAGCCAGAATTCGCGTCAGCCGCAATGACTCCTGCCGGGAATTGAGCGTACGTTTTGAGATTTCCAACTGAAGGTCCAATGCTCGCAATTGAAAGTACGATGCCGCGACATTGGCCACGAGGGTCGAAACGACTTCCTGACGGGCCCATTCGGTTGCAAGAAGATTGGCTCGGGCGGCTTCTGTTGCGCGGCGATATTTGCCCCAAAAATCGAGTTCCCAAAAGGCAGACGCATTCACCTGGCCGGTACTGGTTTCAAATTCCGGAAGGAACTTCGACTGGGCCGTGCGAACATCGGCAATGGCCGCACCTGCACTCAGGGTCGGAAATTGATCGGCACGCGTGACTCCAAGCTGCGCTTGCGCTTCGAGAATGTGAGATGCCGCTATACGCAAGTCATAGTTCTGCTGAAGTGCCATACGAATCAGCGTGCGCAGTTGCTCATCTTGAAATACGTCCCACCACTTTTGCTCCCCGAGCGATACGATCTGTGGTCCTGTGACCGGCGCTTGTAAGCCCTGTTCGGAGACCACGCCCCGATAGGAGCCGGGTACCGCCACAGTGGGTCTTTTGTATCTCGGACCCACGGCGCAGCCCGTAGCTAGAAGGGCGACGGTCGTCAAGACAATGCATCGTTTCATGTCAATCGCCCTCGGCGGGCGCAGTTTCGGGAGCCGCAAACGGTTCGCGCCTCCTGCCTGCACCGGACCAGTTCTCGACGAGATAAAAGGCGGCAGGGATGAAGAAAATACCGATGAGGCTCGCAGCCAACATGCCGCCGATGACGGCTGTACCCATGATCTGGCGTGCCACAGCTCCTGCCCCGGAAGCGGTCCACAGTGGAACCGCACCAAGAATGAACGCGAAGGAAGTCATTAAGATTGGCCGAAGGCGCAAGCGTGCTCCCGCCAGTGCTGCCTCCGGCAGCGGTTTGCCTTGCTCGTATTGCTCTTTCGCAAACTCCACGATCAGGATTGCGTTCTTCGCCGCTAAGCCGATCAACATCACCAGACCGATTTGCGAATAAACGTCGCTTTCGATCTGGACCATGTAGTTCGGCAGAAAAGCACCCAAAAGCGTTCGGCGCAACCACAAAATGAAGAACGCTCCGAAGACGGCAACGGGAGTGCTCAGAAGCACGCTGAAAGGAAGCGACCAGCTTTCATACAACGCGGCAAGAATCAGGAAAACGAACAGAAGCGAGAAACCAAAAATGGCAGCCGCTGGAATACCCTCCTGTGCTTTCTTTTCCTGATATGACATTCCCAGATAGTCAAAACCCATTTGCGGAGGCATCGTTTTCCGGAAAACTTCTTCCAGAGCAGCCATAGCTTGGCCGGAGCTGTAGCCGGGTGCCGCGGCACCATTAATTTGGGCAGATCGATACTCGTTGAACCGCATCGTGAATTCTGGGCCAGGGCGCGGTTGAAAACTGATGAGGGACGCGAGCGGCGCCATTTCGCCTCGATTGTTTCGCACGTAGAACTGGCCAGCATTTTCCGGCCTGGTTCGATAGTCGCCTTCCGCTTCGATGTACACCTGCCATTGCCGTCCAAAGCGGTTGAAATAATTGATGAACAGCCCACCCATGAATGCTTGCAAAGTCTGATACACGTCCCTGACTGCCACGCCTTGTTTCAAAGCCTTCTCACGGTCCACATTCGCGTACAACTGCGGCACGCTGGCTAGAGAAGTCGTGCTCAATCCGACCAATTCGGGACGCTTTCTCGCTTCTGTAAGAAAGGTCTGGAGATTCGATGAAAGAAACCCGAGGTCCATGCCCGCACGATCTTCAAGCACGAAAGTGAATCCGCCGGAGGTCCCAATTCCTGGAATGGCAGGAGGGGAGAAAGAAAAGGCCACGCCCTCGGGCATTGACGAGAGCTTCGCATTAAGGTGTTCCTTGAGTGCCTGCAGCTGTTCCTCGCGTGAGGTTCGGTCGCCCCAAGGCTTTAATGTGACAAAGAAAAAAGCGTTGTAGCTGGTGCGCACAGAACTCAACAGGCTGTAACCGACCACACTGTTTGTGTGTTCAATGCCCGCCGTATTAGCTAGAACGTTTTCGATTTTCGTGGCCACCTCGTCCGTACGCTGAAGCGATGCGGCCGTCGGAAGCTGTAAGTTGACATATAAATACCCCTGATCCTCGTCGGGAAGAAAGCTCGAAGGAACCCTGCTCTGAAACAACCAGGCCCCTACAGCGAAGGCCGCCAGCAAAAGCAACGCGACTGCGCTCTTGCGAATCAGAACGCCGCAAAGGCGTACATAACCCTCAGTGGCGTTGCTAAAGACACGATTGAACCGGTCGAAAAACCTTCCCAACCGGCCGCCACTCGATGTCTTTGGCCGCAGTAAGAGTGCAGCCAGCGCTGGGCTCAGGGTCAATGCATTAAAAGCCGACAGGATTACAGACAGGGCGATCGTAACGGCGAATTGCTGGTAAAGGCGTCCGGTAATTCCGGGAATGAATGCAGTGGGAATAAAAACGGCCGAGAGGACGAGAGCGATTCCAATCACGGGACCTGAGATTTCTTCCATCGCCTTGAGAGTCGCCGCTTTCGGTGTAAGACCTTCCTCGATATGCCGTTCCACAGCTTCCACGACGACAATCGCGTCGTCAACGACGAGTCCGATTGCGAGCACTAATCCGAATAGCGAGAGGGTGTTAATGGAGAAGCCGAACAGCGGAAAGAAAATGAACGTACCGACAAGCGATACAGGCACGGCGAGCAGCGGAATCAGCGTGGCGCGCCAGCCTTGCAAGAAAATAAAGACAACGACGAGCACCAGGACGATGGCAATGACCAGCGTCAGGACGATCTCCTTCATCCCTTCGTTGACTGCCTCCGTTGTGTCCAACGAGATAACGTAGTCCACATCCTGTGGCAGCCGCCCCTTTAGGTCTGCCATTAACTTTTTGAGGCCATTTGCGGTTTGCACAGCGTTAGAACCGGGCAGTTGGTAGGCCGCAATGATGGCTGCCGCTTTTCCATCCAGGCGGCTCACCATGTTGTAGCTCTGTGCGCCTAGCTCTACGCGGGCTACATCTTTTACCTGGACCAACGCCCCGCCCGGTGACTCGCGAACAACGATCTTTCCGAACTCCTCCGGAGATGTAAGGCGCCCTTGTGCCCGCACGGAATAGGTGAACTGCTGCCCCTTCGGAACTGGTTCGCTGCCCACCTGTCCCGCGGGGTTCACGGTATTTTGCGCCTGGATAGCTGAAACGATCTCAGGAACTGTGATCGCCAACTTTGCCAGCCTGTCCGGCTTGACCCATAGCCGCATCGCGTACTGGCCTGCTCCGAAGACCTGGACGCTCCCGATGCCGGAGGAACGGTTGATTTGATCAGCGAGGTTGATATACGCGTAATTTGCTAGGAAGCGTGCGTCATAGGTGCCATGTGGTGAGTAAAGGGTGATCAGCATCAGAGGAGCGGTTACCGTCTTCTGCACTGTCACGCCGTAGTTGCTAACATCGCTCGGAAGCTGAGACGCCGCCTGCGTCGTCCGCATTTGCGTCAGCATCAGATCGGTATTCGGTTCGGTCTTGACGTCGTAGTTCACAATGAGGCGGGCGAGTCCATCCGCCGTCGAATTGAGCGAGTACATGTAGTTCATGTTGTCTGCGCCGCTCATTTGTTGCTCAATCGGCGTCGAGACAGATTGCTCGAGGATCTGTGCATCCGCGCCCACGTACGTAGCGAGCACTTGAATTTCGGGCGGGACGATATTCGGAAACTGGGCTACCGGAAGTGTGGCAATCGTAACCGCTCCGACGATTACCATCACGATCGAAATGACCATGGCGACAATGGGGCGATTGATAAAAAACTTGGACATGAACTTACTCGCCTTTCGCCCGCTCGGTCGGTTTGATTTTCACGGTTGAACCGCTCTGCACTTTTTGGAGTCCCTCCACAATCACGAATTCGCCTGGCTTGACGCCGCTTTCGATGATCCATGCTTGCCCGACGCGCTCTCCGACTGTTACCGGCCGGATGCTCACCTTGTTGTCACTGCCCACTACTGCCAATTGATGGGCTCCTTGCAGTTCGTTCACGGCTTTCTCCGGCACAAGCAGAGCATCGCGCCTCACTTCCGCCGCAGCCCGCAATCTTCCAAACTGTCCGGGACGGAGAATGTTGTCGGGATTGGGAAAAGAACAGACGACTTGAATACTGCCCGTGGCTGTATCTACCTGGCGATTCGTTAGCAGACCAATACCTTTGTGCGGGTAGACCGATCCGTCGGCCAAAATCAGATCAAACGGCGGCCCGTTGGAGGGCTTTTCTTTTTGCGTCTCCGCATTAATTCGCTCGGCGTAGTGAAGGTATTCCTGTTCACTGATCGAGAAATATGCCTTGATCGGATTCATCTGCGAAACCGACGTTAGAACCGTCGTCGGATTGACGAGATTTCCGATTTGCACCTGAGCGATTCCTGCGATGCCGTCCAGCAGCGATTTAACTTCGGTGAACTCGAGGTTCAGGTGGGCCTGTTCCACTTGTGCTTCAGCGGCCTTGACCGCCGCCTTCGCCGCCCGGTTCGCTTGGATGTCGTTGTCCAATTGGCTCTGAGCAATGGCGCGCTCTTTGGCCAGCGGAGTGTCGCGGTCAACGTCCATCTCTGTTTTGCCAAGTTGTGCCTCAGTCTGTGCCAGCTGAGCGTTTGCCTGGTCGAGCAGCGCGTGGAGAGGGCGCGGGTCAATTTGAAAAAGCACCTGACCCTTGCGTACAAACGAACCCTCTTTGTACGTTTGCCGGACGATGTATCCCGTGACTTGGGGCTGAATCTGCGCGTTTATGTATCCGTCGAGCGTCGCCACCCATTCACTAAAGATCGGGACATCTTTCTGAATTACGCTGGCTACTTCCACCTCAGGAGTCGGAATAGCTGGTGCCGCGTTCGTGTTTCCGCAACCTGCGGCAAAAGACACGGTCGCCACCACCAGCAGAACCAGAACGGCGCGAGTGGCCAATGAGCGACGATGGCGTAGATACCCTTCGGAGAATCGGCCTCCCTGCAACTTCATTATCTCGGTGACGATTTTGTTCACCACTTCAATCCTTCCCAAAGTAGCGTTGCACCCTACTTTCGCAATTCTTCTGCCATACAATTGAGGCTGGAAATCACTGTTGTCCTGCGCAGTTGACCCATATCGCAGTTCGAGGCATGACCAAACGTGAACAGTGACAGGATCCTGACACCGGAGACTCTGTGTTAGCCGATGCGTGGCGGTATTAATGCAGTGATTAGCAAAGAGACCGAGGGTTTGCGCACCTGGCAATGCACTTGCTTTTTGAGCGTTCGTCGATCACAGCGCGGTTGATCAATCGAGGTCAGCGAGAGAGATGTTGATGCGGAGGGAAATTGTGGAAGTGGCGGATGGTTTCATCTTTCGTGGAGTGGCGCAACGAATTAGCCCGTGCATGGAGGCCGAAGGCCCTCAGCACACGTCTAACAGACTCGGTTGCTGGACAATTTACCGTTGAGGGCCTGATCGCGAGTAATCTCCTCAGGTGGCCGAAAGATCCCGTGCTTTTTCATGCGGGCGACTAGCGTAGTGCGCTTCAAACCCAATCTTGCGGCTGCGCCATATGGTCCGCCGACCACCCATGCCGACGTCTCTAATGCGCTCAAGATCAAGGTGCGCTCGGAGTCGCTGAGCGTTGTCCTGACAGGAAAGCTAATAGTCGAGGTGGCGCGAGTTGGGCGTAGAAGATTGGGAAGCACGCCTTCATCGGAAAGTACTACCGCGCGCTCGATCATGTTCTGGAGCTCTCGAATGTTTCCCGGCCACGAATATGACTTGAAAGCGCTAACGAATTCATCTGGGACGCTTTCGATGTGCTTCCCCATTCGGCGCGAAAACACCTCAACGTAATGCTCCACCAGGGGACCGATATCTTCGATTCGCTCGCGCAGTGGTGGCAGCGGGATGGGAAATACGTTCAGGCGATAGTACAGATCGCTGCGAAACTGATCACGCTTTACCATTAGTTCCAGGTCGCGGTGAGTGGCCGCGACGAGCCGCACGTCAACACAATGCGTGCGGCCGCTCCCCAAGCGCTCAAATTCCTGCTCCTGTAGAACACGCAGGAGTTTGGGCTGCAATGCAAGTGGTATGTCTCCAACCTCATCAAGGAATAACGTCCCTTTATCGGCCAATTCGAAGCGGCCAATTTTTTGCGCAATGGCACCCGTGAAAGCCCCCCGCTCATGGCCAAAGAGCTCACTTTCGAGCAAGTCAAAAGGAATGGCGGCGCAGTTCAGCTTGATCAAAGGTTGGCCGCTGCGGGAACTGGCATTGTGGATTGCGTGAGCGATGAGTTCTTTACCAGTTCCGGTTTCTCCGTGAATGAGTACCGTGGTATCCGCCGCTGCTACGCGCTCCACTTGCTCCAAAACGACTTTCAATGCCGGGCTACTGCCAATGATCTGCTCGAATCGCCGGGCCCGACGATCTTGGTCAACCACTTTCATTCGTTCGACTCCCAAATCCCTCGCGAGCTAATCCTCGAGAGCGGCATGGATCATCTCTAGTAGGACTGCATTATCGAAGGGTTTAGTCAAGAACTCCACTGCCCCGTCGCGCATTGCTTGAATCCGCATCTTGGCATCGCCATGGGCCGTGATGAAAATTATCGGGATCGGGCATCGCTCAGCTTTAAGCTTCGCTTGCAGTTCAAGACCGGACATGCCCGGCATGCGAACGTCGGCGATCAGGCAGGCAATCTCCGGAAGTCGGCCGGAGTTCAGTAAATCTTCGGCTGATTCAAAGGAGACTGCTCCTAACCCGGAAGCCTTAAGCAGGCGTCGTAGTGCATCCCGGAGCAAGTCATCGTCATCGACGACGGCGACCAGGTTCGTCCTCCTTACGCTGCTCATATCTGACACAATCTATCTCGGCCCCAAAAAGCACAATTATGATTTCATATAGGCCGGTTATATGTGCGGATACGTAGGGCCGAGAGGAGGAGAATTTCCTGCCCACAGGAGATCCTGCTGCTGTGGTGGTCCAAAGCTATCTGTTTGCAGAAGGTTTCAGTCTTTCCGCCATGCTGCCCAATTCAGCGGGAGAACCCGCCTGCATCTTATGCATCACACGCCCGCGATGGACGGCGGCGGTAATTTCGCTCGTCCCGAGTACCGAGGCGATCTGCTTTGTCTGCATACCAGAAACTACGAGGTCCATCACTCTACGCTCGCGTGCAGTCAGGCCTTTGTACCGTTCCTGCAATTCGGCCATCGCATTCCGCTGGCGGCGCGATAGTTGGTCGCGCCCCAAGGCCTGCTGAATCGCGTCCAGAAACTCCTGATGCCGGAATGGTTTCGTCAGGAACTCAGAGGCACCCGACTTCATGGCCTTTACGGTCATCGGAATATCCCCGTGCGCAGTGATGAAAATGATGGGGATATTGATCCCCGCTTCAAGCAGCTTCTGTTGGACCTCGAGTCCGCCCATTCCAGGAAGGCGCACATCCAACACCAGGCAACTCGGAACGTCTGGAATATCCCTCTGCAGAAAATCCTGCGCTGTGGCAAACAATTCTGCTCGCAAGTTGACTGTCTTCAGAATGCGCTGCATCGCTAGGCGCATGTCCTCGTCGTCATCAACGATGAAGACAATTGGGGAAGATGAAGTAGTCATGTTCCTGCCTACACCTTGTGCGGCAATGTGAATCGGAAAGTAGAGCCACGTCCGGAATTGGAAGTGGCCCACAGGCGACCCCCATGTGATTCCACAATAGAGCGGCTAATTGCCAGACCCATACCGGTGCCCTGCGGTTTGGTGGTAAAGAACGTATCGAAGATCCGATCAACTTTGTCAGTCGGGATGCCGACACCAGTGTCGATTACGGAAATCAGCAAGTGGCCCTCGTCAGTCATTTTCGAGGGTATCGTCAGATCTCCATTGGCATCGCGCATGGCCTCAATGGCATTCAGCATGAGGTTCATCAAGACTTGTTCCAATTGCACGCGATCTCCCGCGACTTCCGGAAGGTTTTCAGCAAGTTCGAAATGGACCGTAACCGAATTGCGTCTGCTGTCGTTCTGCAACAGAAGAGAGATTTCACGAATCAGTTCGTTGAGGTTAACGGGTTCACGCTGTGGGAAACTTTTCTTGAACAGTGAGCGGACATGGTCGATGATTTCTGCCGCACGTCTGGCACATCCAATAGTTCCCGAGGCAGCGTCACGCGCTTCTAAGATATCGGGACGTTCCCCATCGAGAAATCCCAGGCAAGCACCGGCATTAGTCACCGCCGCGGCGATGGGCTGCTTGATTTCATGGGCCAGCGCGGCCGCCATTTCTCCCATCATGTTGACGCGGTTGATGTGTGCGAGATCAGTCTCTAACTGGCGCAATCTTTCACGCTCTTCTTCGGCTCGCTTTCGGTCTGTTATATCAATCGTGATGCCGAAATACTCGCCAAGCTCTTGAGCGGGGTTGTGATGTCCAATGCCACGCAGAAACCTGATAGCACCGTCGGAACGCCGAATTCTGTATTCGACGTCGAAATCCGCTCCCGAGCGGATCGCAGTCTCAAGTTTTGTCGCGAGAGCTGGTTCGTCCTCGGCAAGAATTGAATTGTAATGGAGGTCGAATGGATTCGGGTGCTGGCTGACGTCGAAACCGTAGAGGCGATTATTTTCTTCGGATGAATGGAATACCTGCCGCGTAACCAAATTGCTCGCCCAGCTGCCAGCATGAGTCAGGCTTTGCGCTTCCGTGAGGTATGCTCTTTCCCGACGCAACTCCTGTGTCAGCAACTCTTGCTCGGTGACGTCAATTGTCGTTCCGTGAAACGCTTTGAAAACTCCACCTTCAAAAACCGGAACGCCCACGCAGCGAACGTACCGCACCTCGCCGTCTGGTCGAACAATCCGCTTAGTTACGTCACAGCCACAGCGCTGTTCATGCATCATCCTGATGGTTTCCTCCATAGAGGCTCGGTCATCAGGGTGGACGGCGGCCAGATACTGCTCAAGGTTCGGAGGCCCTTTCTGCGGTTCGAGGCCAAAAATTTTGTACACTTCGTCAGACCAATACGTGCCCAAATCGTCAGTCCAACGGATACCCAAATCTTTTGCCGCCCAGCTCCCCATATGTGCGAGGCGCTGCCCCTCGCTTAGATAAAACTGGCTTCGACGGAGGGCCTCCTCCCCGCGCTTGCGATCGGTGATGTCCTGGGTCGTACCGAACATTTGGTAGGGCCGTCCGGATGAGTCTTTCTTCAAATCGCCCAAGCTGTGTACGACACGCAGTTCCCCGTTGGGACGAAGGATCCGGTGTTCACAGTCAGCGCGCTCGCCAGAACGAATGGCCTCTTCCGCGGTCCGAAATACATACTCTCGATCTTCAGGGTGGATTATTTCGCGCACTATCCCTAGGTCAATGGGTCCTTTCTTTGGCGTCAGCCCCAAGATGCGGCAGTATTCGTCCGACACGATCAGGCGATTGGTCTCAAGGTCCCATACCCAGTAGCCGACGTGGGTGACGCGTTGGGCTTCTTCAAGCCAGGCTTTATTTTCTTGTAAGTCGCGTGACAGGAGTTGACGCTCTTGCTCTGCGCGCTTGCGCTCTGTGATGTCCTGGACCGTACCGAACATTTCATAGGCTCGCCCCGATGCATCTCTTTTCACCGTACCCAGACCCTGGACAGTACGCACTTCGCCATCGGGCCGTACGACCCGATGTTCCGCCTCCGAGTGCACCCCACTACGAACGGACTCCTCAGCTGCCCGGAAAACATGTTCTCTGTCATCAGGGTGGATCATTTCACGAACCATCGCCATATCAATGGGACCTTCGTGCGGGGTCAGCCCGTAGATGCGATGGAGTTCGTCAGACCAGGTCACGCGATTCGCAATGAGGTCCCAATAATAGTGGCCCATGTGGGCGACGCGTTGGGCCTCTTCAAGCCTGGCTTTACTTTCTTGCAAGTTGCGAGACAGTGCCTGGCGTTCTTCCTCGGCGCGTTTGCGTTCAGTGATATCGGTAACTACGCCCATGTACTCAAGATCGCCAGAGCTATCTCTTCCGGCATGCGCAACGGCGTGGACGTACTTGATGACACCGTCGGGGAGGAGAATTCGATGCTCGACATCCAAGTCCATGCCGTTCTGCGTGGCACGATCCCTGAGCTGTCGCAGTCGGTCCCGGTCCTCAGGGTGAACTCTGTCGAATACCAAATCAAACGTAGGATTCATTTGTCGTGCGAAACCCAGAATTTTGTAGGTTTCGTCAGACCAGACGAGTTCACCGCTGTGCACCTTCCATCCGAAAGTCCCAGAGTGACTCAGCCTCTGAGCCTCGGCAAGATACTGCCATCGTCTTTGCAAATCGACCTGGGAATCTCTTAGACCTTCATTGGCTTTTTCAAGGGCAGCTGTTCGTTCGGCGTCCCGATCCTGCGAACCCTTACGCGATTCGGAGAGAAGTCTTCGATCTCGGCGCCAGACACCCAACACGGCAATTAACGCGATTGAAAGCGCAAGAACGATTAGAAAATGCACCATTGGCAATAGAAGCTCCGAATTCGATGAATCTTACCCTACCTGCTGGCGGCACGTCTCCGCCTTCGTTCTTAGACATCCTTAGACATGGAATGCCCTCAGAATTGCATCCGCCAAAAATTGGCGGGAGCGACGGGACTCGGAAACCGCCGCGGCACAGCTATCTGACTCGCTGGCATGGGTATCGCCGCACAGTTACTTGAGGAAACTGACTTGCGGCTCAGCGAGATCGCATCGCGCGTTGGTTATCGCTCGGAGTTTTCGTTTAGCCACGCTTTCAAGCTCGCTCGTGGAATCTCCCCGATTCACTACCGCCCCGCCATGCCGGCTCGTTCTTGGCCGTCATAGACATAGCTTCTAGATCTTCAAGACCGAGTCGTGATTCCAGGAAGAATCGCCCGTCTCCGCGGCAAAGAATTCCGAGTTGCGCCGCGCCCGGCGAAACCACATCATTCGTGTTGATGTTCGAGCCCTCGCCGAGAACTCTGCCCCTGGAAATTAACAGCGAACCGAATTGGAAGACAGTTCACGGTTTTCTAGGAAATGGACGTATGTTTTGGTCTCTTTGCGCGACCCTCCAGATGCTGGCGAGGAGCGGACTGAAGGTCACCGGGGAGAGTCACGCAAGTTCTTGAGAATGATGGTGGCCAAGGGACGAAGTTGAACCGCCGACGCCAGCCTTTTCAGGGCTGCGTACCCCTGCCATCTCGCGCCACCTGCGAGTTTTGGAAAGCGCACGTTTGATCGAGCGCCGGCGCATGGGACGACTCCACCTTATCCGTGCAAGAAGGGCGGGCCTGGAGGAGGCGAGGCGATGGATGACTCACTACGCCGCTGCTTGGGATTCGGCGCTCGACGCCTTAGATGAGCTGATGAGAAAAGACACGGCGATGGGAGAGGAGAGATGAAATCCGAGGTGAAAATGAGCGGCACTCGCCTACAGATCACTCGGGTGTTCGAGGCACCACGAGCGATGGTGTTTGCCTACTGGACGCAAGTCGAGAAACTGCAGCAATGGGCAGGGTGCAAGGACGCAACGAAAGTAGAGATTCAGGCAGACCTGCGGCCGGGCGGCTCGTTCACGCAGAAGATGCAGATAGCGGGGCAAGGGGAGTACACGTTTTCGGGGACGTACGAGGAAATCATCGACCTTCGGCGTATCGTCTACACCGCGATCATGGGATCGGCGGCGATCCGCGTAACGATCGAGTTTTTCGACGAAGGCGAAGGTACGAAGGTGGTCGTTACGCAAGAAGGCTTCCCGGATCCGAAACTTGGACACATTGTGTCGCTGGGGATGAACGAATCGTTCGAGAAGCTGGATGAACTGCTAGCGGTCGTTCAGAACAATTGACTCGACAAGGAGAGACCATGAACTACTTTCGCCTTTTGTTAGCGGCTGTCGCTGCCCTGGTGACATTTTTCGCGTGGGGATTCTTGACGGAAGGTTGGTTGATATGGAAGGATTTCGCATCTTCGGCGGCCCTCTACCGAGCATCGGACATGCAAATGAAGTACATGCCCTTTGGGATGGCGTCCACACTGGTGGCGCTGTTGACGGCGGTGTTGCTCTACGCGGGCTGGTGCGGCGCCACATCCTTCGCTGTGCGGGGATTGCAGTTTAGTTTGGTTTGCTTATGGGAGTTTTCGTCGCATGCATCCACCCGATTTCCAACCTTGTCACTATGAACATGGATACGAAACTCGGGCTGGAAATCGCAGCAAGCAATGCGATCGGGTGGGTACTGGCGGGCCTGGTGATCGGTCTAGTTTACAAGCCGCTAACGCCTTAAGGTACCCTCCCTCATCCGGCGAAAATGTCCAGCAGTCTGACGCTTAAGATTTCGCTAAACAACAACCTCAACTGAAGTCATTCTGCATGCAACTTTCCTCTGTATCCTAACGCCCAAGTGCGTCCACAAAGTTCGAGACCAAGTAAAGAGATTCGAGATCGCGCTAGGAGTTTGAGAATTTCGTCGTCAAGTATGGAGGCCAGCTCTCATCCACGCACGAGCATTTCCTCGCAGACGCAAAGCGCTATCGCAGCTTGAAGTGCAGAGGGCCTTTTGAAGAGGGAGGGACTTCCTATCTGGCGCGCGAGATCATCGATGAGAGAAAGCGTCCCTACTTTTGCATGGATACATGAATACCTACTTCCACTCTCCTTCCTGAATCGTGGCGCCCGGGCACTTCCGGAAGGAGCAAATCTCCTATGGAGGGAAGAACGTTCGTACGCGCGAAGTGGAACACAGACTCTCGATCTTCAGGGTGGATCATTTCGCGTAGTGTGGCTAAGTCTATGGGACCTACTTGCGGCTCCAGCCCAAAGATGCGGGAGGCTTCGTCAGACCAGGTCACGCGATCCGTATCGAGGTCCCATACCCAGTAGCCGACGTGGGCGACGCGTTGGGCTTTTTCAAGTCTCGCTTTGCTTTCTTGCAAACCTCGTGACGTGAATAACCTGGTGAGCAGCGTCGCAAGCCGCTGACCAACTTCGTCGAGGCGTTAGCCTTCCAACTACGCCGCCTCTCATTAGTTCCCTCCCAAGATCGCTCATGAACCGTACCCGTTACAAGGGTACTGTTTATCAATACGAAAAAACTGTTCCCTTGTCCAGTCGCAGCTGGTGCCTCCTAAAGTAAAATGACACAATATTTTCGGGATTAACTCAAAATGGTGAAGCGATGAAACGCGCCGAGACCAAGATCGCGCGAAAGCTTCGCGGTTGACCGGGGCGCCGATGATGAAAATATCCTTGTTACGCTTCAAATCTGAAGGACAAGGGACGCCCCAGATGGAGTCATCGCTGTCATATTCTTAACCTCACCAAGAAACGCGGGCGCTCTGGGCCAGTAGTAAAGAAAAGAATCGAGACATCCGAATGCTCACACGACGAAGGTTTCTTGCCACCACAGCCTGCACCATGGCTGCAGCACGTCTTCACACGCAGGGCCAAAGCAAGGTCCGGATTGCCCTTGCCATCCCCAGGGAAGCGACTGGTCCTCGTATGCCGATCGACTTTGTCGGCCTGTCTTATGAGGTCCAGCAACTCGCGGATCCCAGTTTCTTTTCGGCGCAGAACAGCGGCTTGATTCGCGAGTTCAAAGCGCTCTCGTCAACTGGCGTCCTGCGCCTTGGAGGCAACACCAGCGAGTTCGCTTACTGGAAACCTAAGCCTGACTTTCCCGAACCAGAGCATCCTCAAGTCCGTGAGGTCGCGGGCGAGCCGAAGGCTCACTACTACGCGGTGACGGTCGAGGCAGTCAGAAGCCTGGCGGAGTTCCTCCAAGCCACTGGTTGGACTTGCGTGTACGGCATCGGGATGGGCACGAATACACCGGCACGCGCCGCTGAGGAAGCGGTCTTTGTAGCCGAGACGCTGGGTGACCGCCTGCAGTACTTCCAGATCGGAAACGAGGCGGATCTATTTGACCGGCACCTGCGCGATCCGAAAACGTGGTCTGCCGAGACGTACCTGCAAGAATGGCTCTCGCTGTCGCGGGCTATCGCAGCTGGGGTGTCGGCAGCAAAGTTCGGCATGCCTGATGTTGCCGGCGCTGTGTCATGGCTGACCGAGATTGCTGATCAATGGCCTTCCATCCAGGCCCCTCCCCACGTAACGACCCTGACTCATCATTATTACTTTGGCGGGCCGGCGACGAACCCCGATGTCAACATTCCGAACTTGCTGAAACCGGCGACGATGCAAAAGGTGCAGAACACGGCAAATATCGCATCGGCCGCGGCCAGCAAGATGGGTGCACGCGTACGCATGACCGAAGGCAACACTTGCTATCGCGGAGGCAAGCCGGGTGTCTCCGATGTGTTTGCCGCTGCGCTTTGGTCTGCCGACTATTTGCTCTTTCTAGCCAGTAATGACTATTCCGGCGTCAATCTGCACGGTGGTACTGGCAAATCTGTGGCCAATTCCGTTGGCGGAACTCTGCCCGGCGACGCGCTTCTCGAAGCGAAGGGCGTGACTCCCGAACAGATTGCCACGCATCCGCATCCTTTCTATACACCTATTGGGACATTTGACTCGGACTATGTGTTGGAGCCGGTCGGTTATGGGCTCAAGTTTGCGGGCTCGTTCAGCGGCGGAACGCTGTTGAAGACCGAGTCCTCGACGAAGCTGCAGGCTACGGGAGTCAATGCAACGGTGTATGCCGCGAAACTGCCTGGCGGGCACACATCCGTGATCATTCTGAACAAGGACGCGGCAGCAGACCTTGAGGTGGAACTCGACTTTGGTCGCGACGCGAGTGGAGTGGTGCACACCGAGACATTACACGCACCGGGACTGGACAGCCGCGAAGCGCACATCACAACCTCAACGAAGGCCGACTCGCTCAAGCAGGGCAAATGCTCCGTTACTGTTCCCCATGCGACGGGATTGCGTGTGACACTGAATTGAATCGCTGACAGGCTCCATTTGATCTGCGGACCAATTTGAAGTCGAAATAAGCCAGATTCATGTTTCCGTTCGTCAATATGTGTACGGTGAGAACATTTTTCCCTTTGCTCAGACGGACTTTGAAAAGTTGCGAAGCCAGAGTCCAATGGTGCCATTGACGCCAGGCAAGCGGGTCTACAGGATCACTGGTTGTGGCGATCTCGAGAGGTCGGTTACGTCCCTTCCCGTCCACATCGACTGATATTGTGCGATTCAATGGGGCTGAAGGCGCGCTTAACGGTGTGATCGCATCGAATCCAATCTCGCATGTTCGCGTCCTCGCCGATTCCACAAGGAATACAGTTCAGCCCATCTGATTTTTCTGCATGATCTTTGCTCCGATCCTCAGGTATAGTGCGCGGCACTCGGGGCGGGAGGGGTTCGATCTGGGCGCCCCAGAATCAGCATTGGGCATCGAAAAGGCGCAAACGGACGGGCGATTTCTTCTCACGTGTTTTCGCCCGGCGTTGCCTTCTTCCTGGGAGGCCACGTCGATGAAGCGAATTCATCAGCGAGTAAGCAGCAGGCAGCACGAGGGGTGGTACGGGTTTGACGTTCGAAGCGAGCAGGGAACAAGACGCGCGATTTGGGTGCTCGCGGTGTTGGCGTTATTGGCCTCGTGGGCGACGGCGCAATCCACCAGCCTGCTGAATGGCAGTGTTTCTGACCCCTCTGGCGCGGCGGTTGCCGGCGCGAAGATTACTTTGACCGAACCGGCAACGGGATTGCAGCGGATTACCACAAGCAATGCGTCAGGACTCTACCAGTTCCTTGATGTGCCTCCGGGCAAAACTATCGGCTGGAGGCAACCGCAAGCGGCTTCGCACCGTATCTGGTGTCGAAGGTGACGCTCGTTGTCAAAACCCCCTCTACCATACACATTCAGCTACAGGTTGCGGGTGCGACAACATCGGTCACCGTCGAAGGTGAAGCGCCGCTTATCAATCGCACCGATGCATCCCGGGCAACGTGATCGAGGAAAACCAGATCGACGAATTGCCCATTGCCGACCGCAACGTAGTGCAGTTGCTCAGCCTGCAGCCTGGTGTGGCGTACCTCGGGAAATCAACTGGACGCCAAAACGGACACACGGAGCGGTGCAGTGAACGGCATGCGCAGCGACCAATCTAACGTCACGCCCGACGGCATTGGGGTCAACGACCAGAATAACGGTTACGCGTTTACCAGTGTCCTGAACGTGCCACCCGACTCGGTCCAGGAATTCCGCGTCACCACCGCCAACGCCAATGCCGACTCCGGCTATTCCAGCGGCGCTCAGGTCGCGCTGGCGACCAAGAGTGGAACGAACAGCTTTCACGGCTCGGCCTACGAGTACAACCGCAATACCATCTTCAGCGCCAACGACCCGTTCTTGAAGGAGTCCCAGCTAACCAATGGCGGATCCAACAAGGCGCCGGAGCTCTTGCGCAATGTATTCGGCGTCACGGGGGGAGGGCCGATCAAGAAGAACCGGCTCTTAGGTCACCGACAGTTTGAACTGGACTCGGAAAAATCACACGCTTGAGTTCGGCACCGATTTATTTCTGATTCGCAACAACCACATCAGTTACGCCAACTCCTTCTCCGACGTTCAGACTAACGCGGTATATCTCGACACCGGCGGAATCGCCTACCCTGGCAGCCCCAGCCCGCTGGATCCGGCCAACAACACCAATCCAGCCACTGGCAAACCCTATCCGAACATCGACAAAAATTTCGGCCCGAACTACGACAGCGCGACGACGATCCTGTTGGGTATTTTCCCCGAGGGTGACGGTATTTACAATTCTGCTCGCAACGGCGCGGCGTTGCCCCAGGGCCAGGCGATCAACCGCCGCTATGCGATCAATGACTACGAGTTTTACGGGCAGGATACCTGGCGGATGACGCCTCGATTGACGGTCACTTACGGCTTGCGCTGGGTGCTCGAAGCTCCGCCTTACGAAACCAATGGATATCAGGTCGCACCTTGCGTGGAGGCTGCCGGCGGCGGCTGCACCAATCAAAATGTCGCCGACTGGTTCAACCACAGCGCCGCATTGGCCGCGCAGGGCCAACCGGCCAACAATGCCGGAGAGATGTCTTTCACCCTTGGCGGACCCAAAAATCACGGTCCGGGACTGTGGAACTGGGATCACAAGAATTTTTCACCGAGAATCGCCGTGGCTTGGGCGCCAGATACTGGCGACGGATGGGTCTCAAAGATTCTTGGGAAGAAAGATCAGTTCTCGATCCGCGGTGGTTACAGCATCATGTACGACCACTTCGGTGTTCCAATCGTGAACAGCTTTGACCAAAATGGCTCTTTCGGCCTCTCCACCCATCTCGGGAACCCCGCTGGTGTCGTGTCACCCGCCAATGCCCCACGCTTTACTTGCCTCGTTCCGGGATCATCCGGTCAGTCCTGCTTGCCACCACCCTGCCCGTCTTTAAATGGGCCGGGCTGCTTGTTCGGCCCAGCGCCGTCAGGCAGTTTCCCGGTTACACCGAGCAACAGCGCCTTTGCCATCAACTGGGGGCTGGATCAAAGTGTAAAGACTCCCTACGCGCACGTCTTCAATTTCTCGCTTGCGCGCCAAATCACCTCCCACTCCTCGCTCCAGGTTGCCTATGTGGGCAGCATCGCCCGGCGTCTGCCTTTGCAGGTCGATCTGGCCATGCCTACGAATGTAACTTCCAGTGGCATGACGTATTTTCAGGCCGCCACCATGCTCTCGAAGTCGGCAGCCGCCCGCACCGACGTCAACCTGATCCAGCCCGTACCATTTTTCGAGAATCTTTTTCCCGCATGGGCTGGCGTGACGACGCAGAGCAACCTCGGCAGCCAAAGTTCGTCCCTCAATTGCGCACCCGGCAACCTTCCCGCGAATCCGACAGCCACGCAAAACATCTACGAGCTCTGGAACTGTTACGCGCATAACGAAACTTTCTCGCTGTTCAAAATGGATTTGCCCAGCTCCAATAATGGGTTGAGTCCCGCCCTCCCGAACAGCAAGTACGGCCCGTACACCTTCTACCACGACCAGTTCAGTTCGCTGTACGCTTGGCGCAACATCGGCACTTCCGACTACAACGCGCTGCAGGTGACCTACAATGCCCGCTGGGGAGCAAACCTGCAGGCGCAGTTCAACTACACGTTTTCGAAGTCGTTCGACGAGGCTTCGGCAGCCGAGCGAATCGGTCCGTATGAAGGAACTGGTGGAACCGGCAACGACTTGAACGGCGGCGGCATTGTCATCAATTCCTATGATCCCCTGTCTCTGCGCGGGCTCTCCGATTTCAACGCCTTCCACCAAGTCAACGCGAACCTGGTCTACCATCTCCCCTTTGGCAAAGGCCAGATGACGGCGGGAAACGCGGGCCCCCTGATCGAAGCCTTAATTGGCGGGTGGCACGTCTCCGGCGTGTTCCGCTGGACCAGTGGGTTCCCGATCACGATTGACAACGGTTTCACCTGGGCTACCAACTGGAACATCGAGGGCGATGCCGAACCGAACGGGCCGCCTCCGGTCGCGTCTAACCCCAAAAACGTCGTTGTGAATGGTGTTGGCGGGCCCGACATCTTCGCCAATCCGGCTGCGGCTGAGGCGGCTTTCCGTCCAGAGTGGCCGGGCGAATCAGGGGCTCGCAACAACGTCATTGGCGACGGCATGTTCAACATCGATACCGGGGTGAGCAAGGATTTCTCGCTTGGTGAGCAGAGGCGTCTGGAGTTCAGCTGGCAAGCGTTTAACGCCACCAACTCGGTGCGCTACGACGTGCGCGGACCGCTGGCCTCCACCGCTCAACCCTCGCTCTCCGACGACCCAACCCAGTTCGGCAGATATCATTCGACGCTAACCACGCCTCGCTTCATGCAGTTCGCCTTGCACTTCGTATTCTGAGGTTGTGCCGTGCGACTCGTCCCGAGAGGTTGGAATGACCTTCATTCATCGGCTGGAGAAAAATAGCGCCCCAAAAACTGGGGTGCCGTAGATGTTGCCCGCCGAGTCCGGTATCAATCCCGCGTAGGGCACGTTTGTTCGGGCCTGCGCCAGTCCACGTGAACCAACAGGTAGTGGGCCTCATGCGCGATTAGATGCTGCGGGAGGGTAAACGTAAGATCGATTTGTCGCCGTTTCAAGTCCTTGAAAGGATACCCAATTTCTTGGCGGATGCTCCGTCACACTCTTGGCCGCAATGCACGCGATTAGCGCCTGAAAATGCAACATCCGGAAACCGCACACAGTGGAGGCCCGTAATCAATCCCGCCGACCAGTCCGATATGATTCGCGGTCATGAACATCGACAAATTTCGGTCGCTTGTGGACGACATCGATCTTGCGGCTCCCAGTGAACAAGGCAACGCCGACAGCCACGGCAATGCAGCCAATGTGCGTGAGGCTTTGCTAGCAAGAGGTTGGGCAAATCAGTTTCGCGAATGGGCAGGCAGACTCCGAGAGGCAATCAGTACCGGAATTGATCATAGATAGCCCGCAACTGATACTTGCCCGTGAACCGACCTTCCGAAACCCGTAACCAATCTAAGCGATCTAAGAAGAGTGCATAAGGTAATAGAAGAGGCAGATAGAACCGAGATAGAGACTGAGGGCTGTCAGGGCCTGTACGCTTAACGTACGTTCCGCTAAGCGTTGCTAGGCAACGCGGAGCAAGCCGGGGACTTATGAGGGGTTTAAGCGTAAAGGGATGTTTCGCCAGTCAATTAGTCCGTAGTGTCTTGCTGCTGCCCTCCTCTCACCTTCTGCAAGGCTTCGTTGCACACGTTGAGTGGTTGCTGCTCCATAGCATCGAGGGCAAGTTGTGCTTCATTGACTGCGGGCAGTATGTGGCTCGCGTCTGTCGAACTCCGCGTCCGCTGAACGGCGTATTTCGCATTGTTGTAGTTTTTTGAGATGATTCGCATTGCTGTCTGGCAGTTTTCCAATTGAGTTTTCGCGTTTGGAGAGGAAGGCTCCCGCTGGCCGGTCGCCGCTAGAACAATCAAGGACAGCACCATCGAGATTCCCGCGGTTGCCCGTTTTACACACATCTCTTCTACTTCGCTGGAATTATGTAGCCAACCAATTAAACCTCAGAGTTAAGAACGCAACAGCATCCGCGTCAATACTTAGCAGGCCATTGTGGTCGACAGGATAGCACGTCACGCTTGACGAAAGCTGGCAATATCGCGTTTTGACCGCCGGTGATTTCACCGTAATCCCGATGTTGCGATAGTTGTCCACCTGTGCAGATCAGCAGAACGGAAGACAGGAAGGTAGTGTCGCTGTCAACGAGCAGTTGGAGGTACAATGCGGATTCCTGGCATCTCGGTTTTCTGCCTAGCAGCATCTCTGCTCGTCGCAGAATTACCTCACCCAGATCTCTCCGGTAAACGGCGGATTGATCGGGGCAAGTGCAAGGTAGCGTGACATGAAACCAGGTTCAGCGGATCATCAATCGTCAGAAGCGAAGGATGTCGTTGTGTTCGACATCCTCCGGGGGTCGAAGTGCACCGATTGCGGAAAGGAGCTGTAAAGGGACCCGTTGGCCCTGCTCGGCAGAGTGGTCCCTTTTGACCATGCAGTGAAACGCATGCCGTGCAAGAATCGGGAAGTCTGATAGCCAAATTCAAGAGAACACCAACGGTATTGGGGGTGGCATGACGAAGCGAGGGGAGATCGCTCCTATGGACAAATCGAGGGATCAAGACCAAGGCAAGGGCGCTGTGGAGCAAGACCAGAATAATCAGGGGGGCAATACCAGCATGAACGGCCAATTGGGCCACCGGGATGAGGATGTAGGGTTGAAAGGCGCTGATTCTGACTTGTCCGGGTGAAGGAGGCGGCAGCTAATCAGGCTGTGGCTTTGGAGCCGCAGCCTCATCAGCAGCCTACCAGTTCCGCAGCGTGCCGGAATAGTTCACTATTGGACTTGCCGCGATGAGCCCGCCCGCCAAGTGCGAAGAAAAGCAGGAAGGGGCCGGGGAGCCGCACCCCAGTTCGGATTTCCGGGTTTACGTTTCGTACCTGGCAGAACGATGAGTCTAGCCAGACTCAGGATCATACTCTACCAACCGGGATCGACGCACTTCGAAGCGAGGTAATCGGGGCACGAAACTCGGAAGGAAGCGAGTGACTGTCGACCTCGTTCAGATCGCCGCGCTGAGCGAACAGGGACGCTCCTGGCGAGCGATTGCGGGCGAGCTGGGGATTCGGGAAGGGGGAAGGCACGGTTCGCCGTGCCGCTATGGCGCGCGCCAAAAACGTATTGTCGGCCTTGTCATCTGCCACTTGCGCCCATACAAGACGCCGGACAGAAGCTCACAAATGGGAGGGGGCCGTCCGCGCGGAAAGTCTCGCTATTCTCTCCATCATGTTTTTGCATCCTCCTTAAAAAAGCCTCGCCGGCTGCCACGCTTATCCACTCATCTGGTGGACATTCTTCGCACGCCAGTTAAACCATCGAGGGGGCAAATAGAAAACGCAGATCGAGCAAGTGCTCGACAATCTGCAGCAGGTTCGCTGGCGACTCGCTTTTGGACACAAACGCATCTACCCATCTCATAGCACTCTCTGGCAGCCCATCATCTGCGGAAAGGAGAGCGATTGGGACATCGGGTTGGTCAGCTTTCATGCGCTCTGCGACCACATCCCCGTCCATTCCGGGCATGTGATAATCCAATAGCACCAAGTCAACCGGATGGGACGCCAATAGTTGCAAAGCTTCTGCTCCGCTGGTGGCGACCAGAACCTTGCACCCAGCATCCTCCAACAGCATTTTGCGACCTTCAAGTCCATTCCATTGGTCATCGACACAAAGAATTAGAGATTTTCGCCTCATAGTACTCCTTCCGATTTTTCGCCGGACAAGCACATGAACAACTTGTCTCTGCGTCGTTCGCGGAGCAGCGCCTCCATGCGCCAAGCAAGATCTGTACCAAACTCACAAAACACAGCAGAGTACAGCCTTAATCTAAAAGAGACTTGGAAGCCTAAGCCCCTAGTAACGACGGACACCGAGAAGGTCCCGTACCCCGCGCCAATGTGAGAACGGGTATTTTGCCGTAGGAAAAAGTGGCCGGTTCTCCCGCCTAAGTTACACAGATGTTTCTATTGCTCGCGGCACGTATGTGCTTGCAAAAGCGATAGATTTCGCGGCTGGCCTACTGCTTGCTCCATCACAGAATAGTTGGATTCACGAATACAGCGCGCGTTCGAAAGCGGGACGTCACTCAGAATCGATCGAGCGTTAGAATCTAACGCGCTCCAAATTATAGTGACCAGAAGGAGGATGCCATGAACTGGGAACAGACAAAAGGACGATGGAATCAGACGAAGGGAGCTGTCAAGAAACAATGGGGCAAACTCACCGACGACGACTTGACCGTCATCGCCGGTCAACGGGACCAGCTCGTCGGCAAAATACAGGAAAGGTACGGTATTGCGAAAGAAGAAGCCGACAAGCAAGTCAAGACGTGGGAGTCCGTGAAGGTAAACGAGCCCGAGGATGTCCGGTCAGAAGAGGAGCGCAAGGCCAGCTAGATTTCTACGCCATAGGCTTCCTCCTGGCGGGAGCGGAGAGCGTGCTGGAGATTACATTAAGCAGGGTCTCGGGCTATCACCGCTCCCACAGGGGGAGAGACAACGCACCACTTATTCGCTTCTATCACGCACGCTCCGGATCACACAGTTAAACGGCCTCGGCTTCTCCACTGTCGAGTCAATCTCGCCGCTCCGAGCCATCGTGGATTATGGCTTGGATCTGAGAAATTTTCATGTTGTTTCGGGGGCCGCAGGCCCTACCTCACAGTGAAGGGGTCGATCCCCCACGATTCAGCCCCGAACCCACTTGCCATGTTTTGGTAGCAATTTGGTAGCAATTGGCACCGAGTATTCCGGTTCTGCCTTCCTCCGGTTATTAACCCCTTTTGTATCAATAGCCGGCTGCTGCACCCCTACCTTGACACGGTAGAGGTCAGGAGTTCGAGTCTCCTCGTGCCTACGATATTTTTCATACAGATAGCGGTAGGCTCCCATCCTCTTTGGTAGCATTTGGTAGCAAATCGGCAGACGCCGCAGCTTGATTGTGCGTTAACTCCTCGTACATCGACTCAACCATCCGCCCCACACTCTCCGGCAACTCCTGCATGTACTCGTTGGCCGTGGTGTCGGCCTTGGAGTGCCGCAGGTGAGCTTGGATGTCCTTCACCGACCCCTTGCGCTGCGCCAGCGTTGCCATCGTTCTGCGCAAGACCTGGAAGTTCAGTTTCGGTAATCCAAGTTTCTCCGCCAGCGGATTCAGGATTCGGTTTCGATAATTGCCGGTATCCATGAACCCACCATCGGTGTTGGGAAAAATGAAAACGTCGGGTGAAGAGTCAGGGCACTCTTGCTTCCATAGCCAGAGATCGTCGACCATTCCCTTGGGTAGAAGAACGTCCCCAAGGCTCTTTTCCGTTTTGCCAAACGGTTGAATCTTTCCTTTGTAGACGGTCTCGCTAATCGTGAGTCTACGGCCGTCGAACGACCTCCACCGCAGCGCGAACAACTCGCTGGGGCGAAGCGCGTCTGTCATTTCAAGCGTCAGTAGCATACGATCCCTGGTTGCAACGCCGGCGAGCACCGCCCGCAATTGATGCCACGTCAGCGTTGTTTTGTCTTTCTCCCGCAGATTCCGCGGAATCTTGATTCCACGCGTCGGATCTTTCAGCAGGAAATCCTGCTCGACGGCCTCAGCGAAGATCGATTTCATATAGGACCGGGCATGCCTCACCCGGTCCTCTGAGAGAAATGTAGCGAGATGCTTGAGATGTTTCTGTAAGGTGAACTGCTCAAAGGCCTCCAGCGAAACACTGTCAAATTTCTCGACAAGATCCCTCTCGATCTGAATCTTCTTCACTTTCTCTGTCTCAGGTCTCCAATCGCGTAGCGGATAGTATCGGTTGCGGACGAACCAGCCAAAAGTGACTGAGCCGTCCTTCATGATCCTGCCGCCAAGATTCTGCCCCGTCTGCTTTGCTATTTCCTTCTGCAATGCCTCCCGGGCCACGCCTTTTGTCAGCTGAGATCTGAGCCCGAGGATGACGGAAACAACGTCTGCTTTTCTTTCGTTGGTAATTGGGTCCAGGACCGTCCTGCGGTAGTAGCCGTACCACTTCTTGCCACGGAGAACGACCCACCCATTCTGGTGCGATTTACCCATTTCATTCCTCAATTTCTGTGGGGGAACAAGTGGGTTGCGCCATTCTACACCCCGACTTTCGACGTCGAGTGTTGGTGAATCGTTCTTGTTCTAGGATGAACTCTTCGATCTTGCTTGCCCGATAGCGGAGCATTCCTGCTCGTCCAGGGCCATCGCCAAAACGTATGACGGGTAAGAGCGGCGTCTTTCTTGACGAGTGATCCCAAACCCAATCGAGCGATGTATTCAGGCGTTCAGCGACCTGCTGGGGCGTGAGCAAGGGATCGTTTTCACGCCAATCGCATGCCGGTACAGCCGGTTTCGGAATCGTGGCCATGTGAGCAATCAACTCCCGGACGAAATATAGACCGTGCGCTCTTCTGGACCAGGTCGGAACTCTTCTCGCCAGAAGCCACAGGCACGAATTTGATTTATTCCTTCCCTCACCGGCGAGGCGAATTCAGGGGTACCCGAAAACTGTTCCCGACCGCAGCAGAAAAATCAGTGTGGAGGGGCATCGTTCGTTCTTGGGAAGGTACATCGTGACTTCTCTTGCTGCTAGTGCGATTGAGCTGGGCTACTTTTTCGCCGGCTCCAATAATTTTTCTGTGGAAATCTCCGGATCGGGCTGAGAAAATCTTACGTATGCGCGCGCCACGGGAAGAGGAAAGCTACGGACATTTTTCGCGCCGAAGTCGATTTCGAACAAGTGCTCTACCGCCTGGCGCTGCATGCTCAAAGTCTGTTCACAGCCGCGGCATGCTTAGGGCGGCGCGACGAACTCGTCTTGCCCGGTGGAGACAGTGCCGCTGACCTGGTCAGCGCCACCTTGCTCAAGCTCCTCGACCCTTTGAACACATCCGTGACATGGTCTTCGACCAAAGGACCGCCCACAACCGCGGGGGTTCTGGCGTATTTGCGCGAGGTGCTCAAACGCGACTTTCTCGATCTGGTTCGATCGAAGCGCGCCAAGACGAGCGTTTACCCGGATGACGAGAGAGCCGTCGGCGAAAACCTGTCGGAATCCTCCCTCGATCAGAGGACCTCGAACTTTGGGAACCCCGAAGACGAACACCTCCGGCGCGAGCGTCTGGTTTGGCTGGTTGAGCAGTTCAAAGATTACCCCGAGCTTCTCGAGATCGTGAGGTTGCAGATGGTGCCGGAGGGCTACAATGCCTTTTCGAGCCAAGAACTGGCCGAAAGGCTGAACACAACCGTGGTGGAAGTCGAGCACCGGAGGAGACGTATTAACTTTAGATTGCGGAAGTTAGCGGATGCTCGTCTGATCGGAGAGGCACAACATGTCTAAGCCGAATAATCAGCCACTCGCCGAAGACATCCTGCGCCTCGCGGATTCCCTCGTGGACGACCCCATCGCGAACGTCGATGAACTGCGCCGTCAATTACGGGAAGGAGGTATCGATCCCGATGCGCTGAGGGCCCGGTTTCATCACTCCGCCACCCAAATCGCGAAACGGGAAGAAGCCGCAAGCCGACCTGTGCCTCTCGCTCTCCAGCAAGCGATCGAAGCGACGCGCCCGGCAGACGGCCCCGAAGACCAATTTGAAGACCAATCCGAAAGCCAATCCGTCACCGCCATCAGGATCGCCGACCATTGGCTCCAGCGGCTCTTGTCGCCTCTCCGATTTCCCTCCAATCTCGAGACCGCCCGTGCGTACCGTAAGAGCAGCCAGCTTGCGAAATCCGATCAGCAGGAACTCGACCAGCTGGAATCCGAGTTGAAGGAGAGAGTAAAGAAGACAAATCCGGACTTGGACCTGGTGGCCCTGGTGAGCGAGTCGTTTCTCCGTCGCTTTGGCCTCGACAGCCGCGATCGGTTGACGGAAATCGCCGGGGAATTTGGCATTGACGTCCTTTATCGGCCGGCCGAAAGCTATGATGGTGCACTCTTACGCATCCGCGACGCCCAGCGCGGCTGTATTGTCATCAACTCCCGGATTCGCGAGGAGTCCCGCAAACGCTTCACCCTGGCCCACGAAATCGGACACTTCGTTCTACCAGGCCAGCCGGAAGTCTCCTCCCCTTGCAAGCAGCAAAGGATTGAAAACTGGGACGCGGATCTCTATCGTCCCGAACTCGAAGCCAACCGCTTCGCCGCCGAGATTCTGATGCCCCGGGGACTCATGGCCGAGTTTGTTCAGTCAGAGCCTTCGCTGGAGTCGATTCGCTCGATCGCAAAGCTTTGTGGCACGTCCTTGACGGCTTCCGCCGTACGGCTGATTACGCTCACTCCGCACCGAGCCGCAGTGGTGTGGTCCCAGAACCAAAAGATCCTATGGTCGAAACAATCCGAGGGATTTGTGCGTTGGATACGGAAAGGTGAAGTAAGGGAGAATAGCTTTGCCGCCCAGTGCTATCGGAAACAAAGCGTGCCCGACCAACTGGCACCAGTTCCAGCTTCGGCGTGGCTGTATGAAAAAGGCTTGCGAGAAGGAGCCCAGATCTGGGAACAATCCGTAGGATTAAAGAACTATGGAGCGGTGTTGTCATTGCTGGTGATCGTGGAAGCGGTGGAAATGGGGAAGTAACGGAGAGGCAAGAAATCGGGCCTGCCTCTCTCAATTGTACCGAGTTGTACCGAACTTCCGTGGCCGCCATTGCAGCACCGCTCTTTAGTAATCCTCCGTAGCACCTCCGGCCAGCTGCCATCAGAGCGGGCGTGAAGGTTGAGGCAGGCCAGCGGTTCGGCCTGCACAATCTGCGCCACTCGCTTTTCAAGCTGGCTGCGCGTGACGCAGTCCGGTTCAGGGTGCGATTGTGATCCGGGCAAATCCAGGGAAAAAAGAGAACAATGGCAGAATCCCCAATTACTCCGCGTGAGAAAGACTTTGCTGCGTGGTATCAGGACGTCGTGTTGCAGGGCGACATGGCCGAACCGGCAGAGATTGTCAAAGGCTGCATGGTCATCAAGCCGAACGGCTACGCTGTCTGGGAGGTGCTGCAGCGTGAACTCGACACCCGCTTCAAGGCCACCGGCCACCAGAACATTTATCTTCCGCTGCTCATTCCGCAGAGTTTTTTCAAGAAAGAGGCCGAGCATGTGGAAGGTTTCGCGCCCGAGTTGGCGATTGTCACGATTGCCGGCGGAAAAGTGTTGGAGGAACCTTACGTCATTCGTCCGACCTCGGAAACCATCGTCGGACATTTTTTCGCCAAGTGGATCAAAAGCTATCGCGACCTGCCCGTGCTGATCAATCAATGGGCAAATGTGCTGCGTTGGGAGCTGCGTACGCGAATGTTCCTGCGGACGACGGAGTTCTTGTGGCAGGAGGGGCATACCGCGCACTCATCACACGACGAAGCGCTCCAGGAGACGTTACGCGTGCTGGACATTTACGCCGAAGTGGCGGAAGACCTAATGGCAATGCCGGTGATCAAAGGGGCCAAAACGCAGTCGGAGAAGTTTGCTGGTGCTCTCCGGTCGTACTCGATCGAGGCCATGATGCAGAACGGCCTGGCGCTGCAGGCGGGCACGAGCCATGACCTGGGGCAGAATTTCGGCAAGGCGTTCGACGTGCAATTCCAGAGCAACGAAGGCAAGCTGGATTATGTCTGGCAAACCAGTTGGGGCGTGAGCACGCGGCTGATCGGTGGGCTGATCATGACCCACTCGGACGATAGAGGGCTGGTGCTACCGCCGAAGGTGGCGCCGCAAAAGGGCGTCCTGGTGCCGATCTTCCGCAAGGATGAGGAACGCGCCCAAGTGATGGAGCGGGCCACGAAGCTGGCAAAAGATCTTGGAGCGCACATCGACACGCGAGACGGGCTGACACCGGGTGCGAAGTTCTTTCACTGGGAGCGTCGCGGAGTGCCGGTTGTATTTGAGTTGGGTCCGCGAGACGTGGCCAGCAGCAACATTGTAATGAAGCGCCGCGACACGGGAACGAAGGAAGTGGTCCCTCAAGCGAAAGCGGTGGGAAAGTTCGCGGCGTTGCTGGAGACGATACAGAAGGACCTCTACGCTCGGGCCAAGCAGCGGCTGAAGGACAACACCGTGCTGGCCAATTCTCTCGACGAAGTCAAGACGATCCTCAACGACGTGACAGCCGAGAAGGGTGGCGGAAAGTTTGTCATGGTGCACCTGAAAGACGGTCCGCAGAACGATGCGAAGATTAAGGAATTCAAGGCCAGCGTGAGGAACATCCCCTCGGTGGATGAGTACGACGGAGCGGGCAAGTGCATCTTGACGGGGGAGACTGTGGACCGGCGCGTCGTGATCGCAAAGGCGTACTAGAAGCAGAATAGGGACCGCTGCTCTCTTCTACTACATTCTCGTCCAGACGGTCTCCGGCGGACGCTTACCTTGTGTCTGGCCTGCTACACTTTGCTTCTGAAATACCGAGAGGCATTGTAGTCACGTCCGGGAGAGCAGAATCGCAGAATCGACCTCACGCAAAAGTTCTCGCTATCGAAACTCTCCGAAGCTTGAAAGTAATACGACGCCAGCCAATACGCCGGCCATGACGACTGCCAGTAAAGGCGGCAGACCCAACGCCGCACTGACTAGGGCTCCGACGATCCAAATCGCAAAACCCCATCTGCCAGCTCGTACCCGTCCACGCCCGAATTCTTTCCCGACTGCATCCTGCATGCGCATTCTTCTAGCATCCACAAGTATCTACCAACCAAACCCAGAAGTTAGGGTACACAAGTTGTGCGGGTCGTTAGAATCGAGACTCGGGCCGATCCGGCGGCGCGGTTGTTGGGACGTTCTGGCGTGGAAGGGCGACGGCGTTACTTTTGTGGAATGCAAGCGAAAACGGAAAGGCCGGATGACTTCAAACGAAGCGAAGTGGCTCGAATCGGCCCTAAAGGCCGGGTTTAGCCTTGAGAATTTTTCTATCTGCGAGTGGAAAATCGAATGATGAAGGAACGTTGCTGGCATCCGTCTGATCGGCAAGCGTCAGAGGTGTCGCTGGGGCGTGTCCGCCTGAAACGATTGGCTGCGCTGGTATATTGCCGAGCCAATTGCCGTGCACAGGGATAAGCGCAGGGGTCGGCCACGACTCGATGCGCGGGTCCACATTACCGCGGTCATCCACCATATCTGTCCCCATGACTGCTAAATACGGGTCGGCCCCTTCTGCACGGAGTTCGCGTTCAATGTATCCAGGAGCCAAGCGGCCTCGGTCAACAGGCGGCACGGGCTTGTGTTGCTGTTCAAGCATTTCATCCTGTAGGGCCTGATCAGAGCCGCGAAGAAAATGCATGGCCCCCATTATGAGCAATGCGCGATGATGTCGGGCCAGAACCTCATCTTTGACCACATGCAAATACCACTGTTCGCGTTGTGCCTCGTAGGGAGCGAAATCTTGCGCTGTCTTGATCTTGTCCCAATCGCCTGGTGGGCTCCCCATAAGGAGTCGGATCCGGTGCTTGCTAGGACTTTGCAGATTCGCTTCGCGTACCGCTCGGTAGAACCATCCGTACACAGGAGACACGGACGGAACCGCTGCGATCATATTGCGCCATGCCTTTTGGATCTGCTCGAACGGAACGTCCTCGCCAGCGACGTAACGATCCACGCTTTTTTGATATAAAGCATTTCCGAACTCGACGACTATATCGTCCACGTGATCAGCAAATCCGGGCGTCTTCACGAGTTTGCACAGCCATTCATATTCCTGTTTGCTGGAGTGAATTTCTCCAAACATTACAATGTCGTGGTGACCAAGCAACCGGATCATAGCCCGAGTCGCATCTTCCGGCTTCGGCTCTGCGAGATTTTTAGCCATAGCAATCTGTGGG
>Ga0307478_10000688_pt1 | contig 33116 bp, 34 predicted proteins | sample atmos_gasesECM4C_2_FD_203713 | JGI IMG/M metagenome (GOLD analysis project Ga0307478, IMG submission 203713) | Hardwood forest soil microbial communities from Morgan-Monroe State Forest, Indiana, United States - atmos_gasesECM4C_05 | ecosystem: Environmental > Terrestrial > Soil > Temperate...
GGCCGACAACAGCGGTGTCAGCCTGCCCAACCAGGCGATCACCGTGGTGCACCGGTCCGATGGCAGCGGAACGACCTACATCTTCACCGACTACCTCTCGACGGTCAGCCCCGACTGGAAGACCAAGGTCGGCAAAGGTAAGTCCGTCTCCTGGCCGGTCGGTCAGGGCGCCTCTGGCAACGCTGCCGTCGCCACCAGAATCACGCAGACGCCAGGCGCGATCGGCTATGTCGAGCTCGCCTACGTCCTCCAGACCAATATGACCCAGGCGTCGCTGCAAAACCATGACGGCCAGTTCGTCATCCCGAGTCCCGACGGGGCCACGGCCGCCGCCAGCCAGTTCCCGGCTGTCACTCCGACCCAGTTTTCGATCGTCGACGCCCCCGGATCGACAAGTGCGCCCATCAGTGGCTACAGCTGGCTGATGCTCTACAAGGATCAGCCCGACAAGACCAAGGGGACCGCGCTCGTCGACTACCTCGACTGGCTGGTGACCGATGGCCAGTCGTATGCGACCACTGTCCATTACGCGAAGCTGCCGACCAACATGGTCAAAAACGACATCACCTCGCTGAAGACCGTCACCTCGGGAGGCGCCGCGCTCCTCCCAAGCACCGCGCCCGCGTCCTAACGTCGCAATGAGTCGCGGAACTGCCGAGCGGGTGGTTCCCACGCCGCTGGTGGCCGCAGGCCACCAGCGGCATTTCGTCTTAGGCGATCGCATCTTCCGCGCGATGGCGTACGCTGCCGCGCTGCTGGTCATGGTGATCGCGGTCATCTTCCTCATCGCGCTCGCGATTCCGGCGCTGCCCTCGATCACGAGATTCGGGCTCGGCTTCTTCGCCACTCGCACCTGGGACCCGGTGCGCAACGAGTTCGGCGCCCTGACGCCGATCTACGGCACCCTGGTGACCTCGGCCATAGCGCTGTTGATCGCCTTTCCGATCGGGCTGGGTGCCGCCCTCTTCCTCGCGGAGGACGCCCGCCTTCGCCTGCTCCGCGGTCCCCTCTCGTTTTTGATCGAGTTGCTGGCCGGCATCCCGAGCGTCGTCATCGGGCTCTGGGCATTCTTCACGCTGACCCCGTTGATGCGTAACAACGTCGACCCATTCCTTCAGCACACCCTGGGCTTCCTCCCTCTGTTCCGGGGAACGCCGTCGGGCTATGGATTCCTCACGGCCGGCCTGGTCCTCGCCATCATGGTGCTGCCGATCATGATTGCGCTGTCGCGCGATGTGATCCGTGCCGTTCCCCGCGAGTTGCGGGAGGCGAGCCTGGCGCTGGGCGCCACCAACGCCGAGACCATCTGGTCGGTCATCCTCCCGTACGCCCGGGTGGGGATCACCGGCGCCGTCCTGCTGTCCCTTGGTCGCGCGCTCGGCGAAACGATCGCGGTCACCATGGTGATCGGCAACACCATGCAAATCAGTACGTCGCTGTTTGCCACTGGATACACGCTGCCGAGCGTGATCGCCAACGAGTTCACCGAGGCGAATGGCACGCTTTACCTCGGTTCGCTCTTCTACCTGGGCGTGGTCCTGGTGCTGATCACGATTGCTGTCAATGTCCTGGCGCGCCTTCTGATCTGGCGGTTTTCGGGATCGGGGCGGGCGATGGCATGAGCCTTCCCCTCGTCCGAATCCTTCTCGATCGAGTGGTCGGCGCGCTGGTCGTGCTTTGCGTGATGGTTGCCGCCATCCCCGTCCTCGTCCTTTTTCTCTTCGTGATCATCAAGGGGTTTCCGGGTCTGTTGACCCCTGGGTTCTTCACCGATCCGCCGCACCCGCAGGGCGTGCCGGGCGGGGGCGTGCTCAATGCCATCATCGGAACGCTCGAGATCGTCGGCCTCGGCTCGCTGCTGGCAGTCCCAGTGGGCGTCCTGATCGGCATCTTTCTTTCCGAGTACGGGCGCAACCAGGTGGGGGACACTGTGCGTTTCATCAGTGACGTGCTGACCGGCCTGCCGTCGATCGCCTTCGGCATCTTCGGTTACACGGTGGTGGTGCTGACCACCCATCACTTCTCGGCGCTCTCGGCATCGGTTGCGCTGGCGGTGCTGATGCTTCCCGTGATCCTGCGGGCCACGGAGACCGCGCTGCTACTGATTCCGAACTCGCTGCGGGAGGCGGGTCTTGCCCTGGGGGCACCGCGATGGCGCGTGACGCTCGAAATCGTGGTACCGGCCGCGCTCGGCGGCATCGTGACCGGCGCGCTGCTGGCCATGGCCCGCGCCGCCGGGGAGACGGCGCCGCTCCTCTTCACCACCCTTGGCAACGATATCGTCCAGACCAATCCACTGCAGCCGATGGGCGCGCTGGCGCTGACCGTCTATCGGAATGCGCTGCTCCCCTACCACAACCTGCAGGACCAGGCGTGGGCCGCGGCGCTGCTGCTCGTGATCCTGGTGGCGACGACCAACGTCCTGGCCCGCGTGTACGTCCGGCGGATGCAGCGGTAGTGGCGGCCAGTGGGAGAATGATGGCTTGGAAGACGATGCAGACTGACGTTGCTCCACCGCCTGCGCCCGGCCCCGACATCGAGCTCAAGCTCGACGCGCGTAAGGTGAACTTCTTCTACGGCGACTTCCAGGCGCTGAACGAGGCCTCGCTGGCGGTGCAATCGCGCAAGATCACCGCCCTGATCGGGCCCTCGGGGTGCGGCAAGACGACCTTCCTGCGGGTCTTCAACCGGATGTATGACCTGGTGCCGGGCGCGCGCGCCACCGGCGAGGTGCGAATCGACGGCCAGGATGTCCTATCGCCGGATACCGACGTCATCAACCTGCGACGCCAGGTCGGCATGCTGTTCCAGCGGGCCAATCCCTTCCCGAAATCGATTTACGACAACGTCGCCTACGGTCCGCACATGTTGGGCTGGTCGAAACACCAGATCGACGCGGTGGTGGAAGAGAGCCTCAAGGACACCGGGCTGTGGAACGAGGTGAAAGATCGCCTGCGGCGCTCCGCGTTGAACCTTTCCGGCGGCCAGCAGCAGCGCTTGTGCCTCGCCCGCGCGCTCGCGGTCAAGCCGGAGGTGATCCTGATGGACGAGCCGGCCTCGGCGCTCGATCCGATCGCGACGCTGCGCATCGAAGAACTGATGCAGGAGCTGAAAGAGCGGTATACGATCGTGATCGTGACGCACAACATGCAACAGGCGGCTCGCGCCTCAGACTTCACCGCCTTCATGCTGATGAACCAGAAGCGGGCGGGCGAGGTGATCGAGTTCGGTCCCACCGACGACATCTTCAATCGCCCCAAAGACGGCCGGACCGAGGATTACATTACCGGCCGGTTCGGGTAGAACCACCATCGTGGCTACCACCAGGACTCTTTTCGATCAGGAGCTCGCCGAGCTGAAATCGGGCGTCGTCCGCATGGGCAGCATGGTCGAACAGGCGATCGCCGACTCGATGCGGGCGCTGGTCGATCGTGACAACGCGTTGGCGAGGATGGTCATCGCCCGCGACCAGGACGTCAACGAGCTGCACCGGCAACTGCGCGAGCGCGCCTTCATGATCATGGCGACCCAGCAGCCGGTGGCCCGCGACCTCCGCCTGATCGTCAGCTTCCAGCACATGGTGCTCGAACTGGAGCGGATGGGCGACCACGCGGTCGGCATTGCCCGGGCCGCGTTGCGCCTCAACGATCTGCCCCAGTTGAAGCCATACGTCGATCTTCCGAAGATGGCTGAGCTCACGGAGTCGCAGGTGCACGAGATCCTGGGGGCCGTCATCGAAGCGGACGAGGACCGGGCGCGGGCCATCGCGGAGCGCGATGACGAGGTCGACGTGCTCTACCACAAGGTCTGGGATGAGCTGGTCCGCTTCATGGTGGACGACCCGGCGAATGTTCAGCGGGCCGCCATCCTGCTCTTCCTCGCCAAGGACCTGGAGCGAATCGCCGACCGGGTCACCAACATCGCCGAAGACGTCGTCTTCCTGCACACTGGCCGGATCGTGGAGCTGAGCTAAGCGTGCCCAAGCGCATCCTCGTCGTCGAGGATGACGCGACCATCCGCGACACGCTCACCTTCAACCTGAAGAAAGAAGGATATGTCGTGACCGTGGCGCAGGACGGCGCCGACGCCGTCGCTCGTGCTCGCAGCTCTCGCCCGGACCTGATTCTGCTCGACCTGATGCTGCCCGAGTTGAACGGCCTCGAAGTCTGTCGCATCCTCCGGCAGGAGGGCAACGTCCCGATCATCATGCTGACCGCCAAGGAGAGTGAGGTCGACAAGGTGGTCGGGCTGCAACTCGGCGCCGATGACTACATCACCAAGCCCTTCTCCCTGCGGGAGCTGTTCGCTCGCATGACCGCGGTGCTGCGCCGCAGCGAGCAGCGCGACGTGCGGCCCGAGGTCGAGGAGGACCGGCTCGGCCGGCTGAAGATCGACCGGGCCGGCCGGCGCGCCATGGTCGACGACGCCGAGCTGAAGCTGACCCCGAAGGAGTGGGAACTGCTCGCCTACCTGGTCCGCCGTCCGGGCCGCGTCTTCACCCGTGAAATCCTGCTGGAACAGGTCTGGGGCTACAACTACCTGGGCGACCGCAAGACGGTCGACGTCCACATCCGCTGGCTGCGCGAGAAGCTCGGCCGTTTCGGCAAGTTGGGATTCGAGATCGTGACCGTGCGCGGAGCCGGCTACCGGCTCGACCCGATTCGCGAACCGGCCGGCAACGGCGAACGCGCGGCCGGCGCCGCTCACTCGTCCTAACCGCCCAGAGCTCTGCGCAACGGACCGGGGCGTCGTCCTACCGTCACGCTGCCGTAACCCGGCCAGCCCCGGCCCCGCGTTATACCGGGATGGAAGCCGACCGCTCAGGGGTCGAGACGGTCCTTGGTCGGCTCTTCGCCTGGCCGCCGGGCGGCGGCCGAGCGCGAGCGCGAGCGGCGGCCACCGCCGAGCTCGACCGCAAGCAAGCCATGTTTCGGGACGAGCTGGAGCAGCGCCTCCACGTCCAACGCCAGCTCCGCGAAAGCGAGGCCCGGGTCGGGGCGATCATCGAGAGCGCGCCAATCGTGCTGTTTGCGATCGACCGCGATGGGGCGATCACCTTCTCCGCCGGGGTTGGACCCGACCCGCTCGGCAAGAAACCGGGCGAGGCCCTGGGATGGTCGGCCGCCGATCTGTTCGCGGAGCATCCCAAGGTCGTGGAGGGCATTCGCCAGGCGCTGTCGGGGATCGAGGGGCGGGCCGAGCTGACGCAGGGGGAACGCACGTTTTCCTTCAGCCTGGCTCCGTTTCGCGATGCGGCCGGCAACACGGCGGGCGCCATCGTGGTGGCGATCGACGTGACCGACGGTCGCCGGACCGAAGCCGCGTTGCGCCAGTCGGTGGAAACCCTGAAACAGGTCGACCAGAACCGTCGCGGCCTTCTGCGCCGGCTGGTTCATGCCCAGGAGGAGGAGCGGCGGGCGATCGCGAGTGACATTCACGACGATTCCATCCAGTCGATGTTCGCGGTCGGCCTCCGCCTGTTCGCGCTCCGCGAGACCCTGCACGATAGCGCGCAGATCGAGCAGGTGGATCGGTTACAACAAAATGTGCAGCAGTCCACCGACCGGTTGCGTCACCTGCTCTTCGAGTTACGGCCGGCCGCCCTGGACGAAGGTGGACTTCCGGCGGCGCTGCGACAGTACCTCGACGCGATGAGCCAGGAAACCGGAATCGAGGTCGAGCTGGCGACGGAGCTGGATCGCAACCCGGCATCGGAGACGCAGGTGATCGCCTATCGCATCGCGCAGGAGGCGCTGGCCAACGTCCGCAAGCATGCCCGGGCCGGCCGCGTCGAATGTGCAGTGTCAGCGGTGGATGATGGCATCTTGACCCGCATCGCCGACGACGGCGTGGGGTTCGATGGCAGCCGCAACGGGTCGGTCCCCGGTCATCTCGGCCTGACCGCGATGCGCGAGCGTGCCGAAATGGCGGGTGGGTGGTTTCGTATCAGGTCCTCCGCTGGCGAGGGCTGCGTCGTTGAGTACTGGATCCCGGACGCCAGAGGGGAGGTTGCCAATGCCGCCTGAGCGCGCGCCGATCACGGTCCTTCTTGTGGAAGACCACCTCCTGGTCTCGGAGGGACTGGCCGCCATGATCAACGCCACGGGCGACCTCAATGTGGTGGGGACGGCGGCCACTGCGGTGGAGGCCGTGCGGTTGTCGACGCTGCAGCAGCCCGATGTCGTAGTGATGGATTCCCATTTACCCGACGCCAGCGGTGCGGACATCGCCGGTCTCATCCGCGAAGGCCAGCCGTCGGTGCCGATCGTGTTTCTCAGCGCCGATGAAAGCGAGGTGGCGATGATCGCCGCCGTTCGCGCCGGCGCCTGCGCCTACCTACCGAAGTCTCGGGCCACGGCTGATGTCGTCGAGGCCGTTCGCCGCGCCGCGGAAGGGGAGATGCTGATCCCCGCCGTGCAGCTGGCGCGCCTGCTCGCCCGCGCCCACGAGATGTCACGAGACGAGGCTGACCGTCGGCGGCTGGTCGAGAGTCTCACACGCCGCGAAATGGAGGTCCTCGCCTTGATGGCCGATGGCCTCGACAACCGCGCCGTCGCTGCGGAGCTGGGGATCGGCTTCACCACGGTTCGCGGTCACGTGCAGAACATCCTCGAGAAGCTGGACGCCCACTCGAAGCTGGAAGCGCTCGCCTGCGCCGCGCGCTACGGCCTGCTCGACGCCGCGTAAGGCCCTAACCCTACCCTCCCCGAGGCGGAGGGCAACGGACACCCTGCAGATGCCGGGGGCGGCTCCCCATCGACTGGGGGCCGACATCGCGCTCGTCCGGCGATATCCTCCTCCACGTAAACCATCCGGGTTGACTCTCTCCGCCGACCACTGCGCGGACTCGCCCGCGGGCAGCGTCGAATCCAAGCAGGAGATGCAGCGGCCCGGGGCACCGGAAGCCGGCGGTCGTCGATGGTCGCGGCGATAAGTCGAGGATAGAAAAGTCCCCCCTCCCCAACCTCGCGCGCCCGCCCTCACGACCGCCGGCTCGTTTTTGCGGGCCGCCCTGCAGCGGTAGGGCACGATCCCGCTACCGCTGCCACACGACATCCCGACCGGAGCGACGTACCCTGTGGCTCATGGTCACATCCGCCACCGTCCCGCCGGCGCAAAGCCGCCACATCGTCGGACGCCCGCTCGCCGTCGCCAGCGATCCGCGCCGTGGGGCCCGCCCCCTCGCCGTCCGCGGGCGAATCGTTCGCCGGTGAGAAATTCGATGAGAACCCTCACCCAGGGACCACCATCACGGCGGCTGCACGGGTCCGGGCGGCGAGCCCCACTCATTCCGCTGCTGCCGGTCGCCTACCGCGGCAGCTACGTGCGTCGCCTGCTGGTGCCGCGACGTCCGGTGGAGCGCGCCCTGCTGTCCGTGATTCAGCAGACCTACCTGGCCGGCTCGAGCACACGCACCGTCGATGCGCTGGCCGAGACGGTCGGCGTCCCCGGCACCAACCCGGCGTTGGTCGACGCCCAGGCGAGAGACTGGGACCGTCGCGTCGACGCCTTCCGGCATCGCCGGCTTCGTGACGGCTACCCGTACCTGATGCTGTTCGAGCGCCCCGCGCTGGTCCGCGAGGCCGGTGATGCCGTGCCGGTTTCGCTGGTCGTCGCGGTGGCGACCGCCGAATCCGGGAATCGCGAGGTGGTCTCGCTCGGCATCCGTCCCGCCGGCAGCGGCACGATCTTCTGGGAGCCATTCCTGCGCGACCTCGAGGCGCGAGGACTGCATAGCCCGGACACGGTGACCTCGGAGCACCTGCCCGGTTTGCTCCCAGCACTCGCGAATGTCTACCCGGGGACGCACTGGCAGCGTTGCCGGGAGAGCTTCATCACGCAGGCACTCGCTGAGGTGCCGCCCGACGGCCGCCGCGCGGTTGAGGCCAGTTTGCGCGCCGCGTTCGCCGAGCCGGACGCCCAGGGTGCGGTGGCGGCGCTCGCCGGTGTACGGGCCCGCTTTGAGTTCGCCTTCCCGGAGCTGGTCGCGATGCTCGAGGAACCGGCCGCGGCGCTGCTCACCTATTACCGGCTGCCTCGGACGGAGCGCCGCCTGGTCGCATCGCTCAACGGACTCGCCTCGTTGCAGCGTGAGCTTCGGCAATCGTGCCAGCTGGTCGGGATCTTCCCGCACCAGGAGGCCTTGCTGCGGCTGGCCGGCACCATCCTGCAGGAGCTGTCGGACGAGTGGGTCGCCTATCCGCAGCGACAGCGGCGGCGACCTATGGGAGGGGCGGTAGCGTGGGCAGGCTCGGCGTCGGGGCCAGCGTGGGTGTTGCGATCGGTAGCGTAGGGGTTGGCACCGGGAGGCTCGGTGTTGGCACCGGAAGAGTCGGCGTCGGCACGGGCAGCGTCGGCAGCGATGGGGTTGGTGGGATCGTCCCCGACCCGGTCGGCGTCGGCGAGGCTCCCGAGCCGGTGGGGCTCGGACCCACGGATGGCCTGGCGCTCGGCTGCGGCGAGCCGGCCTGATCGCGCGATGCGTCCTGTGTGATGTCGGGTGACAGCGGTGCCAGCAATTGCGGACTCTCCGCCCGGTAATCGGCGACCAGCGGTCCATGCACGTCGGTCGTCAACCGGCGAAGGTCCGGTGACCATCCGCCAAGGGTGGCGGCCACCCAGAAGAGCACCAGCACCGCCGTCGCGACCACCGCCCATTGGGTCCAGCGAAGCGTGCGACTCATGCGGCGTCATCCAGACGAATATCCGAAGCATGCGGAGCGGGCTTCTTGCCCATCTCTTCCAGTCGGGCGATGATCGCGGCCTTTCTCGCGGTGAACGCGGCCACCACCGCCGGGTCGAACTGGCCACCAGATTCGCTCTCGATGGCGCGCGCAGCGAACTCGAACGAAAAACTCTTTCGGTAGGGGCGGTCGGACGTCATGGCATCGAAGGCATCGGCGACGGTGACGATTCGCGCCAGCTGCGAGATCGAGCTGCCCTTCAACTTGTCCGGATAGCCCTCCCCGTCCCATCGCTCGTGGTGATGACGGATGGGGTCGAGACTCGGTTGGAGAAAGGGGACGTCCTTCAGCATCTCGAAACCGATCACCGGATGGCGCCGAATGGCGGACCATTCCTCATCGTTGAGCGGTCCCTTCTTCGCCAGGATGGCGTCGGCGACGCCGATCTTGCCGATGTCGTGCAGGAGGCCGGCGCGGCGAAGCACCACGAGGTCCGTCGTCGATAGCCCCATTCCCTCAGCCAGCTCCTGGCTGACGGCGGCGACTCGGGCGGAGTGCTCGAACGTGTACGGATCGCGGGCATCGATTACGCGAGCCAGGGCCTCGAGGTTGCGGAAGTATGCTTCTTCGCGCGCCTGGATCTGCGCTTCGAGCGCCGCCGTCATCTCGTTAAAGCTCTTGGCCAGGTACCCGATCTCGTCCGCCGACTCGACCTGGACCCGACGGCTGTAGTCCCCCGCCGAGACCATCGCCATCGACGCGACCAGGCGATCGATGGGGCGGGTGATCCGGTCCGCGAGCGCCAGACCGATCAGGATGGTGCCGAGGGCGATCGCGCCGAACAGCGCGACCAGGACCAGTCGGATGGCGTTGAGGGAGTTGGTGAGATCGGTGGCGGTCGCGGCGACACCGATGTAGCCCAGAGTGGTGCCGCGCATCGTCCAATCATTGACGAGCAAACGGTAGGGGTGGCTCTGCCACTCCGTGGCGATCCGCACCGGCGTTTCCGGTGTCACCGCTTGCCTGACTCCTGGGGTCAGCGATTGGATTCCGCTCAGCGAGCCGGCGAGTACCTGGCCGAATGGGTCGAAAAATGCCACGACGTTCGCGCTCGACCCCGGAATCGTCTGCACGATCTCCGGGAGGGCCTCACCGAGGAGAACCGCGCCGACGACCGTCGGCGTCTGGGCGTCGCTCCAGATCGGTGCGACCCAGTAGAGCATCGTCGGCGTCTCATTCGATAGGAAGATGTACTTATCGCCGAGCGCGTCGCGAGCTCCCGCCAGCGCGTGCTGGACGGCCGGCTGTCCCGTGTAGCCCGCGCCGCCGGCAAACGTCTCGACGGTGGCGCCGTTGCGGCGGAGGGCGACGAGCTCGCGACCGCCAGTGTTGATCACGCGGAGCACCAGGTGCTCGGGCTGCGCGTTGCCGACGATCGGACCGAGCAGCCGTCCGGCCGCATCGCCATCGCCGCGCCCGGTGGCGGTGGCGATTCCCGCCGTGTCGGCCGCGGCCCGCAGCTGCTGCAACCGGTCGTTCTCCAGCGTCGCCAACCGATCGTTGGTGCGCAGCGAGTTCTGGATCAGGCTGTTATCGGCCGCACCCTCGACCGAGCCACCGACCTGGGCGCTGACGACGGCGACGCCGACCACGCCGATGAAGAGGACGAGCACGATAAAAGGCAAAACGATGCGACGTCGTAGAGACGGGTGCCTGAGCATCGGAATGGCCTTCTTTTTTGCTCGCCCTTTTGCTTCCCTACATAAAGCAACGTCCGGCATCTTCCGTCCTTGCCTAGGCATTACCGCTGAGTCCGCTGTTAGGTAGATCACCACTCCATTCGTAGGGCTTGATACCGCTGCGTCCGGAGCGCGACCTCGCCGTCACGCCACGCTAGTCTCGAGGCATCCCCTCGTGGAGGTGTTTTCGATGCAGAAACTCATGGTGCTGGCGTTGACGGCGCTGGCGAGCGTTCCGGTCATCGGCCTGGCGGCGCTACAGGCCACCGCTCCCGCGTTTGCCGATACGCCGGGCGTCTCGCCGACCTGCTTTCCGCAAACGATGAATCCGCATCCGACCGATCCGGCGGGTCAGACGACCAACACGCTCTTTTGCACTCCGACCAACCCGAATGGGTCCAGTGCCAGTGGCAATGGACCAACCGCTGGCACCAGTGGATCGACCGGGGCCGGCGCCAAAAACGGTGGCGGCTCAACGGCCGGCGGGAGCCAGACCTCACTGGCAAGCTCGACCGGGTCCGGGACGGCGGCGTCGACTCCCGACGAGAGCATGCGGTTCAACTGGGCGTCTGACAGCAACGGCGCCACGACCGCCAGCGGAAAGGCCGCCACGACAAACGGCACTGGCCTCTTTGGCAGCCTGGTCTCGTTCTTCAGCAGCGTCGGCGGTCTCGTCACGCTGTTCGGCCTGCTCCTGCTCCTGATCCTCGTCCTCGCGGCGGTCGCCGTGATGGGCTGGCTTCGTGCAGGCCAGGGCAAGGATTGGTCGTCGCGCTTCTCGCGCCTAACGTTCAGGGCATAGTCGCCGTTGCGCGGAGTCGCCGGTCAGTGCTGATGGCGCTGGCCGGCGAACGCGTCGTGAATGACACTGCCGAGGAGGCCCAGGCCGATGCCCGCTCCAATCCCCGCCACCAGGAAGGAGAGCCACTCATCGGCCACCCGCACGTGCAGATAGAGACCGGCGAGCACCAGCACCAGGGCAAGGAGCAGCCAGCTCAGCCGGTCCATGCCCTCTGGCCTCGACCGGGCTCAGCCGCCGGTCGCGGCCGCGCCGCCGAATCCACCAAATCCGCCCGAGCCGGCCGGAACGATGCTGATGCTGTTGGCCTTGATGCTGCCATCCGCCTGCCGCGTCCCGGTCACGGTGATCGTCTCGGTCTCCTGCAGGTCAGAGGCCTGGCCAACCACGGTCTTGCGCACGATCACGCTCTGGTCGAAGGTGACTTTGACATCCGTGTTGCAGCGGGCGTCGTGGATCGTCAGGCTGTTGGCCGTCAAGTTGGCGACGGTGCCGGTTGCGCCGCGCCGCGCGGCGGCTCCGGATGCACTGGCGGCTGGGGTTGCGCCCGGGCTGGGACAGGCGGCGGCCAAGCCGCGGCCCCCGGCGAACCCGGTGCCCCCGGTCCGTGTGCTGTTCGATGATGCGGCGGCGCTCGCGGTCGTGCCGCCGCCACCGACTTTGTAGCCGCCGTAAAAGCCACCGAGTAAGCCGACGATGACGACGAGCGCGGCGATGGGGAGCTTGATCATTGCATGACCTCCTTGGGGTTCACTCGTAGCGGAGCGCTTCGATCGGACGGAGTCGCGCCGCCCGGTTCGCGGGATACAGGCCGAAGAACAAACCGATGCCGACGGAGATGCCGAATGCCAGGAATACCGACGGCGTGGAGATGACGGGCGTCGGCAACGCGGAGACCGCGACGGGAAGCACTTTCGCCAGGCCGAAGCCGACGAGGATTCCCAACGCCCCGCCGAGACCGGAGAGGAACATCGACTCGATCAGGAACTGCAGCAGAATGTCCTGACGCCGCGCACCGATCGCTTTCCGGATACCGATCTCACGCGTCCGCTCGGTGACGGTGACCAGCATGATGTTCATGATTCCGATGCCACCGACGACGAGCGAGATGCCGGCGATCGCCCCCAGCATCAGGGTGAGCACGCCGGTCGTCTGCGAGGCGCTGGCGAGCACGTCCTGCTGGCTCAGGATCTGGAAGTCGGCCTGGGTTGGGTCCGAGATGTGGTGCCGGTCCAACAGCACCTGGGTGACCTCGGTGGTCGCAGCCGTCGTCGCCTGCGCGCTGGTCGCCTCGACGTAGATCTGCTGAATATTCTTTCCGCGCCCGCCCAGCAGGTAGCTCCACGCTGACGTGATCGGCACGACAACCACGTCGTCCTGGTTGTTGAAGCCGCCCGACGACCCCTTGGGAGCGAAGACGCCGATGACGCGGAAGTTCTGCCGGTTGATCTTCATCACCTGGCCAATCGGATCGGCCCCGCCGAAGAGGTTGGTGGCCACCGTTGGTCCGATGACCGCCACCTTGCTCGCGGCGTCGACCTGACCCGAGGTGAAGAACTGGCCGCTCGCCACCTGGTAGTTGCGCACGGACGGGAAGTCCTGCGTCGTCCCGGTCAGGCTGCTGTTCCAGTTCTGATTGCCGTAGGTCAGCTGCGCCCGCCCGCCGGCGCTGGGGATGGCGGTCACGACGTCGGGTGACGTCTGCCGGTTGGCGATGGCGTTGACGTCGTCGAGCGTGAAGCTCGATCCGGTGCCAAAGCCCTGCTGGACGCCACCCGCGCTTCGCGCGTTGGATGGAAAGACGGTCAGCAGGTTGGAACCGAGGGATTGGATCTGCTGCTGGACGGCGACCGTGGCGCCATTACCGACGCCGACCAGCAGGATGACCGCCGACACCCCGATCAGGATGCCGAGCATGGTGAGGGCGGATCGCAACCGGTTCGACAGAAGGCCGTTGATCGCCAGGCGCAGGCCTTCGAGAATGCTCATCGAACCATCTCCGCCGCAACCGAGGGCCGTTCGTCGCTGACGATGACCCCGTCGCGCACGCGAACCACGCGCTGGGCAAAGGCCGCGATGTCGGGCTCGTGCGTGATCAGGACGATGGTGCGGCCTTGCTGGCTGAGATCCCGCAGCAACTTCATGATCTCGATACTCGATTCGCTGTCGAGGTTGCCGGTAGGTTCATCCGCCAGCAGGATCGCCGGATCCGTCACCAGCGCTCGGGCCACCGCGACGCGTTGCTGCTGGCCGCCCGAGAGCTCGCTGGGCAGGTGGCCGGCGCGCTCCAGCAACCCCACCGATTCGAGCGCGGACATCGCCCGTTCTCGTCGCTGCACGTTGTCGCCCGCATAGATCAGCGGCATTTCGACGTTGTGCACCGCGCTGGCGCGGGGAATCAGGTTGTAGGACTGGAAGACAAATCCGATCTTTCGATTGCGGATCCAGGCCAGCTGGTCATCGGTCAATGCCGATACGTCGTAGCCATCGAGGATGTAGCGGCCGGAGGACGGCTGGTCGAGGCAACCAATCAGGTTCATCAACGTACTCTTGCCGGACCCCGAAGGTCCCATGATGGCGACGAACTCGCCCTCCGGGATATGAAGCGAAATGCCCTTGAGGGCGGCTACCTCCACCTCGCCGGTGCGGTAGACCTTGGTTATCCCCTCGAGGGTGATCACCCTCCGGCGCCTCGAACGACGCCTCCCCCGCCAAAGCCGCCACCGCCGCCTCGGAGCAGGTTACTGCTGGACGCGGCCCCGGCGGCCGCGCGGATGGCTGGCAGCACCACGACATCGCCTTCGTTGAGACCGGCCGTGATTTCGGTGTAGGTGTCACCCACGACGCCGGTGATCACCTCGGTCGGGATCTGCTGACCTTTCGAGAGAACCGTGACCATCGTCGTTCCGCCCGTGGTGTGCACCGCGGCGTTCGGGACGCGGACGGCATTGTCGGCCTGGGCGACGGTGACCGACGCGTTCGCGGTCATCCCCTCGCGTAGCCGCGGATCGGTGCGATTGAGGACGAAGCTCACGTAGTAGTCGACGACGTTCGAGACCACCGTCGCGCTCGGACTGATGCTCAGGACGTGCCCCGAAATGGTCAGGTTCGGGATGGCGTCGAACGTCAACGACGTGGTTTGATTGGCGGCCAGCCGCGCGGCATCCGTTTCAGCGAACGGCATCACGGCGACGAAGCTGCTGGTGTCGTCGATGACCATGAATCCGGATGAGCCCGAGCCTGCACCGCCAGAGGACGGCAGGGGCGCGAGCGACCCCGGCGCCTGGGCGGTTCCGGATCCGGCGACCTCTCCGGGCACGCCGTTGATGCTGATCACGACGCCGGACGTGGGGGCGGTGAGGGTGGTCTGGTTCAGCGCGGCCTGCGCCGCCTGCACCTGGGCCTGGGCGGTGGCGACCTGCGCCTGGCCAGACGTCAGCGAGTTTGGTTTTACCTGCGTCTGCACGGCCAGGTTGTCGCGGGCGGATGTGATCTGCTGCGATGCCGAGTTGATGCGGGACTGGCCGCTGATCGCATCCATCTTCTGTTTGCTCTGGTCGTTGGCGAGCTGGGCCTGTTCCTGCGCGCATTGGGCGCCGCTCGGGCAGTCGGCGTTCACCTTGGCCTGGTCGTTGGCGACGGTCGCGGCGTCGGCCTGGTTGGTAGCGTTTACCGACGCCACCGTGTCGTTGTAACTCTGCTGGGCGTTGTTGACCTGGTGCTGGAGCTGCGCGACCTGCGCGGCCGTGACCGGAGACTGCGTCGCTTGCAAGTTGGCCTGGGCGGATGCGAGTGACGCTTGCGCCTGGGCAAGGGCGGCCTGCTGGGTGGTCGAGTCGACCCGCGCCAGCAACTGGCCGGTCGTCACCTTGTCGCCAACCTTGACGTCGACTTCCGTGAGGACGCCGGCTTGCTTGAAGCTCACGTTCATCCGGCCCGCCGGTAGCAGCGAACCGGTGCCGCTCACCACCGATGAGACGGTCCCGCGGTCAGCCGTCGTCGTGCGAATCGGGACGGCTGCGGGTTGGGCGAAAACCGTGTCGCGGGCGATCAAGCCGACGAGGAGGACGGCGACCAGGCCGAGGCCGACCAGCCACGCGCGCGTTCCCGTCAGCCAGGCATTGCGGCGAAATTGGGGAAGTGGCTTGAGCGTCGGCGCCTGCCGCATTACATCGCCCCCGACCGAATTGTCTGAACCATAGCCTGCGTTAGGGCGTCGCCGACGGTTGGGGCTGGAAGTTGCCCAACGTCACTCCTACGGAAATGTGCTGCCCGTTTCGAATCACCGACAGCGTGACTCGATCGCCGACTTTCTTGGTATCGAGATACTGGGTCAGCTCGTCGACGGTGGCGATCGGGTGCCCGTCGATGGCGGTGATGATGTCGTCACTGGCATCGGCCTGGCCACTGCCCCGGAGCCCGGCGGCAGCCGCGGGGCCACCTGGGGCGGCGGCGATCACCAGCACCCCGGAGGTCGCGCCCGTGATGCCGAGCTGGCTCGCGGTCGATGCCGTGAGCGTTTGAGCGGTGATGCCGAGCGCGGGATGTTGAATCGCGATGCCCTTCTCGAGAGAGGGGAGCAGGCTCTCGGCGCGGTTGATCGGAATCGCAAAACCGACGCCCACGTTGCCCTCGACCGGGCTCTGGATGGAGTCATTGATGCCGATCAGCTTGCCTTGAGCGTCGAGCAGCGCGCCCCCAGAGTTCCCGGGGTTGATCGGCGCATCGGTCTGGATCATCCCCGTCAGTGCGCGGCCGGTCGGTGCGGTGCTCGAGCGGTTCAGGCCAGAGATGATGCCCGCGGTTAAGGTTCCCTGGAGGCCGAACGGCGATCCGATAGCGAGCGCGGTGTCACCCACCTTCAGCGCATCGGAGTTCCCGGGCGTCAGGGGATGAAACTGGTCCGCCGAGCCCGAAACCTGGACCACGGCCAGGTCGGCGCTCTGGTCGACGCCCTTGACTTGGCCGGTCGCCGTATGGCCGTCGCTGAAGGCCACCTGAACCTGCGACGCGCCGTCCACGACGTGGGCATTGGTCAGGATGTCACCCTGGGTATCGACCACGATGCCGGAGCCTTCGGCCTGCGAGAAGGAGCGGGCTCCTCCGCCGGACACGGAGGTCGTGATAGTGACGACCCCGTCCTTGGCTTGCTGGTAGATGGCGGCGAATGATCCAGGCGAGGGTGCCGGTGCGGCGACGCCCGACGCGACCGTCCCATTGTTGGTGGAGGTGTTGGCGGCCGTGGTGCGGTGGCTGGCTATCAGCGCGCCGACGGCTCCGCCCCCGATGCTGCCAATGACCAGCCCGGCGGCGAGCATGGCCGCTGCCATGCTGCGCGCCGGACGGTGGGGAAAGGGGGGAACGGGTTGGACAGGCTGAACGGGCGAAACCGGGGTCGCCGGCTCAGGGGCGATCGGGGTCTCGATAAAGTCCGGTGTGAACGGATCCCGCATAGTCGAGGATCATGGTGCGCCGGAGCGATGAGCCGCCTATGAAAGGTGGCTAAGAGTTCGCTAAGACTTTGGGCTCGGCCGGGAATTCGACCGTGAAGGCCGCGCCGCCCCGTGGATTGTTGGCGGCGGTCACCTGGGCCCCGTGTTCACGGGCGATCCAGCGCGCGATCGCCAGTCCGAGGCCGGTTCCTTCATCGGACCGGGATGCGTCGGATTGGTAGAAGCGCTCGAAAATCCGTTCCAGATCATCCGTCGGGATCCCTGGCCCATCATCGGCAACGACGATGCGCGCGCCTCCGTGATCGGCGTCCAACTTGAGTTGAATCCGGCCGCCGTCCGCCGTGTGCTTGAAAGCGTTGTCGATCAGGATCCAGAGCAGTTGCTTGATGGCGTCGGAATTGCCCTGCACCGGCGCCGGAGTGCCATCCAGCAACTCGACGCGCCTCGACGGCTGAAGGGTCTGGGCCTGCCGCGAGACCTCCTGCACCATCGGCAGCAAATCGATGGGCGCCAGCTCGAGGTGATAGCCGGCATCGGCGCGCGCCAGCGTCAGCAGATCCTGCACCATGCGGCTCATGCGCTCGCTCTCGCCGGCGATATCGTTGAGGGCCGCGACCCGGTCTTCGCTGGTGATGTCGTCTCGCTTCAAGAGCAGGCCGACATTGCCACGAATCGTGGTAAGCGGCGTCCGCAGTTCGTGCGAGGCGTCGGCGACGAATCGACGTTGGGCAACGAGTGCCGAACGGAGTCGCAAGTAGGCATCCTCGAGCTGCCGTAACATCTGGTTGAAACTGCGCTGGAGCCGGCCAACCTCGTCATCGGATCCATCTTCTGGCAGCCGGCGGCTCAAGTCCTGCGTACGCCCGATGTCCTCGGCGGTGGTGGCCATGGCGTCCAGCGGGCGAAGTGCCCGCCCCGCGACCAGCCAGCTTGCGGCGCCGGCGGCGATCAGGCTCAAGAACGCACCGGCCAGAAGAAAGAGTCGAAGTCCGCTTAGCTCACTCTGGATCCCTGCGAGGGACTTACCGACAACCAGGTACCCGGCTGGTCCGGTCGGAGACGCCAGTTGACGCACATAGACTCGCATCAGCGGGCCGTTTTCCGCCTGGGCGTTGGTGAGGTTCCCTTTGTCAAACGGCGCCGACTCCAGAAGGCTGGCCGGCAACACGGGGTCGGCCCCATTGACTTTGCCACTCGAGTAGACCTGGCTCGGATTGAAAATAATGATCTCCACGAAGATGTCGGAGCTCTTCGCGACATCGATCGTCAGCGTAAACGGGCTGGGGCTGAACCCCCGCCGGGAAATCAGCTGGCGCGCGACGTCGTCGCCGCGGACGCGAAGGGCTTCGTCCTGCTGCGAGACCAGGTTTCGTTCGACCAGGACATAGACGAGCGAGCTGAAAATGACCACCGTCAGCGCGACAACGGCGGCGCCGAATAGGGCAATGCGGCCGCGAATCGGGATGCGGTGCCGGAACGCCGTGTGCTGGTCAGCCCACTGCGTGGTCCGGTCCACGAAGCGGCGAAGCGGAGCGAGAAGTGTCGCCGCCAACGCCGGACGGTCGACGGAAGCGCTCATTCCTCCTTCAGGATGTATCCAACGCCCCGAACCGTTTGCAGCAAGCGGGGCCGTCCGCTTTGCTCGAGCTTCTGCCGGACGTAGCCGACATAGACGTCGACGACGTTGCTGCTGGCGCCAAAATCAAAGCCCCAGACGGCATCGAGCAGCTGCTCGCGACGCAAAACCTGCCCGGGATTGCGCATGAAATGCTGGAGCAAGTCGAACTCCTTGGCGGTGGTCGGGATCAGCTCGTCGGCACGGCGGACCTCGCGGGTGGCGAGGTCCATCACGACATCCGCATAGCGCAGGGTCCGGCGGGCACGGGGAGCGCGACGGCGCAACAGCGCCCGGACCCGGGCGAGCAGTTCCTCGTAAGCAAAGGGCTTGACCAGGTAGTCGTCGGCGCCGCTATCCAGGCCTTTGACACGGTCGGCGGTGCCATCCTTAGCGGTGAGCAGCAGGATGGGGACATCGCCCTCGGCGCGAAGCCGGCGTGTCACCTCGAGCCCGTCGATGCCCGGCATCATGATGTCGAGAATGGCGAGGTCGGGCATGCGCTCGCGGGCGCGGGTCAGCGCGATCTGGCCATCGGGGGCCACCTCGACCTGGTAGCCCTCGTAGATCAGGGCGCGACGCAGCGCGGCCGCGATCTTAGCGTCGTCATCGACGACGAGGACGTGGGGCTGCTCCGCCATGCTCGCCACCATCTAAGCACGCTCACATGAGAAGAAACTAAGAATTTTGGTTCGAGTTGCGCGGGCCGGTCAGTGGATAGCGACGATCGTCACAAACATCGCGATCGCGGCGAGCGCCATGAACGCTGTCGCGATTCCGGTGAGCGCCAGGCTGAGCTTGCCACTGACCTGGTGCTTCATCACCGCGTGGTCCGCACCGAGGACCACGATGAGGAGCAGGAGGGGCGGCGCCAGGACGCCGTTGATGACGGCCGCGATGAACAGCGCGCGGATCGGATCGAGGTGGACGAAATTCATCACCACCCCGGCCAGCGTCGCCAGCGCCAGGATGGCATAGAAGGTTGGTCGATTTTGCGGCTTGCTGGCCAGGCTCCCGCCGAATCCAAAGAACTCCTTGATGGCGTACGCCGCGGAGCCGGTCAAGATCGGTATGGCGAGCAGGCCGGCGCCGATGAGCCCAACCGAGAAGACGATGAAGGCAAACGGCCCGGCCAGCGGGGCCAGCGCGGCAGCGGCTTGGTCGGCCGTCTGCACCCCGGTCTTGCCGTGCGCGTGCAGCACCGCGGCGGAGGTGAGAATGATGAAGTACATGACAAGGTTGGAAAAACCCATCCCGATCAGGACGTCCGTTCTGGCAGCGCGGAGCTCGGAGCGTCGCAGTCCACGACGGCCGGCCTGTGGGTCGGTCTGGCCAGCGGCGGCCAGCTCGTCCACCTCGGAGGATGCCTGCCAGAAGAAGAGGTAGGGGGAGATGGTGGTGCCGAGCACCGCGACCAGTGCCACGATGAAATCCCTCGAGAACTCGAGGTGCGGAATGAAGGTGGCCTTGACGACCTCGAGAAGCGGGGGGTGCGCGAAGAACGCGGTGATGACGTAGGCGAAGAGCGCCAGCGTCAACCACTTGAAGATCTTGTAGATGGCCGCGTAGCTGGCGAAGACCTGCAGGCCGATGATCAGCAGCGCAACCGGGACGACCAGCCACAGGGCATGCAGCGCGCCGCGAGACAGCAGCGATCCGCCCGCCGCGACCGCGCCAAGGTCGGCACCGACATTGAAGATGTTGGCGGCGAGCAACCCGAGGATCGCGATCCCCACCAGCCACCCGGGGAACTTGCGCCGGAGGCTGGAGCCCAGACCGACCCCGGTTTGCAGCGCGATCCGCGCGCAGAGTTCCTGCACCGCGCTCATCAGTGGAAAGGTGAAGAGGGCCAGCCAAAGGAGGCCGTAGCCGAACTGGCTCCCCACCTGGGAGTAGGTCCCAATGCCGCTGGGATCGTCGTCGCTGGCGCCCGTGATCAGCCCGGGTCCGAGGAGCTGAAGGAAGCCCAGGACACCCTTGCTCCTGGCCCGGTCGAGCGTCGTCCGACCAGCGGTCGGGCTACCGCCAGCGGCGAGATCCGATGGCGCGCGCCCCTCCGCGAGGTCGCCGGCCGGCGGGATTTTCCGGTTGACGACCGACAGGATCGGGTCGGGGGGCGGCTGGCGCGGGTTCGGATCCGTCATTGGCAAGTGATATTACTACTATCATTAAGCGCGAACATTGCGGCGTCGCGGGCATACTGAGCAGGCCATAACCAGGCGGGCGGCGGCGCGTTGTAACAACGAGCTGCAGGGTCTGGTCAGCTGACAACGTCACTGATAGGATGAAACCGAAATGTCACAGGGAGTAATCAAAATTGCGCTGGCGATGGCATTTGCGGCACTTTTGCCGTCGTGTTTTGGCGCCCAGGTGAATACCGCCCGGCCAGGCGGGTCGGTGGTCCTCGCCTATAACTTCCCGCGGCCGACGCCGACCGGGACCCCTGAACCACAGCCCTCCGTAACGCTTGGCCAGGTCGCCCTCTCGCAGGGTGCCGTCCAGGTGCGCGGCTTCCACGAGCCCGGCGACTGGGCCCATCGCAACTATTGCGGCGCCGGTGCCACCCAGGTTCTACTCTCGGCCTGGATGTCGGACGTGCCCGATATCGAGACGGTGGCAAAGGCGTCGAACCTGAACCCCAACCGCGGTGAATTCGGCGCGGATGCCACCCGGGCGATCAACCAGTACGTCAACCCGGTGGCCGTGCCGGCATTCGGACAGCCGCGCTACAAGGCCGAGCACATCACCGCCCTCGATGAGGTCAAGGCGCGGATCGCGCAGGACATCACCGACCAGCAGGCGATCATGACTCTCGGTCACGGCGTTCCGGTGATCGTGCAGACCATGACCAGGACCATGCCCGGCTGGAACCACTGGAATGCCACCCACATGATCACGATCTTTGCCTTCGACTTCAGCCACAACGACCCTGCGCTCGATACGGTCACCTATGCGGAGACGCCGTCGCCGCTCGCCGGCTACCGCGGGCCCGACTTTCAGACCATCTCGGTCGCCGCGCTCTGGGTCGCGATGCAGGCCTACATCAAAGAGTTCCCCGCCGACCCGATGAACGTCATCAGCTAAGCGAACGTAGCCCGCTCCGCATAATGGGTCCATGGCTCAGCCGCACGACCGTCTCAGCGACGCCGTCTCAATGGAGGCGCTGGTTCGCCACCAGCTGATCCTGCTGGGCGAGGATCCCGCGCGCGAGGGGCTTCGCGACACGCCCGAACGGGTCAAGGAAAGCCTCGAGTTCCTGACGCGTGGCTATCGCATGACGGTCGAGGAGGTCTTCGGCGATGCGACCTTCGCCGAGGCCTACAACGACATGGTGGTGGTCAAGGACATCGAGATGTACTCGCTCTGCGAGCACCACCTGTTGCCATTCTTCGGCCGGGTCCATATCGGCTACATCCCGAAGGGCCGACTGGTTGGCTTGAGCAAGCTGCCGCGCCTGGTCGAGATGTATAGCCGCCGTTTGCAGATGCAGGAGCGGATGACCCGCCAGATCGCGGAGTGCCTGGAGAAATACTTGGAACCGGTCGGCGTCGGCGTCGTCGTCGAGGCCGATCACCTCTGCATGAAGATGCGCGGCGTCGAGAAGCAGAACAGCCGCGTCTTTACCAGCTGCGTCCTGGGCATCTTCCAGGCTGACTCGAAGACGCGGGCCGAGTTCATGGGCCTGATCAAGGGCGCTCCGACCCTTTGACGTCTGCCGGCATGCGTCAACCCGTCGGTTGACCGGTGGGCACGCTCATGGTGGGCACGTCGGGATTCGCCTACGCGTCGTGGCGTGGCAGTTTCTACCCGCGGCGTCTGAAACCCGCCGAGATGCTGGGCTTCTACGCCCAACGGCTGGGGACGGTCGAGGTCAACACCACCTTCTACCGGACGCAGCCGGACGAGGTCGTCGCCGGCTGGGTTGGGTCCGTCTCCCAGGATTTCCGATTCGCCGTCAAGGCTCATCGGCGGATCACCCATAACCGGCGCATGCCCAACCTCGAGGAGGCGATTCGGCTCCTGGCGCACGAGGCGGATGGCTTTGGCGACCGCTTGGGCCCGGTGTTGTTCCAACTGCCGCCGACGGCCCCCTTCGACGAGGGCAGGGTCGAGCGCATCGCGGCCCTGCTCCCGAGCCACTGGCGGGTCGCCTACCAGTTCCGGCATCGTTCCTGGCACACGCCGCAGGTCGCCGAACGGTTGGAGCGGATGGGAGCCGCCCTCGTTCACGGTGACGGGGAGGCCGAGCCGGGACCGCTGGGCCGGGGCGCCTTCATCTACCTCCGGCTGAGACGCGACACCTACTCGCCGCAACGCCTGACCGCGTGGGCGCGGCGCATCGCGGGGTACCTCGAGGGCGGGCGCGACGTCTACGTCTACTTCAAGCACGAGAAGCTAGGCCCCCTCTATGCCCAGCGCCTGTCGCAGCAGGTGCGAACATCTTTTCGTGCCATTAGCCGAGCAGCGGTATAATCGCGGTCAAATGGCCCGGTCTATGTGGCGGGGCGCAATCAGCTTCGGGATGGTGGCGATCCCGGTCCGAATGTACCTCGCCACCGAGGCGCACAGCGCCGTTTCGTTCCGGCAGCTCTGCCCCCATTGCCAGCTCCCGATCAAGCAGCAGCGACACTGCCCCACCGACGATCACGTCGTCGCCTTCAACGACGTCCTCAAGGGCTACGAGGTCAGCAAGAACCAGTTCGTCATCATCGATGAGGACGACCTCGACAAGCTGCCGCTGAAGACGACCCGGACGATCGACATCGTGGAGTTCGTCGAGCGAAACGAGGTGCCGCTAGGGCTGTACGTCAAGTCCGCCTACTACCTGGAACCCGAAGAGGTCGGCGTCAAGCCGTTCGCTCTGTTGAAGCGCGCCCTCGAGGACACCAACAAGGTTGCCGTCGCGAAGATCGCCCTTCGCGATCGCGAGCACCTGTCGTTGATTCAGGTCGAAGGCAATACCCTCCTCTGCAACACGCTCAACTGGCCGGACGAGATCCGATCGACCGAGGAGCTGAACCTGCCGCAGAACGTGAAGATCAGCGACAAAGAAGTTCAGATGGCGACCTCGCTGATCGACAACCTGACGGACACATTCCAACCGGAGCGCTACACCGACGACTACAAGGCGGCCTTCCAGCAGATCGTCGATCAGAAGATGAAGGGCCTGAAGATCGTCGCGCCGACGGCGGCGCAAGAGCCAAAGGTGATGGACCTGATGGCCGCGCTACGTGCGTCGGTCGAAGCCACCAAGCAGGGAAAGAAGAAGCCTGCGGAGAAGCCGGCTGCGGGCCGCGCGGCAAAGGTCAAGGTCGCTGCCAAAACGTCGGCCGCGCGACCGGCCGCCAAACGGCGCACGGCCTAGCTGCGCGTAGTACCCTCCCCTAAAGTGCCGGTCCGTTCGCGAACGGTTGAGCTCGACCTGCCCTTCGAGGCGGCGGTTCCGGATCGGCTGCGGCCGATGCTGCCGATGCCCGCGGCGGAGCCCTTCGACTCGCACGAATACGCGTTCGAGGTCGCCTGGCAGGGCATCCGCGCGCTCGCGCGTATCGACCGAGGCCAGGTGCGCCTCTGGGGCCGCGACCTGCGCGATCTCACCGGTCGCTATCCCGAAGTCCAGGCGTTGGCGGCTATCGCGCCGGCCGAGACGATCGTCGACGGCGAGCTGATCGTGGCCGACGGTGAGGGACGTCCCGATAACCTCGCCATCGAGAAGCGCCAGCAGGCGGCCAATCCAGAGGCGGTGGCGCGCGCCGTCGCTGCGCAGCCCGTGACCTATGTGGTCTACGACGTGCTGTACCTTGCCGGCCGCTCGATGCTCAAGCTGCCGCTGGTGCGTCGGCGCCCGCGGCTGAGCGAGGCCATCCGCTCGTCGGCGCGCATCTACGTGGCGGAACCGGTTGCCGACGACGGCCTCGCGTTGTTCGAAGCGGCCCAGGAGCGCGGCCTCGAAGGCATCGTGGCCAAGCGGTACGACAGTCCGTACCGGGCCGGCCAGCGCCACCCCGACTGGCTCGCGATCGAGGCCGTGCGCCGGCAGGACTTTGCCGTCATCGGCTTCATTCCGCAGATGGGCGATCGACCCCTCGAGGCCATGCTCCTTGCCACCTACAACGGTCGCGACTATCAGCCGGCGGGACGCGTCGTGGGCGGCTTCGATGCAACCACCGCGAAGCGCTTGCGCAAGACCCTGGACGCATTCCCGAGCGCGCCGGCTCCCAACGATCCCCGCTTTGCCGACGACCGGATTTGCTGGGTGGAGCCGCGCATGGTGGTGGCGATCAGGTACAGCGAGTGGGATCGGAGCGGACAGGTCCGGTTTCCGATCTTCAGTGGTGTTCGCCCGGACGTGTTGCCGCAGGAATGTGTCCGGGCCGCGATGGTCGAGCCGCGGCATGCCGCCGGACCGCGGCTCGTCGATATCCAGTTGCCTCGCCTCCCCATCTGAGGCGGAACAGATGAAATACGAGGACATCCCGCGTACAGCCGATGAGCGGGCGACGCTTGTCGCCTTCCTCGAATGGCAGCGGTCGACGCTGGCGCGCAAGTGCGCTGGCCTGACGGCAGAGCAACTGCGAACGCGTTCGGCGGCCCCCTCGACACTCTCCCTGCTCGGACTTATTCGCCATTTGACTGACGTGGAACGAGGTTGGTTTCGGCGGACGCTGGCACTGGAAGACGTTGGCGACCTTTACGCGACCGAAGCGGATCCAGACGCCGACTTCAATGACACCGACGGCGCTGGGGTCGATGAGACCTTCGCCGCCTGGCGCTCAGAATGCGAGCTGGCGAACCAGCACATCGCCCGCTACCAGCTTACTGACGAAGGACGTCAGCGTACGGGCAGAGCGGTTTCACTACGCTGGATCCTGGTCCACATGATTGAGGAATACTCCCGACACAACGGGCATGCGGATCTCCTACGCGAGCGCATTGATGGAGCGACCGGCTACTAACCTTCACCGCAATTGCCCCAGGCGGCTGGGGTTACCAGGCGTGACAACGACACGCGGTGAGTAGCCCGTAAAGTAGGGGGCGTGTCGATCCCGGAGCGGGTCGCGGTGCGCCTTCGCGTCAATGGCGAGGAGACGGCCCTCATGGTCCCGCCCTACAAAACGCTTCTCGAAGTTCTCCGAGAGGACATGGGATTGACCGGCACCAAACACGGGTGCGAGCTGGGCGAGTGCTCGACCTGCGGCGTGCTCGTCGACGGCAAACCCTTTCTGTCCTGCTTGAGCATGCCGCTCGACCTGGAGGGCCGCGAGATCACGACCGTCGAGGGGATGTCAGCCGATGGCCGGTCGCATCCGCTTCAGATTGCGTTCGCCGAGCTGGGTGCCGCCCAGTGCGGCTATTGCACCCCGGCAATGTTGCTCACCGCCAAGGCGCTGCTCGACCGGGATCCCCATCCGAACCGCGACGCGATCATGGAGGCGCTCGCCGGCGTCCTGTGCCGCTGCACCGGCTACCTCAAGATCTTCGAGGCTGTCGAGCTGGCCGCCTCGCGGACAGGAATCGCGGCGCGATGACCCAACCTGCTGAAGAACTGACGGTCGTCGGCAAGCCGCTAATCAAGCCCGATGCGTTTTCCAAGGTCAGCGGGCAGACGAAGTTCGCGGATGACATGGCCCTGCCACGGATGGTCTACGGGCGCATTCTGCGCAGCCCGCACCCTCATGCGCGCATCCTGCGCGTGGATACCACCCGCGCTCGGGCCCACCCGGGTGTCCTCGCCGTGCTCACCGGGGACGACCTGCCGATCAAGTTCGGCATCCTCCCGGTCAGCCAGGACGAGGAGGCGCTCGCGAGAGAAAAGGTCCGCTACGTTGGCGATCCGATCGCCGCGGTTGCGGCTACCGATGAGTGGATCGCGGACGAGGCCCTCGACCTGATCGACGTCCAGTTCCAGGTCCTGCCCGCGGTGATGTCGATCGAGCAGGCGATCGCCGGCGATGGTGAGGCGATCCACGGAAAGAGCAACGTGCACAAGACCGTGGCGCTCGAGTTCGGCGATACGGATGAGGCCATCCGCGCCGCCGCCCACGTGCGCGAGGACTTCGTGTTCTTCGAGGGCAACACGCATCTGCCGATGGAACAACACGCCGCGGTGGCCCAGCTGGCAGCCGATGGCAAGCTCACGCTCTGGACCTCGTCGCAGACGCCGCACTACGTCCATCGCGCATTGGGCAAGGTGCTCGAGATGCCGATGAGCCGCATTCGCGTGATCGCCACGCCCAACGGCGGAGGCTTCGGCGGCAAGAGCGACATCTTTTCGCACGAGCTGGTCGCCGCCAAGCTGGCGCTCGTGACCGGGCGCCCGGTCAAGATCACGCTGACCCGCGAGGAAGTCTTCTACGCGCATCGCGGGCGTCATCCAGTGCTGATGAAGGTCAAGACCGGCTTCACCAAAGACGGCCGCGTCACCGGTATGCAGTTCCAGAGTCTCCTCGATGGCGGCGGCTATGGCAGCTACGGGGTCGCCAGCACGTACTACACCGGTGCGCTGCAGGGGACCACCTATGCGATTCCGCGCTACCGGTTCGAGGGGGTCCGCTTCTTCACCAACAAGCCGCCCTGTGGCCCCAAGCGTGGCCACGCCACGGTCCAGCCGCGCTTTGCACTGGAGACGCACCTCGACAAGGTCGCCGAAGAGCTCGGCATCGACCCGGTCGAGCTCCGCCGGCGCAACCTGCCAAAGCCCGACTCGCTCACGGTCAACTGGCTGCGCATCACGAGCATCGGCCTGGAACAATGCATTAATAAGGTTGTCGAGGGATCTGGCTTCCTCGAGCGCCGGACCGCGATGCCACCGGGACGCGGGCTGGGCTTCGCCGTCAGCTGCTACCTGAGCGGCGCCGGCACCGCCATCTATTGGAACGACATGCCGCACTCCGAGGTTCAGCTCAAGCTCGACCGCAATGGCGGCGTCTCCCTCCTGTGCGGCGCGATCGACATCGGCCAGGGCTCCGATCACATCCTGGCCGCGATCGTCGCGGAAGTCCTCGGCGTGTCGCTCGCGGACATTCAGCTCACGACCGCCGACACCGACCTGACGCCGATCGACCTCGGGAGCTACTCGTCGCGCGTCACGTTCATGGCGGGCAACGCGGCGAAGGTCGCCGCGGAAAAAGTCCGCGACCGGCTCTTCGAGGTGGCCGCCAACGCGCTGCACTGCGACCCGGAGGACCTGATCGCGCGCGACCACCGGATTGTCCGTCGCACGCGCCCCAACGAGGGGATCGGCTTCGCGCAGGCGGTCCAGCTCGCCGAGGCGCAGGGTGGGGTGGTGACCGGCACCGGCAGCTACACGCCGCCGAAGCTCGCCGGACCCTACAAAGGGTCGGGCGTTGGACCCAGCCCGGCCTACTCATTCTCGGCCGCGGTGGTCGAGGTCGACTGCGACAGCAGGACGGGCGAGGTACGCGTGCCCGAGGTGTGGATCGCGCACGACATCGGCCGCGCCATCAACCCGATGCTGGTGATCGGGCAGGTGGAGGGCAGCGTCTACATGGCCCTCGGGGAAGCGCTGATGGAGGAGCAGACGTTCCGTCTGGGCCTGCACAAGTTTCCGTCGCTGCTCGAGTACAAGAGCCCGACCGCGCTCGAGACTCCAATCATGCACACCTACCTTGTCGAGACCATCGATCGCGAGGGCCCGTTCGGCGCCAAAGAGGCAGGCCAGGGGCCGCTGTTGCCGGTGATTCCCGCGGTCGCCAATGCGATCTACAACGCGCTGGGGGTGCGGATCGACGAGGTTCCGATCACGCCCGAGAAGGTGCTCAAGGCGATGAACGACAAGGCCAAGCGCGTCGGACCCAAGTCGGTGCCCACCTTCGCGTTCCCGCCGCTGATTCACGCCGATGTGCCGGACGAGTGGATGGGTAAGTAGATGCTTCGGCTTCCACGTCTGCAATATCTGCGGCCGCGCACGGTCGAGGAGGCGACCGAGATGGCCGTGTCGAATCCCGGCTCGATGTTCATCGCCGGCGGCACGGATCTGGTGCCAAACCTGAAGCGGCGGCAATTCGACGTCTCGACGCTGATCAGTCTCAACGCCTTACCCGCCGGCACGGCCGTCGAAGGCGACGCGAAGGATGGGGTCGAGATCCGCGCCGGCGCGACCCTCGATGAGCTCGCCGCGCATCCGGCGCTCGACGGCGCGTATCGCGCGCTCGCCCAGGCCTGCGCCCTGGTATCGACCCCACAGGTTCGTGTGATGGGGACATTGGGCGGCAACTTGCTGGTGGACCCGCGCTGCAACTACTACAACCAGACCTACAGCTGGCGGAAGGCGGTCGGCTTCTGCCTGAAGAAGGATGGCGAGATTTGCCTGGTGGCACGCAGCTCTCCGCGCTGCTGGGCCGTTTCATCCTCGGACAGCGCGCCGGTTGCGCTTGCCCTGAATGCCGAGGTCACGCTGCACGGGATCAAGGGCAGGCGGAGGATTCCAGCGGCCAGCCTTTATCGAGATGACGGGATCGAGTACACGACCAAGGCCCTCGACGAGGTCATCATCGCGATCCACCTTCCCGTGGCCAAAACCCGAATGACCAGCGCCTACTGGAAGTTGAGACGGCGTCCGTCCTTCGACTTTCCGATCCTCGGCGTCGCGGTCGCCATCGCCTGGGAGGACGGCGCGGTGCGCGACGCCCGCGGGGCACTCGGCGCGGTCGGCTCGCATCCGGTCGATATCACGGCGTTCCTTCAGCCCCTGCAGGGCACCCGTCCTGACAGCGATTCCATCGCCGAGGTGGCCGAGGCCGCGGACAAGCCGTCGCGGCCGCTCGACAACACCGATCTCAGCCACTACTGGCGCAAACGGATGACCAAGGTCTATATCGAACGCGCCCTGCGGGACGCTTGCGGACTGGCTCCGCAGAATGGCCGGCTGACCGCGCAGGTCAGGTCGAGCTCGAACTGAGTTTCGCCCCGGCGCGTGAGACGCGTCGTGCGCCGACGTTATAACGCATGGTGAGGAAATTTGTGGCGGTCTTGATGGCAACCCTGTTCCTGGCGGCCTGCGGCGCGTCCTCGTCCATCTCGGGATCGAGCGTCAAGAATCTGTCGATCGCGCGAGGACCCGACGCCGTGGAGGTCGCTGCTGGCGCGATGGGTAGTCCCGCCGCCACCGTTGTCAGCCACCCGACATCCCCTGCGGTTCGTCCGCTCGACCGAGGGCCGGCGGCCCCGGTTTCACGACCCGCCCCGACGCCGCCCGCTATCGGCGTCGACCGCCGAGCACCGGGCTTGAACTGCCAGGGCTTTGGCGGTCCAGGCAGGCTGAAGCCGATGTGCGCGCCGCAATAAGCGGACACAGGGCCCGCTTTCGCTAGCTCGACCACGTAAGCTTTGTCCCGCGATGAGGCTGTGCACCTACTCGGCTGATGCCGGCGTGCCGCGGCTGGGAGCCGACTGCGGCCGTGCGGTCCTCGACCTGGCGAGGTACTCGCACCTCCACGATGGCTTGCGATTGCCGGCCGACATGCAGGGGTTGCTCGACGCCGGCCCAGATGCCTGGCGGCACGCCGCCGATCTTTGCCGGCGCTTCTTGTCCGAGCTGGAGAGCCACGACCTTGCCCAGGATGCGGAGGCCGGCCTCGCGTTTCCGGCGGACCGCGTTCACCGTCACGCCCCGATTCCGCGGCCGAGGAAGGACGTGTTCTGCCTCGGCCAGAACTACGCGGCCCACGCCGCTGAGTCCGGAAATCCACCTCCAACCGCGCCGATCTATTTCACCAAGCCACCGACGACCGTCATTGGCCCGGGCGAGGCGATTCCGTATCCCAAGGGACTGACCACACGGCTGGACTGGGAAGTCGAGCTCGGCGTCGTCATCGGACTGGGCGGTCGCGACATTCCGGAGGCGCGCGCCCTCGATCATGTTTTTGGATACACGGTCTTCAACGATGTCACGGCGCGCGACCTCCAATACCGCACCTCCCAGTGGTTCAAGGGCAAATCTCTCGACGGGAGTTGCCCGATGGGGCCGGTGATTGTCACTCGCGACGAGATTCCGGATCCGCAGCGTTTACGCCTGCAACTCTCGGTCAATGGGGTCAAAAAGCAAGACAGCAACACCAACGACATGATCTTCTCGGTGGCGCGAACCATCGCCGATCTGTCGGCGGGGATGACGCTCGAGCCGGGAGATTGCATCTCGACGGGGACGCCGCAGGGCGTTGGCGACAGCCGCAAACCACCGGAGTACCTCAAGCCGGGCGACGTGATGGCCGCCGAGGTCGAACGGATCGGTGTCCTGACGAATACCGTTCGCTAAGGCTGCAGCTTCCAGTTCTCCAGCGTCTCGACCGCGGGGTACGCGGTCAGGTCGTATGACACGGGTGTGATCGAGACGTATCCTTCGTTGACCATCTTTGCGTCGGCGTGCTCCTCTAGTTCCTGAAGCTTGAAGGTGCCGTCGAGCCAGTAGTAGGTCTGGTTGCGGGGATCGGTTCGCTTCTCGAACCGCTCTTCCACGCGTGAGTCTCCCTGCCGGGTGATCGCGACGCCCTTGATCTTCTCCTCGGGCAGGTTGGGGATGTTGACGTTCAGGAGTGTCTTGTCGGGGAGCCCCCTGGCGATCACCTGCAGCGCGAGCTTTCTCGTGAACTTGGCCGCGTAGCTGAAGTCCGGATGCGTGAAGGTCGCGAGCGATACGGCGATCGAGGGGATGCCAAGGATGCGCGCCTCGGTCGCGGCGCTGACCGTGCCCGAGTAGATGACGTTGGTGCCGGTGTTCGAGCCGAGGTTGATCCCTGAGACAACCAGGTCTGGCGGGCGCGGCAGGATCGCTTTGATGGCGATCTTGACGCAATCCGCCGGCATGCCGTTGACGGCGTAGCCGAATCGAACGTTGCGCCGCACCACTTCCTTGGTGCGCAGCGGAAGCAGCAGCGTGATGGCATGACCAACCGCGCTGCGTTCGGCGTCGGGCGCGACAACCTCGACCTCACCGATCTTTCGCAACTCCTGCCAGGCTGCGAGGATGCCTTGCGCGTAGATGCCGTCGTCGTTGGTCAACAAGATCAGCGGTTTTGCCACGATTTCGCCATCAATGATGCGCCTTCGATGCGCCTTCGCCAGTCCTATACTGGACCGGGCGACGATGGAAGATCCCATCCTGGAGTTCCTGCGATCCCAGGCTCGTAACTACCGATGCCGCGTGTGCGGCAGCAACCACAAGGGGTCGCAGCTCCGCAAGATCGGCAACCACAACAACAAGCTGATCGTCCAGGTGACCTGTGGCCGCTGCCGCGACTCGTTCTTTCTTCATGTCGAGTTTGCCGGATCGATCGTCAACGCCGTCGAAGAAGTGACCCGCGTCGCCGCCCCCTCCCCGCGTGACGCGGATGAGATCGAGGGCGATCCGCTGACCCACGACGAGGTGCTCGATGCCCACCAGCGCCTATCGGCCTTCAGCGGCAAACTCACTGATCTACTAGAGGATTAACGAGGCCGCAGGCCGAGTCGCGCTTTCGCGCGTAATAGGGCGGGCGTCGTATGCGGCCTGTACGCGCACACGAGGCCGTCGTCATTTCGGCCGAGTGCGCGATGGGCTGCTTGACGACGCCGACGCCCGGTTCAGTTACTCGAGTTGTCGATAGCCGCTGCGGTAATAGATCAGCGGTTGCGCGTCGCTGCGAACTTCCAGCGCGGTCACCCGGCCGACGATGACCGAGTGGTCGCCGGCCTCGAGGGTGCTATGCACGGTGGCTTCGAGATAGGCGACCGCCTCGTCGAGCAGCGGCGCTCCGTTGACACCGATGTGATAGGCGCCGTCCACGAACTCCGGTCCCTCGAGCCGCGCATTGTCGGCAAAGAATCGGGCCGTGCCTTCGGCAGGCTCACCCAGGATGTTGATGGCAAACGCCTGGCTCGCCATCACCAGCTTGTGCATCTCGGTCGATCGCTCCACCGAGACCAGGATCAACAAGGGGTCGAGCGACTGCGAGGCAAAGGCGCTCACCGTCATGCCGTGCATCCGCCCATCCGCCGTGGTGGTCATGATCGTCACGCCGCTGGCGAAGTGCCCCATGGCGTGGCGAAAGGAGGCTTTGTCCAGGGGCAGGGTCACGCCGATACGTTACGGGAATGTCGCCTCCCCAACTCCCGGCCCGCTATACTCTGAGATATCCGACTAATCCGGTCGGAGATGTATGAGATTCTCCACCCGCTCCGAATACGGAATCCGCGTCATGGTCCGCCTGGGCCGCGGCTATGGCCAGGGGCCGACGCCCCTGACGGAGCTCGCCGAGCAGGAGGGGCTCCCCCAGTCGTACCTGGAGCAGATCGCCGGCCAGCTACGGCGCGCCGGGCTGGTCAACAGCCGTATGGGCGTCAAGGGTGGCTATACGCTGGCCCGCCCTCCAGCGGCCATCTCGATGGCCGACATCGTTCGCGGGCTCGAAGGCTCGCTGGCGCCGGTGAGCTGCCTGGCGGAAGGTGGTGGACCGGGCGAGTGCACGCACGCCGACACGCCGTGCTCGGCGCATGGCTTCTGGGAAAAGCTCCAGGGAACTATCACGTCGACGCTGCAGTCGGTGACGGTGGCGGACCTGATGAAGGAGGCCCAGCCCGCATGATCGGGGCCCGTGGTATCAACGCCGAGGCGGTCCGCGCCGACTTTCCGATCATGGGGCGGACCATCAACGGCAAGCCGCTGGTCTACCTTGACAGCGCCGCCACCTCGCAGAAGCCGGGGGTCGTGATCGACATCATGGACGACTACTACCGCCGCTACAACGCCAACCCGCATCGGGGCGTCTACACCATCAGCGAGGAGGCCACGGCCGCCTACGAGTCCGCTCGTCAGCGCGTGGCGGCCTT
>Ga0307478_10000689_pt1 | contig 33095 bp, 29 predicted proteins | sample atmos_gasesECM4C_2_FD_203713 | JGI IMG/M metagenome (GOLD analysis project Ga0307478, IMG submission 203713) | Hardwood forest soil microbial communities from Morgan-Monroe State Forest, Indiana, United States - atmos_gasesECM4C_05 | ecosystem: Environmental > Terrestrial > Soil > Temperate...
AAGAAAGTCTCCGGATCGCCAAAGCAGCTCGGAGTCAAGCACCCTTGCGCAGCCAGATAAATGTCGTGCGATTCCGCGGTTTCCACCACGTTGCCGCCGTTAAACGTGAGATGCCCTGGAACCCGAACAAACAAATTGTCCCCGCGGCCTTCACCCTCTTTGGAAGCGGCTTGCCTCGCCACGCCGGCCCCGCGAACCGTCAATTTCGATTCCGGCACCGTCCTGGGCCTGGTTCCCGACCACGCTTTCATAAACACCACGTCGGCATCCCGGGCCGCCGCCGCATCAGCCTCGGTTGGCCTCACGACGTTGGGCCTTCGTGGCGCCGCGCTCTGCGCGAAAACGCCCGTCGCTGCCGGCAAGATCATAAAACTCGCCAGCGCCGCTAGGCTCATCGCGCGAAGAAGAACAGATCCCTTTCGCATTTGTGGCTCCTTTTCTTTCTAGAGTACTAGAAGCCCGCGCCCTCGCCTGGGGCACCTATGCAAGCGGCAACGGCTTCTCCTAATCTTTGGAATTCAAGCCCAAGGACTTCGCAACGCGCCGCGCCGGGGTAGCGCGGGGGCCGGAACTCGCAGGCCGCTAAACCCTACAGCGAACCCCAAGCCCAGGCAACGCAGCAAATGTAAAAGAATCGTCTCCAACCCTGGCAAACTCTTATGCAGCGGCGGCCTTTAGGCTGGCCTTCGGGCATACCGCCATTCCAGCAAAAACGCTATTCCGGTCCCAACCAGAACGCACGTCCAGACCAAGTTAGGCGTGATGTGCGTCAGGCGCGACGAAAATAACAGAATCGCGCCTATCAAAAATAGCGGCCCAGTAAGCAAGCAATGATACGTCCGGTTCTTCAGTGCATTAGCACCGCAGCCGACAGCCATGGCGAGCAAGCAAGTTGCCCCCGATGACCCATGCAGGGGATGCCAGAACGCTCCAATGATCGCCAGACCTGCCCACGCCGCCAGCGACACGACAAGCCAGTAGCAGATGGATGCCGGGCTGCTACAACAAATCTTCATCTACATTACTTTCAAGCGCTCGCTTCCGATGCCGACCCTTCCCCCTCCGTCTTTTCTGTCGCTCGGGCAGCTTCGATCTTGAGACCCTTATTCATATCGAACCGCTGCTTACGATCCAAGCTCTTTACAAACTCTCGGGTCGCCTTCCCAATCGCCCCCGCAATGTTTGACGCATCGACTTTGATCGTGCGGCCCTCACTACTTCCGCTGCGATCTTCGTAACTCAGTGTCACATTGTAAGTATTCATTCGTAGTCTCCCCTCGGTTTGATGCCAGCGCGTGCCCGGTAGGTCAGTCCCAATATCACTTGTGCAGCAGTGCCGGCCAGTTCAGCAGCAAGTTGATCGAGTTGGATTCGGCCCGGGCCGGCGTCACTCCCAGGAAGCGCTGGCCGTCTGCGCTCACGTCGAACAACGGGGCGGGTGTGTCCGCCAAATTCATCTGAAACAACGGCCGCAGAGCCCTCACTTGCAGAGATTGCGCGCTCAAATTCAATTCCGCTTTCATCAATTGATTGCCGATAGTCAAAAAGAACAGATCGCCCTTCTTGTCCCAGCGAACGATCCACCCGCCGCTATGAGAAATCTGGTATTTTCCACCCGGCCCCGGAAATGGCACGACGTACACTTCCGGCTGTCCGGTCTCCTCCGAAAAATACGCCAACCAGTGACTATCCGGCGAAAAATTTCCATCATACTGACTCCCGCTAACAATGGGAGCGCACTGAAACGGCTTCTTATCGCCGAACAGCGGGAGAATCCATTGTGCCGTGCGGCGCTCATTAATGTTGAAGGCGTCGTAGGACAAGTATCGGCCGTCCGGTGACCAATCTACAACCGATGCGGTCGTGATCTCTGGCCCCAGCGTCAGCAGCGTCTCCTCCGCACCCGACCCGTCCGATGGTTTGCGCGCGATGCTGACTTTGCCCTCAGATCTCGCGCTATAGGCGATGTATTTTCCGTCCGGCGACCACACGCTCCAAGCCCTCCAGACCCCCGAACCAAATGTCATCCGCCGGCTGACTCCGCCCCCCGCCGGAAGCGACCACAAATCCATTGCGTCTGGACTCTGCAGGTCGCCCGCCAAAAACAAAATCTGCCTGCCATCCGGAGCAATCTTCGGAGCCAGATAAAAAGCGACCTGGCCGACTGTGCCCAGCGGATTCCCGCTCAAATCAAACCACTGCAACCGCGTGTCGTGCGAAACAGATTGAAACGCCAGCACCGACTCGCCAGTAAGCGAATACCTGTCAGCATCTGCCAAAGGTGTGGCGCTGCCAGAGACTTTGCCTGAGCCTGGATTGAACGGTTGCGCGAATATCTTCTGGTTCCGGATGAAGAACAGGAATCCGCCGGTGTAAACGGGTTGGCGCGCATCGTCGAGCACCAACTTGCTCTCCGGCGACGTTAACGACTTGAGTTCCACACGCTTCTGTTGCTTCTGGTTAGTCACGACTACCAGAACGTGCTGCCCATCCGGAAGTATTGCCGGGCTGTCGTCGGAGTAATCGTCGGCAGCCAAAACCGTGAATGGAACAACTTTGCCGCCACCCGCGGGAACCCGAAACAGTGGTGAACTCCACGTGGGTTTGAACACGATGGTGCCGTCCGGCGCCCATGCCGCCGCTTCCGGCGAAGAAATATCCGCCAATACCTGCAGGTTCCCGCCGTTCAACTCCACCGTCTTCAACTTCCCGCCCGCAAAAAAACCCAGCGAGCGGCCGTCCGGAGACCAGAAGGGTTCCGCCGCTCCCTCCGTTCCCGGAACGGCGCTGGCGTCGTTCGCTCTCAGCGACCGCGTCCACAGCTTGATCGCACCATTTTGATCGATCGCCGTGAACGCCAGTTTCGTTTCGTCGGGAGAAATCATCGCCGGTCCCGAGCTAAAACCGAAAGCGAGGAAGCGCGTATCGCGCGGAGGCGGAACAAACGCCAGTACCGGGCCGCCTGCAGACGTGCGTGGCCGCAGATAAGTCGCAACAGCAAGCGCCACACCCACAACCGCCAATCCGCCCAACAACGACCACGCCAGCGTCTCACGATTCTTGCGCCGCACGGCCACCGGAGTGGGCACGCCGGCTTGCGATCCCCCTTCCGCGATCCACTTCAATTGCAGCTTGACGTCATGCACATTCTGGAATCGCTCGTCAGGGTCCTTCGCCAAACAAGTGTTCACCACCCGGTCCAGCGCCGGGGGCGACATGGGCTGCACGCTCGAAACCGACGGAGGATTCCTTTCCAGCACCGCGACAATCACGCTGGCTGTAGTCTTGCCTTCAAACGCCCGCTTTCCCGTCGCCATCTCATACAGCACCGCGCCCAGCGCAAAAATATCGCTGCGCGCGTCGGCCTCCCTGCCTTCCACCTGCTCCGGAGCCATGTATTGGAACGTCCCCACCACCGCCCCATGCGCGGTTAGCGGCTGACCCGCCGATGCTCCTGACGAAGTCAGCGTCAAACTCGAAGGGGGAGCTGGCTGCGCCGGCATAGCCTTGGCCAATCCAAAGTCCATTAGCTTCGCGCCGGTTTTGGTCAGCATGATGTTGCCGGGTTTCAGGTCGCGATGGATTACGCCGGTCCTGTGCGCTTTCTCCAGGCCTTCGCAGATTTCCATGCTCCACTTCAGCAACTGCTCAACAGCGAGCGGACCCTTCCGCAGACTGTCGGCCAGCGTTTCCCCCTCAAGAAATTCCATCACCAGGTAATTGACTCCGCTCTGGTGGCCAACATCGTGCAATGTGCAAATATTGGGATGGTTCAGCGAAGAGATGGCCCGCGCCTCGCGGTCGAAGCGCTGTTTGGCCTCCGGATTCTCAGACATGTGCGAGGAAAGAATCTTGACGGCCACGGTGCGGTCCAGCCGCGTATCGCGGGCGCGATACACCTCGCCCATCCCGCCAGCCCCTAAAGGCGATTGAATTTCATAAGGACCAAGTTTCGTGCCAGAAGCAAGCCCCATGCGTGCGCGCGATTATACCCTGCGCAGCAAGATCACGCGCCGCAACCCCCGCGCTTATGTAGCGGCCTTCAGGCTGGCGCCCCGGCGCTTGCCGGGGATGTTAAGGGACACGCTTCGCCCTCCACTGGACGTCCGAGCAAGCAATGTTGCCGGTAGCGTCGGTCCAATCTTTGGATTGCTCATGATTTCTTGCACTGCAGCCATTTCCCTGAAACCGTGTCGAACCGTTTGATCACCTCAGCAGGATTTCCCGCCAGAACGCTGTAAGCAGGACAGCTTTGCGTAACGATCGAATGTGCGCCTACAACGCTGTTTCTCCCAATAACAACATCATTCTTTGCGGCGATTATCATGCTGCAGTAGCCCACCCAGCAATTCTGTTCAATGACTATCCGCCCTCCGGAAGTAAGTCCTTGCTGTACGATAGGTTGATTCACATCAGAATATTCATGATTGTGGTCAGTAATGAATACCCCGGGAGCCATCAATACATACTCTCCAAGGCAAATCTGGTTTATCGCGGTTATCACCGACCTACGGCCTACTCTGCTGCCGCGACCAATCACGATCGCGGGTTCCGAGCCCTCTGGAATGATGGGGACGTTCAGCCACACGTCACGATGTAATGTGACAGAATCTCCAATTCGTATTTTGTGAGCATAGAATCGTCGTATCTCACATGAATAATGGATTGAGACTCTATGTCCACATTCATCAAAGGGATACGTTCCCTTCAGCCAGATGGAATTCGCTTTGCTTAGAAAACGCGGAATCCAGTAGGCTGGGTCTTCTGCCGGAAGATGGACGTTTGATTTTACGCGCGTCAAGTAAGTTCCTTCCTTCGTGCTGTCAAGGAAACTACGAACTGTCTCCTAAACGGACGATTAACGCCAATTCCGTGGTGCAGCATCCAGCAGCACTAATTTTCCAGGGATAGTTAAGTTACCGGGGGCGTAATCCCATCAGCATCCGCCGCAACGTGCCGTTCGCCGCATTCCTTGCGAATTTTTCAACGGTGCGGATCTTGAATTTGTTCGTTCTCAGCACGAGGGTTAGTTGCTTTGTGCTGGCGGGACATCCGGCGGCGTAAGGTCCGGATGATCTTTCATGTACTGCTGCCAGGGCTCGTCGCGAAATACGATCCGGAATCCTCGCCGCGTATTCACGTAGATGGTCTTTTGCACATCCAGTTGGTCGTACGGAATCACGTGCTCGGCGGGCTTGGTCGGATCATCCTCAGCCATGCTGAAATGCACCTGGCCATTCACGAACCAGTAGTCGCTCACCCCGTACACCGTGCCATCTTTGAAATACAGCCAAATCAGATCGCGCTCGTCTCCACCGTACTCGTACACACGATTTTCGTACGTCGGCATCGTGACATAGTTCTCAAAGCCAAACGCCGCGGCCGGTACGGGATTGCACTCGAATCCCCCGCCCCACGCCCAACCCCCGTAAGGACCGCAGGTCGGCCACCACAACGAATTGAATCCCAAGTCATAGCCAAATGGGAATAGCGGCACGCCAAAGAACAAGCGGCGCCGGAAAACGTGAATCGCACCCGGCCGAAAGCGGAAACCCCGCGGGCCTATTCCCGCCACACCCAGTCCTGCTCCATGCGGACCCACTCCACGAAAACCACCGGCCCGAGGCGCCGACATCGGCACACGCGCCGGCACGCTCACGCGCGCTCCACCGCCGACGTGCCCGCCTACACCAGTATGGACCGGATGTTGCGCCAGCACAGTAGTCTCGGCCCACGCAAACGCCAGCGCGCAGGCAGCAACAATCGAAATCTTCTTGAGGATGGAACCGCTAAGGTTCCTTGAGACCGAACCAATCAGGTCCGCAGGGGTCGCAGTGCAAAAACTTAAGCGCGCCATAAAGTTAGTGTCCTTCCAGCCTCGACTCGAAGCTTTCAGGGCCGCGCAAACTCGTCAAACACAATTCTAATACCGTTAGACGCGCATTGCACAACGAAGTTGCCCGACTGTATGCGTGAACTGAGGCTCCTTTGATATATCGAGCCGGATGCCTTGAAGGCCTCCTTAAGAGCGCGAACGTCAGGGTACGGTTTCAACCGTGCCGCAGCGAAACCCAGGTAGAATTGTCATTCCGAGCCTGCCGAGGGACCTGCCTTTCGCGTTCCTTCCGCACTCCACAGCCCTGAACCTCCCGCGCCATGCTATTTCCGGTTGTTACTTTGCGCGCGAACGAGTAGAGTCCCAGTAACTCTGAGGAAGTTCCCCCATGAACTCACTTCATTCGCGTTGGCGCCAGTTGATCCTTGTAATCGTGATCTGTCTCAGTTGCAGACCATTCTCGGTCGCGGCGGACGAGCCAGCCCTCACCAAAGAACAGACCAAGCAATTCCTGGTCGCTGCCAAGGTGGTAGCCAGCCGGCCTGCCTCGAAAGGCGTCACCGGTACCTGGCGGCTTACGCTTTCCGACGGCACTCTCACCCACGACGCCGATTTCCAACCTATCGATGAACACAAATCGGAGATGAAGCTGGCCAGCGGCACCGAACTGAACTTCGTCGATTCCTACAAATACAATATCGCCGCGTATGCGCTGGCCGAGTTGCTGGGCATCGACGACATGGTGCCGGTGTATGTGGAACGTAAATGGAAAGGCAGCTCGGGCTCGATGAGTTGGTGGGTGCCATCGAAAATGGATGAGGCGGCGCGCCACAAGCAGAAATTAACGCCTCCCGATCCGGACGCCTGGAACAATCAGATGTACAAGGTTCGCGTCTTCGATCAATTGATCTCCGATTCCGATGCCAACCTGACCAACGTGCTGATCGGCGAAAATTGGAAGATTTGGAGAATTGATTTCAGCCGGGCATTTCGCCTCAACAAGGAACCCAAAGATCCCAAAGACCTGGAGCGCTGCGACCGCCAATTATTTGAGAAGCTGAAGGCGCTGGACGCGAATACGGTGTCAGACAAGACCAAGTCCTATCTCACCAAGGAGGAGATGAAAGCGGTGATGGCGCGGCGCGACAAAATTGTCGCCCAGTTTCAAAAGATGATCGCGGAAAAAGGTGAGAACGAGGTGCTGTACTGAATCGCTAGCGCTTGCTCTTACTTTTACTCGTGCTATTGGCTTCCACCGCCACCTTCGCCCGCACCCGCTCATACTTCAGCGCAATCAAGCCGCCCGAATACGTTTTACTCTCCGTCAACGTGAATTCCCGTTGCGGAAACCCCGCCGCGAACAACGGAATCCCTTCGCCAATCAACACTGGCACGATTCCCAAATAGAGCTCATCCACCAAATCTTCCTTCAGGAACTCCCGCGCCAATTCCCCACCGCCTGCCAACCAAATATCCTTCCCCTTCTTCTTGCGCAACTCTTCCACAAATCTCTTGGGCTCTTGGCGCACAAAAATAGCCCCGCCGCGTTCCCCCTCCGGCAACGACCGCGAGAAAATGTAGCAGCGCAAGCCATAACTCTCAAACTTCCCCCCAGCCATGCGCACCCCGGCCTCGTACGTCTTCCGCCCCATCAGTCCCACATCAATGGTCTTGAAGAACGGCCCCATCGAGTAGTTCGATGCCCTCAGGTGCAAAAAATCCAGCGACCCGTCCAGCCGTGCGATATAGCCATCCAGGCTGGTCCCCACGCCATAAATAATCTTTCGCATGAACTTTTCCTCAATGACGAGACCTCGCGGCGCGAACGAGTTCCGCTCCTGCCCGGCTGGGCTGTGGCTCGGGTTGTCGTGGCAACCCATCTCGGTCCGTCACGCTATGAAAGCACAGGACTCCTGCGTGACGATCTGGAATTTTCCGGCGCGAAAGACAGTCTAGATATGCGTAATGTGCCAGGAGGGCTTTTGCGTCGCCTGCACCTGTTTGAAATTCACGAGCAACCCTGGCTGCCGCATTCATTGCGCGATGCGGTCACCGACATCCTGCAATGGATTCTCAACTTAACCAAAGTTTATGCTTCTGTTGAACCTCGGCTTCGGGCCGCCTTGAAGCGCTCAAGGGCCAGTCAAGTCGTGGATTTGTGCTCGGGTGCGGGCGGACCATGGCTTTGGATGCAGGAGCGGTTGGCAGCGCAGAAAACGCCTGTCAACGTGTGGCTCACCGATAAGTACCCGAACCAGGCCACATCGCGAACCATCCAGAAAATGACGAGACACCGTTTGCAATATCATTCGTCTCCGGTGGAGGCCACTCGAATTCCGGGCGACTTGCGTGGGTTTCGCACCCTATTCACAGCCTTTCATCACTTTCCGCCGGAACAAGCCAGAGCGTTGGTTCGACAGGCCGTCGAGCAGCGAGAGGGCATAGCCATCTTCGAGGTTCCGAGGCGCAGCATCGTGACGCTCGTTGGGTGCTTGCTTTTTGCGTTTGGCGCATTATTGGCTGTTCCCTTAATGCGGCCATTCTGTTGGTCCCGGGTCTTCTGGACGTATGTAATTCCGCTTGCACCGTTGATTCTATGTTTCGATGGCCTCGTATCGTGTTTCCGCGCCTACTCGCTCGCTGAGCTGTCCGAAATGGCCCCAATTCCTGCGGCACAAGGTTATCGATGGGAATTCGGCGAAGAGCGGCGAAATATCTTCTCGCTTAAAGTAACCTTTTTGGTGGGATTTCCGGACCGGGAACGGTAAATTTAAGTTTGCCGTTGAACACTCCTTTACATTGAATACGTCTGAATATGTTTAGGGGAACCTCAATGTTCAATCGTCTTTTTCAGCTGCTGCTCTTTGCTTGTCTGGCTACCAGCACAGTTTGGGCGGCGAACGATCCCTTCGTAGGCAAATGGAAGGTGAACCCGTCCAAAAGCAAACTCATCGATGAAGTGAAGGTTGAGGCCGCCGGCCCAAATACCTTCAAGCTCACTTTTACCGGCGCCGCCGGCGAATCCGAAACCATCGTGGCGAATGGGAGTGACCAGCCAGGCCTGGCCGGAACCACCTTCTCCATCACCGTGAGGGGACCCAACAGCTGGGAGGTCGTCCGCAAGATGAAGGGCCGCACGCTCCTAACGGCGCATTGGACGCTTTCCGAAGACGGCAAAACGCTGAACGACGCCTTTACCCAATATTTGCCCGACGGTACCACATTGTTCTCGCAACCTTTGCCCAACGGTTCGACATTGTTCTTGCCCTATGTGTACGAGCGCACGGCGGGAAATTCCGGTTTTCTAGGCACATGGGACAGCGAGAGCGCGAAAGTGATGGCGGAACTCGAGCTTCAGATCCAGCCCTACGAGGGTGATGGCCTGTCGTTTAAACGTTCCGATGAAGAAATGGTTAAGAGGATCAAGCTGGATGGGAACGATCATCCGGACCTCGATCCGAACGGCGGGGAGAAAGGCACTGCATATTCGGGCCGCCGCGTGAACGAGCGCAGTCTGGAAGTCACAGATAAATTCAAAGGCAAAATTACCGGCACCCGGCAGATCGAGCTTTCTACAGATCTCAAGACCTTGACGATGACCGAGCGCTCGGTGGGTGAAAGCACGCCCAAGAGCATTCTTGTGTTTGATCGGGAATAAACGTGTGCGTCCACTCCCGCAGGTGTGGGTTCACCCCAATCGGCGAACGATTTTGCATTGTAGGGGCACGGCCCGCCTGCGGCAGGCAGGGACACCCGTGCCCGTCTTTTGCGTTGAACCCGCGCACGGATGGCCGGCAGAATTACGACTGGGTGCCGCATCCCTTGTGATTTTTCGCTTCGCTGCTTAGGAGGTGGGAGCTTCAGCTCCCACGTGACAACGTCGCCCAATTGGGCTTCAGCCCCCACGCCATAAATAATCTTTCGCATGAGCTGCTCCTCGCGCCTAAACCGGAAAACTACAAACCAAACTTCTTAATGTAAAGCAGTATCGGTTCAGTTTGCAGGCTGCTTCGCACTTGCGAACATCGCGAGGAGCAAATCTTGTTCTCCGTGAAAGGCACGCCGAAGAAAAGTGGCCCGCCGTTCTTGTTCAAGGGACGGACCATTGCTGCTGACGGCTTTGCTACTGGTGATCTACGACCGCGTAGTAAAACCGGGAGCAACTCAGGAAAGTCCTAAGCGTCGTTAGACGCTCAGAGGGGAGAAAAGGAAAGCGAGATTACGCTAGCAATTTCCGGCGCAGGCCTAGTCCCGTGAGGAGTAAGCCAGTACCAAGCAGAAGCAAGCTAGACGGTTCGGGAACAGGCGATACCGTCACAGTTCCGGAAGCGGCAAAAGCTCCGTTTCCGACCGAAGAGCCTGTCTGCGGATACAGGTTTGGGCATGTCGGCTGTCCACCGCAGGTCAAAAAGCCACCCCACGATCCCGGCGGTGCCTGCGCCGCACGAATCAACGTCAAGCTATAAGTGCCCGCAGCCAGTTGGCCATTTGCCGCTCCTATTTCAACGTCTAGAAGCGCTTGTTGAAACATCGGTCCCGAAGAAAGGAAACCTACCTCCACATCCGTGCCGAAGCCGACTGGTATTCCAGGCGTTTGAGGCACGAACGATGAGCCAAGGGCTCCGGACGTGCTGAAGGTCTCAGAGCCTGTGACGAAGGTGTTGGTGGTATTGTCCCACTGGAAGGATGCGTTCACGGTCTGTGTACAGAGGGCGGTGCCCGAGGGAGGTGGGCAAGCATTATTGCCGTTGAAAGACACGTTGGAGATGGTTACGTTCACGATGGCGTCGGCCCAGACTGCCTTGGGCGCGATGAGGCCGATGAAAACGAGAGCGCCGACGAGGGCGTATCTTGCCGTCTCGATGGGGCACCTCCAAACGATGGCAGGAGCGGTTCTTGAAGTGGGACACTCCTAGCCTCATCCTGCTGGCAACTACCCTGCCGTGTGTCCCGCCTGAAAACGAAAGACTTAGGCTCTCTTCGAGAAGCTGCTTGCGCAGTTCTTTTCTCTTCTTGCGCAGGATTTTGCTTCCATGGGTGGGTCGCTGGCAGCTAAAGGTCCGACCCAACGTGCTCAGCCGGGTGCCGCATCCCTTGTGATTTTCAAGGGTGCGGATTTTGAATTTGTCGTTCTGGCCATGGGCACGCCGGGTAGCTACTCCTTTGGAACGTCAGTCCTGGGTGGCGGAAGTAGACGAATTGCCACTGACGGAGTTGGCGTAGTGTTCGGGTAAAGATTATTTGCTTCCCTAAACTCGCCGCCTGGATGCGGATGAAACGTATTTTTACGCAACCAAAAATCTCCTCTTAAACGCGCCGATACCGACGCCGTGGGCCAGGTTTGCAGCTTCACGCTCGCGTTCACTCGGATCCATTCGGCGGGCCGCAACACCAGCATGGTTTCCGGGTGGTCGGAAGACCCATACAGCTCGACGAAGCCAATCAAGCTTAGTGCTGCGCCCTGCGGCTCAGGTTCTCCTCGCACAACCAGCGCAAGGCTAAAGTAATGGAATGTCAAAGACTCATCGCCAGGCTGAAGATCGGATAGGTGAGGCGAAACCGGTAGCTCAATGGAAGCAGTCCCGGTGTTAAGAATTTTGAATTCTACTTGGAACGGCTCGGGCGGAGTAATGTCCGTCGGAGTAACACGCTGTAAGTAAATTCCCAGGGCGTGCGGATCTCGGTAGTCCGACGCGCCGTCGCCTACGCTCCCGCCAACAGAACCACCCAAGCAACCCCTGCCCTCGCCGCAATCTGACGGTGGCGCCGGAGGATGCCGGAGTTCCGTGCGCTGACGGAGCCCGGCGAGGTCGATATATTTGACCTCTTGCGCCTTCAGAACACAGGGCAAGGCAAGCAGAACGACCAGAAGCAACTTTCGAGCGGACATAATCGATGCCTCGTTTTGCAAACTGTACCCCACACCCCCGGCTATGCAGAACGTTACCAGTCGCGCGCGGTGGCGCTAGGCATTCACGATCTCTGTGGTGTCCGAAGGGAGGCTCAAGCCTTTTTCGCGGTACTCGTCGGCGATGAGACGAAAGACGGCGGAGAGTTCCGTCAGCGCCGCTTCGCGAGTGGGCATCAGCGCGTAACAGCCAGAGATGGCGGGGATTTCGGCAACCCAGGAACCATCTTGCTGGCGATAGAGAACGACCTTGTAATCGTCGAATTGCATAAGATTGGTGACAGTATACGGCAGAATGCGAGTGGAAAGTGAGTAGTGCGGGGGAAAGTGGAAGTCGACCGCACGGGAGAATTTCACCGCAGAGGCGCGGACCATGCTCATCCTGGTCCGCTACGACAAGAGTCCCACCGGATGGGCTACACTACGCGAGATTGTGCAGCCCGCGCCGTCAGGGCAACAGCGCGACGGATCCGCATTCATAAGGTGAACACCTATGGATAAATCAAATGCCCCAAAGGGCCAAGGTAGCACCGCCAAAGATTCAAACCAGAGTAAAAATAGAAGCACGGCCGGTCAGGACATCACGGCGAATCAGAAAGGTGCACCAACCCAGAATGAGTCCAACTATTCCGACAATCCTCACAATCCCTCTGGGATGAGGGTATGGCTCAAGGCGCATGTGACCCCAACGCTTGTTGTCGAGCTTTTGGTTCTTCTCGTCGGGATACGGGTTGCCTGCATTTATTCTAGGCAGCTCGACCAAATGATCGAAAACAACCGAATCAGCCGTGAGGCTTTGCAGTCGGTCCAGCGGGCTTTTGTTTCCGTCAATCCAGTTCCAGAGATGCAAACCGCAAACGTAGGCGGCAGCCAAATCATGATGTTGAATTTTGGGATGGAGAATTCCGGCGTCACTCCGGCCAAAAGCACCTCGGCTCATGTGAATTGGGTGAAAAGCAACAAGGGACTCCCACTGCCGACAGATTTCAATTTCCCTGACGCAAACATTGATGGAAGCCAAGATTCCACTGTATCCGTAATCGGCCCAAAGGACAGGTTTCCACTTACTGTCGGGCCGATACCCAGAGACTTTATGGAAAGGCTCTATAAACGCGAGGTTCGTTTGTTCGTTTACGGATGGGTTAGGTACAACGATGTCTTTGAAAATACTCCTCGCCATTCTTTGAAATTTTCTTATGAGCTGGTCGCCATTCCGGGCATTGTCCATCTGCAAACTGGACAAGAAGGGCAGGGACTTCAAACGCTGATTAATGGGCCACGGTTTAATTGCTACGATGAAGAGTGCAACGAACAGGCACACAAATAGTGCTGCGGACGGGTGGCCGTCAGAATTATGACTGGGTGCCGCATCCCTTAGATTTTCAAGAGTGCGGTTCTTGAATTTTCTCGTTCTGACCATCACCGGGTGCGGCATCCCTTGTGATTTTCAAGGGTGCGGCTTTGGGGTAGTGAGTCAGTTTGAAAAGATCTAAGGGTTAACGACAGCCCAAAATCAAATAAGATCAAACCCAGCTATCCAAGCGGCACGGCCGGATTCTGAACGGCCGGAGGAGGCTATGAGCGCAGGAATGTTTACGGGACAAGTAGCCGCGGCGGGCTTTGGACACTTCAGCAAATGCAGACCCGAGTTTTATCAAAATGTATGGGACCTAAGTGGATTGTCGCTCCATCAGGGCACGATAAACATAAAAATCGACGGAGAGATGCCCCACTTCCCCATGCCCAAGACGCAGAGAGTTCCTGGGCAAGACCAGATTGATCTCGACCACAACCAAGACATCCTCGTCACTCCTTGTTTGATGGAAGGTCTGCCAGGGTTTTGGATTCTTCCAGTCTTCAAAGGAACCAATCTTCCGAATCCGAAGGGGCATCTGCCTAAAGGCATTATTGAGGTTTCGCTCATCGAGAAGCTCCCAAACATAGCTCCCGGTATGAAGGTTTCTCTTGAAATCCTGGGTGACTAAAGCCGACTGCTTAGAAAATTCCTGCGCAACGGCTTCCGAGGACGGGTGGCCGGCAGAATTATGACTGGGTGCCGCATCCCTTGTGATTTTCAAGGGTGCGAACTTTGAGTTTGCTATTCCGAGCAAGGGACGTCGCCGGGTGCCCGAAGTATCTGGCGTCCGGCCCCATTCACCCGCGAGAATGGTACTGGGCCAAGAAGGCAAAAAGAGCCAAGACGATGAGGACCAAAAAGGCGGTAATGACCAACAGAGGTAGCCTTCGAGACGGCTGAGAGATTTCACGCAGTTGACCCATAACGTCCGGTCCGACCTCGCCTAAGGAAGAAGTTAACCTCGGAATCGCTCCCTTGTATAAGCTCCACAGCGTCCATACCAACGAGACGAGAACCAGCCAGAAAAACAATGGGACCCCAAATGCAATCGCCAATCGGTGTTCCCGGGGAGTCATACCTGCGTAGTCGTCCAGGATCAAAGCGGGAACGAAAATGCTTGGCGACGTCAGGAAGGTAATCACCGTAGTGGCGGTCCGATACATCTTGACCAGCGCTCTGATTTTTTCTTCGTCAGATTTCGAATCAACGAAGTAACCCTTACCCCTGGGCCCAGACGGAATGAAAACTAACCGTCCGCTCGGATCTTTCCGGAAGTTGGCATCAACGGCTCGGTCCATCATTCTGGAAAACGGAGAGATCATTGCTGCTCCCTGGTGCCGCAATTTCAATTCTGGCATTCTCAGGTCTCTAAAAATGTAACGCTGACCGCCTCGGTGCGTAAGGCGTCATCGCTTTCCTGACTGTACCCCCGGCGGGCGCCGAATCCGAAAAAATCTCAGCCAACAGCACCTGCACCTAAACCGTCCCTCCGACCAGTTGTCCGGGCGTACCCCGTGCCGTATCGTAGTTCATGACAACTTGGTCGCCGGGGCGACTAAGCGCTGCTGCGGCCCTGGTCGCCGGGGCGACTCCCATCTGGTCGCCACTGGAAAGCGACGCCGACGCAAATAAGATCCCGGCACAAAGCGAGACAGAGTCTCCCGCCAAGCTACCCGATAACGAGCCGCGAGCGCCAACCACAATGTTTTCGCCAACGCTCTCCATTGATTTCTTCTCCCGCTCGATCCTCGCCTTCACGCCGGCTCTGGCGCTTACTTCTCGATTCGCTTCCAGCTTTTGGTGCCTGCCCGCCATATTTTCGGCGGGCAAGTCCTGTGCCCTCACACTCTTGCGGACTCTTTGCACTCTTTTTTGCAGTCCTGTCGTTTGTTTTCAATACCTTGCGGACTCTTTCTGCAAAATACCGGGGGTGGGGGTACCTCTGCGACACCTCCGCGCTCTCTGCGCCTGCCCGTCCGCAGGCGGGTCTCAGCGTTACCACTTGCCCTTCGTTTTGTCCCTCCTTTATTTTCATACGTTTACAAATTGCTCCCGCAAACCCATCGATTTGCAACATCCTTCATTTCATCCACTTACAAATCCCTTTTCCCGCAACTTCTTTGTACTCACATCTATACAAAACGCCCGGGTGTCACCCCTCCCCTACTTTTCCACCGGACGGAAATTTCCCTTTACTGCAATCGCGTGCTATCGTCCTCACCTTCAGGGGGATTTTTAAATGTCAGTCAATAAAGTCATTCTTGTCGGGCGGCTGGGCCGCGATCCGGAGACTCGCTACACCGGGGGCGGGCAGGCGGTCGCCAATTTTTCCGTGGCTACCGACGAAAGCTACAAAGATAAAAATGGCGAGCGCCAGAAGCGCACGGAGTGGCACAAGATTGTCGTGTGGGGCAAGCAAGCCGAAATCGCGCAGCAATATCTCAAGAAGGGCTCGCTGATTTTTATCGAAGGGCGCATTCAATCGCGCGAATGGCAGGACAAGGAAGGCCAGAAGCGCACCAGCTTTGAAATCGTAGCCAGCAATTTCCGCATGCTCGGCGGGCGCGCCGATGGCGCCGCGGCCGGAGCCAGCGCAGGCGGCGGCATGGGCGGAGGCGCCCCCCGCGGCGGCGACGACTTCGACGCCGGCGGCCACGAAGAGCACGCAGCCCCCGGCGCCGGCCCCGAAATCTCCGACGAGGACATCCCGTTCTAGTAACGCCACGGAAAGGCGCGGAGACGATGTAGCGCCCGCCTTCTGAGGCGGGCATTCCCACAACGGCAAAGCGCAAGACGAGGCGCCAAAGCAAGAGCCCGCTTCGGAAAGCGGGCGCTACAACGACAGACCGATGACCGAGACAAATCGACAACTGATATTACGTACGCGGCCCACAGGGTTGCTGGCTCCGGGCGATCTGGAACTGGCGGAATCGCCGGTGCCGGCCATCCAGGACGGGCAGGCGCTGGCGCGGGTGAAATATCTCTCGATCGATCCGACCATGCGCGTGTGGATGGCGATGGACAGCTACATGCCGGCAGTGGGCATTGGCGATGTGATGCGCTCGGCGGGGTTGGCCGAAGTGGTGGAGTCGCGGCACAAAGATTTCAAGAAGGGCGCCAAAGTCGTCGGGCTCACCGGCCTGCAGGACTATTGCGTAATCGATCCCAAGACGCGCAGCTGGTTCCAGACGATTCCGCCGATTCCCTTCGTTTCTGACACCGTCTTCCTGGGCGTCCTGGGGATCACCGGAATGACCGCCTATTTTGGAATGATGGACATCGGCAAGCCGCAGAAGGGAGAGACGCTGGTGGTCTCCGCGGCGGCGGGCGCGACCGGCAGCATCGCCGGGCAGATCGGGAAGATTGAGGGATGCCGCGTGGTCGGCATTGCCGGCGGTCCGGAAAAATGCAAGTGGATCACGGAGGAACTTGGCTTCGATGCCGCGGTCGACTACAAGCGGCCGGACTGGAAAGAAGAATTAGCGGCGGCGACTCCGAAAGGCGTGGACATCAACTACGAAAATGTGGGCGGCGAAATCATGAAGGCCGTGCTCGACCGCATGAACCTGCATGGGCGCGTGGTGCTGTGCGGATTCATCTCCGGGTACCGCAACCGCGAGGCGGAAGCGATCCCGTTGGGGACAATGATCGTAAAGCGGCTGAAGGTGCAGGGATTCCTCGTTTCCGATTACATGGGCCGCGCAAAGGAAGCGATCACGCAGCTCGGCAAATGGAAGATGTTCGGCAAACTGAAGGACCGCGAAACCATTGTGGAAGGCCTGGAGAAAGCGCCGGACGCCATCAATATGCTGTTCACCGGCGGGAATATCGGGAAGACGATCGTGAAGGTGTGATGCCCAACAGCTCTGTGCTGGCACAGCATGCTGTGCCACTGCAAAGATCCGGAACTAGCGAGGGGGAGGCGGGCCGTTGCGCTTGCGCTCCTCGGCGAGACGCTTGAGGAAGTCTTCAAACTTCGGCAACTGCTCGGGAGTAAGGATCGCCCGCACTTGCGCTCGGCCCTTTTGGCGCACCGCTTCGATTTGCGCTTCGGTCTGATCGCGAATGGTTTTGGTTTCAGCATGGCGCGCCATCAGAATCGCATCGAGCTGCTCGGCCTGCTGCGGAGTCAGCGAGAGCTCCTTGGTGAATTCCGCCACGCGCTTGGCGCGCCGCTCCGGCTCGCTAAGCGGCGGATTGGCCGCGCTCACCGCACGATGCGCGAACATATAGCCGAGAACGCCCCCCAGCGCCGCGCCGAGCAGAAACACGACGCCAACCCAAAGCGCCGCCTTTCGGGTGGCAGTGGTCGACGTGTCAGTCATGCCCATCCTCCAATGTGGGCAGGACGTCATCCGGCGTGCCCGACTGCGTGGAGTCAAACAGAGACTCAACCGAGGAGTTGTTGCCCGGTTTCGGGGTGGACTTAGGCAACTGATACAGCCAGGTGCTGGCCACTAATAAGGCCAGCGCGGAAACCCAGGTCAAGCGAGCCGCAAGGCGCGGTACCGCCGCCCAGGCGTCCAGAGATTGCCGCAACTCCGATTCCTTCGCGGCGATGGCGGCCATCACGCGCGGCGCAAACCACGGGGCGGACAGCTCCGCGCGGCTGGGCAGGTCCCGCAGAATGGCGCGCGTAGCGAAAACTTCGTCGGCGGCCGCCTGACACTCCGGGCAAGCCGCCAAATGTTCTCGCTGCGCGGGCGGGAGTGCGGAGATCTGCGAGGCATCCTCGAGAAGGTCTCGAAGGGTGCTACAGCCTGTTTGTTTCTCTGTCCTGTTCAGCAAGTTCCACATATGCGCCTCCTGGTTGAAGCGAAAACCGGTACCGTTCCACTTTGGAACAGCCACACGCCCATTCCATTTTGGAACCGTCTCAAGGTATGCCGCTCCCATCTTTGCGCTTGCGCGCCTGATTCACGATGCGACGCCGCGCGCGAAACAGACGAACCTTCACGGTATTGGAATTGAGACTCAAAATTTCGGCAATTTCCTCGATGGCGAACCCTTCTACTTCTTTCAGAATCAACATCATGCGATCGCGCTCGTCCAGGCCTTGCAGCAAGATCTCCACGCGTTGCTCGGCTGCGAGCCGGTCGGAAACATCTTGTGCGCCGCTCTCCAGCCTTTCGGTGGCGCCGAACTGCTGGGCCTGCTCTTCGCTGAGATCCGACTCGTACAAAAGTGGTCTAACCTTTTTCTTTCTAAGAAGATCCCAGCATTCATTGACGGTAATTTTGTAGAGCCAGGTGCTGAACGCGGCGCGCTGATCGAATCGCTTGATCGAAAAATAAGCCTTGACGAAAACCTGCTGCGCGATATCCTCGACATCTTCGCGACGGCGGAGGATCCCGCCGGCGACGGCAAAAACCCGGTGCTGATGGCGGCGGACCAACTCTTCAAAAGCCTCCTTGTTGCTGGCCTGTGCGAGCCGTACCAGCTCCCGGTCATCCGGGAAGCCAGCAGCTTTTCCGGTCGCCGGCTTTAGCGCCGGAGCTGTGGCGGTTGCCATAGGCTCTGCTTTTGGGACGCGTGGCATGGGTTTCCGGTTACGCTCTTCTTCCTGGGGGTGTCCCGGGCTGCACCATCTGTTTCAATTTCAGGGAACTCAACTTTATACTTGCAGACCCCGTAACTACATGCAATAATATCTGCATGATTATTGGTGATCGCCTCCGCGCATTGCGTGAGGAAAAGAAACTCTCCCAGGGTGATATCGAAAAGCGTACGGGTCTGCTTCGCTGTTATATTTCCAGGGTCGAAAATGGCCATACAGTACCGGCCATTGAAACACTGGAGAAGATGGCCCGCGCTCTCGAATGCCCACTCTATCAACTCTTCTACGACGGCGAAGAGCCGCCCGTACTGCCGAACTTGCCCAAGCGAAAGTCTTCGGACGATATCGCCTGGGGCACGAGCGGCAAAGAGGCGCGCTTCCTCAACAAGCTTCGCAGACTGTTGGGCAAAGCCGACGAAGAAGATCGCAAGCTCATTCTATACATGGCCCAGAAAATGGCCAACCGCTAGTCCCGGGAAGGTCAATTCCCTGGAGTGGCCGTTTAGAATGACGTATCTCACGAGAAGGCCGCGCGAACCCCGCGAAGCGCGGCCTGATTCTGAGAGCGCCCACCAGTTTTTCCCGACGAAGTGCCTCGCGGTGCCAGCCACGATTTTAAATTCCCTCCAAACTCTCCCTAAGTTCCCCTTCACTCCCATTCAATGGTGCCCGGTGGCTTGGAACTGATGTCGTATACCACGCGCGTTACGCCAGGCACCTCATTGACGATGCGAGTGGAGATTCGTTCGAGAACGTCGCCGGGCAAACGTACCCAGTCCGCGGTCATGGCATCTTCGGACTCGACGACGCGTACGGCTATGGTTAGGCCGTAGGTGCGGTAGTCACCCATGACGCCGACGCTGCGCACGGGCAGCAGGACCGCAAAGGCTTGCCAAACTTTCTCGTACAGGCCGGCACGGCGGATTTCGTCGACGACGACGGCGTCGGCCTCGCGCAGAGTTACCAGAGCTTCAGCACTTACTTCGCCAAGTACCCGCACAGCTAGACCGGGGCCGGGAAACGGATGTTTCACTAAAAGCTCGTTGGGAAGGCCGAGATCGCGGCCGATTCGGCGAACCTCGTCTTTGAAAAGATCACGCAAAGGTTCAATGAGCGCGAAGGGCATCTTCTCGGGCAGGCCGCCGACATTGTGATGGGTTTTGATGGTGGCGGAAGGGCCTTTTACGGATACGGATTCGATCACGTCCGGATAGAGAGTGCCCTGTACGAGATAGGCGATTTCGCCATGCGCTTCGTTTTTCTGCAGATCCATGGCTTTGTCGGCGAAGACGGAAATGAACTCAGCGCCGATGAGTTTGCGTTTGCGCTCGGGCTCGTTCACGCCCTTCAGTTGCGCGAGAAAACGCTCGGACGCGTCTACACCGATGACGCGGAGGCCCAAGCGGTCGCGCAACATTTCGAGGGTGTCTTCGAATTCGTTTTTGCGGAGGAGACCGGTGTTGACGAAGACGTTGGTGAGGCGGTCGCCGATGGCGCGATGCACGAGGACGGCGGCGACGGTGGAATCGACCCCACCGCTCAGGGCGCAGATGACGCGTTGATTCCCTACCCTGGTTCGAATGGCCTCGGTGGTTTCTTCGATGAAGGCCGCGCCGCTCCACTTTTTCTCGGCTTTGCAAACGCGAAATAGAAAATTGCGAAGAATTTCGGTGCCGCGATCGGTGTGGCGGACTTCGGGATGAAATTCAACGGCGTAAATCTTGCGGTGGGGATCTTCGACGGCGGCGACAGCGCTTTGCGTGCGGCCGACGGTGCGGAAGCCGGGTGGGAGTCCGACGACGTGATCGCCGTGACTGTTCCAAATGCGCAGCGAATTGGGAAACTCGGCAAAGAGCTCGGATTTGTGGCCGGTGTGTTCGATATTCAGCACGGCGCTGCCGTATTCACGACGCTCGGCCGGTTCCACTTTGCCGCCGAGATGATGGGTGAGCCATTGCATCCCGTAGCAGATTCCCAGGACCGGGATGCCGAGGGCGAGGACATTGAGGTCACACTTGGGGGCTTGCGGGTCGTAGACGGAACTTGGTCCACCGGAGAGGACGATGCCGGAGGGTTCGAGTTTGCGAATTTCGTCTATCGTGGTGGTACAGGGGAGAACGGAAGAGAAGACTTGTTGTTCGCGAATGCGGCGGGCGATTAGTTGGGTGTATTGGCCGCCGAAGTCGAGGACGACCACGCCGCCGAGTTCGGAGTTGGGGCGTTGGTGGTGTTGTTGCATTTGGGTTCCGCTGGACATTGTGCCCCCTTGACGCTCGGTTGCCTATGCTTCAGCCGTAAAAGCGGCGGCAAAACCGCCGCACTCCAAAGAAAGCGAAAAGCTTTCGGCTTCTCCAGCAAAAGCCCGACTATGTTCTTAATCTAAACCCTAAGGTCCATACACCGGGCCTGAGCTACAGCTCGCATCTTTACGCCACGACTAGATTCACCAATTTGTCTGGCACGACGATTTGTTTTACTACGCGCTTGCCGTTTATGTGCTGGGCTACTGCTGGCTCGGCTAGAGCCTTGGGCACTAGGTCGGCTTCGCCGAGGCCGGCGGCTACTTTCAGGCGCGCGCGAACTCTTCCGTTTACTTGCACTACGACTTCTACTTCTTCGTCGCGGGCTAATTCAGGGTCAAAGTCGGGCCAAGCCACGGTCCAGAGACCTTCCTTATGGCCGAACATCTCCCAGACTTCTTCGGCTAGATGCGGAGTCATGGGCGCTAACATCAGGGTCAAGGTTTCGAGGATATGCTTGGCGATTTCTGGGCGTACGCCCTTTTCGAGCGGGGCGTGAATTTCATTGTAAAGATCCATGATCAGGGCGATGGCGGAGTTGAAGTGCCAGCGCGATTCGATGTCCAAGGTGACGCGGCGGAGCGTTTGATGGGTCTTGCGGAGCAGGGTTTTTTCCGAATCTGAGGTTGCCGCTGGTATTCCGCTCTTGACGGCGCGAAGCGGATCGGCGAGGCGGTCGGCCAGACGAAAGACACGGTTGATGAAGCGCCAAGCACCTTCGATGCTTTCTTCGCTCCACTCGAGATCTTTTTCGGGAGGGGCCGCAAACAGCGTGTAGAGGCGCCCGGTATCGGCACCGTACTTTTCGGCCATTTCCATGGCGCCGACGACGTTGCCTCTGGATTTGGACATGGCCACGCCGCCCTTTTGCACCATGCCCTGGGTGAAAAGCCGGCCAATCGGTTCGTTATGCTCGACAAGACCAAGGTCGCGCATGACCTTGCACCAGAAGCGCGAATAGAGCAGGTGCAGGATGGCGTGAGTGATGCCGCCGATGTACTGATCGATGGGAAACCAATAGGCAGCTTTGGCGGGATCGAAGGGAGCCTGGTCGTTCTGCGGGTCGCAGTAGCGGTAGAAATACCAGGAGGAATCGACAAAGGTGTCCATGGTATCGGTTTCGCGACGCGCGGGACCGCCGCACTTCGGACATGTGGCGTTTACAAATTCTGGCGTGGCGGCGAGAGGCGAGCCGCCCTCACCGGTGAGCGGAACATTGTCGGGAAGCAGGACAGGGAGATCCTTATCCGGAACGGGCACAATCCCGTCTTTGGGGCAGTAGACAACCGGGATAGGAGTACCCCAGTAACGCTGGCGCGAGATGCCCCAGTCGCGCAAGCGAAAGATAGTCTCGCGCTGGCCAAAGCCCTCGGCCTGGGCGTGGGCGGACATGGCCAGGATGGCGTCATCGACGGAGAGGCCGTTGAAAGGGCCGGAGTTCACCAGCTTGCCACGCTGGTGCTCGTCGAATGCGACGGTCATTTTCTTTGGGTCGAGCGGCTCGCCATCGACCGGCTGCACTACCACGCGGATCGGTAGACCATACTTGCGGCAGAACTCGAAGTCGCGCTGATCGTGGGCGGGAACGGCCATGATAGCGCCCGTTCCGTATTCCAACAGGACGAAGTTCCCCACCCAAATGGGAAGCTTCTGTTGATCAAAAGGATTGGTGGCGTATCGTCCGGTGAAGAAACCAATTTTTTCGGCGGTGGCGAGATCTTCCGCCTTTACCGAAGCCTGGCGCATTTGAGCCAGCATGGCTTCGGCATCTTTTTGCTGCGGCGAGCCGGCAATGAGACTTTGCACCAGTGGATGCGTCGGCGCGAGGATGATGGCGGTGGCTCCGTAGATGGTGTCAATGCGGGTGGTGAAAATTTCGATGGGCTCTATACCGGCAACATCGGCAACCGGAAATTTCACACGTGCGCCGATGGATTTGCCGATCCAGTTGCGCTGCATAGTGATGACGCGCTCAGGCCAGCTACCTTCGAGTTCTTTCAGGTCATCGAGTAACTGCTCGGAGTAATGAGTGGTCTTCAGGAACCACTGCTCGATTTCGCGGGTTTCTACGAGGGTATCTTCATGTCGCCAGCAGTAGCCCCCGTTTACAACTTGCTCGTTGGCCAGAACGGTGCAGCACTTGGGGCACCAGTTGACGCGACTTTTTTTGCGATAGGCGAGACCCCGTTCAAACATGCGCAGGAAAAACCACTGGTTCCAGCGATAGTATTCGGGTTCGCAGGTGGAGATTTCGCGCCGCCAGTCGTAGCTGAAGCCGAAGCGGCGCAGGACTTTCTGAAATTCAGCGATGTTGTCATTCGTCCAAATGCGCGGATGTGTTTTGTTTTGAATGGCAGCGTTTTCGGCGGGCAGGCCGAAAGCGTCCCAGCCCATGGGATGCAGCACGTTGAACCCGCGCATGCGTTTTACACGGGCCACCACGTCGCCGATGGTGTAATTGCGCATGTGGCCCATGTGCATGGTGCCGGAGGGATAGGGCAGCATCTCGAGGACGTAGTATTTGGGTTTGGCGCGATCTGCTTCGGTGTCGAAGACGCGCGCTTCGGCCCAGCGCGTCTGCCATTTGGCCTCGATTTGTTGTGGGTTGTAGTCGGCCACGCCTGGCTACCCCTTTTTGCGTTTTGCTGGCTTCGCGGACGACTTCTTCTTGGAGGCCGTCGTAAGCCCGCTTCGGAAAGCGGGCGCTACGGTTGCACGCATCCTGCGGCTTGCTGCTTGGGTTGATTTGACTTGCTGCGCCACTTTCTTTTTTGCGGCGGCGGTTAGCATCGAAAAACCCTTTTCGGGAGTGGGGGCTTGATCTCTCAAGCCGGCGAATTCCCAGAGGGCGGCTACGTTGCGGCGGTCGTCGCCAGGATCGTCGATAGGGGTTTCAGCGAGGAACGCGCGGCCGAGCAGACCTTCGGGAGCGGCGGAGCTGAGACGCGGGTGCATGAGAATGCGTCGAAAGGCCTCGGCACCGATTTTGCCTTTGCCGATGTGTTCGTGGCGATCGACGCGGCCGCCGAGTGGAATTTTGGAGTCGTTGGCGTGGAAGACGGGGACGTGTTCGAGGCCGATGGCATGGTCGATCAGTTCGAGAGTGGAGGCCAGGCCGCCTTCGCTCTTGATGTCGTAGCCCGCGGCGAACAGGTGCGCGGTATCGAGGCACGCGCCGACGTATAGGTTGCGCAGGGCGTAGAGCATCTCGCCAAGTTCTTCCAGGCGCGCGCCGAGGGCGGTGCCCATGCCAGCGGTGTTTTCCAGCAGAATGCGCAGCGAGGTGGGCGGCAGGTTCTTGGCAGCCTGCTTGATGGATTCAACGGCGAGACGGGCGGCCTGGTCGGGCTTGCAGTCGCCGCACGCGCCGGGGTGGACCACCACGAAATCGGCGCCGAGGGCGACGCCGCGAACGAGTTCATCGTGAAAGGCTTGGATCGAACGGGTGCGCAGCATAGGCTGCTGGGCGGCGAGATTGATCAGATAGTTGGCGTGGATGACCAGCGGGCCGAGGCCGAGGGCTTCGCGGCGGGCGCGAAAAGCGCCGCCGTCCACTTCGGTGATGCGCGCGGGGCCGCCAGCCCACATGCGGGGGTTGGCTGAGAAAATTTGCAGAGCGTTGCAGCCGAGCTTGTGGGCGGATTCGAGCGCGTTTAGATGGCCGCCGGCGATGGAGGTGTGAATACCGATGCGCAGCGTGCCGTCCATCCAGTTCGGTGGGGCGGGTTCGGGCTCAGGTTCGGGGCGATATTCGTCTTCCGGATCGAATTCGATGACGTTGGTGAGGGGTAGTTCAGGCATTCCCAATGAGAAATTCTGCTCCTGTTAAACTCACTATTCTAGCATAGGCGGGAAATAGGGGTGGTTTTGCGCATTCTGGGCGCGAAAATCCTCAGGTCCAAACGGCGGACCTGAGCTACAGGTCTCCTCGCTGACTCGGGGTACAGGCTTGACACCGCGAAAAGCGGCGGCCCTTCGCGGCTCAGGGTAAACGAGACCGCCCACTCCAAGGTTTGCTGCGGTGGTTGGCTTCGCTTACAGTAGAGGTTTAGCGGACCAGATTAGGAGTTGCTGAATGCTGGTGGTGATGCAGTCTCATGCTTCGGAGGAACAGGTGCGCGCAGTGTGCCAGCGCATCGAGAGCCTGGGACTGAAGGCGCATCCGATTCCGGGGACGATTCGGACGGCGATTGGAATCACGGGAAACAGAGGCGCGGTCGATCTGGGCGTGCTGGAATCGATGCCCGGGGTGATCGAGTGCATTCCGGTCAGCAAGCCTTACAAATTGGTAAGCCGCGACGCTAAGGAAGAGGATAGCGTATTGCGGATTCCGACACCGTCGGGTGATGTGATTGTCGGCGGAGAGAAGGTGGCGCTGGTGGCGGGCCCCTGCGCGGTGGAAAGTGAAGAGCAGGCATTTGCCATTGCGGAGCGAGTGGCTAAGAGCGGGGTGCGGCTGTTTCGCGGCGGGGCGTACAAGCCGCGCACTTCCCCGTACAGCTTTCAGGGGCTGGGGGAGCCGGGGCTGAAGATTCTGGCGAAGGTGCGGCAGAAATTCGGATTTGGGATTATCACCGAGGCGATCGACAACGAAAGCCTGGATTTGGTCGAAGAATATGCCGACGTGATCCAGATTGGCGCGCGGAACATGCAGAATTTTTCGCTGTTGAAACGCGCCGGACGGGCGAAGAAGCCGGTGCTGCTGAAGCGCGGAATGTCCGCGACGCTGGACGAATTCTTGATGGCGGCGGAGTATGTGCTGTCGGAAGGAAATTACAACGTGATGTTGTGCGAGCGCGGGGTGCGCACGTTTGCGGACCATTCGCGGAATACGTTGGACTTGACGATCGTGCCGGCGGTGAAAAAGCGCAGTCACTTGCCGATTTTGGTCGATCCATCGCATGGGACCGGGAAACGCCATAAAGTATTGCCGCTTTCGCGGGCGGCGATTGCGGTAGGGGCGGATGGATTGCTGGTGGAGGTGCATCACGAGCCGGATAAGGCGCTGTCCGACGGGATGCAGTCGATTTTGCCGGAAGAATTCGCGGAGCTTACCGAAGAAGTGCGGCAGATTGCGGCGGTGCTGCACCGGCAAGTGAATTGATTTCTGCACGATGTGCTTGTGGATAGCGTCAAGCCCTCAGCGGCTAAAGCTGATCGGATTTCGTTTATGACCTGGCGGCACGGCTAAAGCCGTGACGAAATAAGCTGACTTGAAGAATCCATTGCGCAATGTACGGGTGGTGCTGCTGACGGCCGTGCTGCTGGTGGGCGCGGCGATTTTGCTGCTGCGCGAGCAACGGGCGTCGTTCTTGCGGCCGGGATTGCGTCTTAACGCGTACGTGAGCACAGCGGACGGGAGCGTGGCGGTGGTGGATTTGGTGCGACTGCGCGCGGTGGCACGGGTTGCCGTTGGAGCGGGGCTTTCGGGAATGCGCGAGCATCCGACGCGCGCGGAGGTGTGGGGCGTCAGTTCGCAGGGCGGGTATGCGTGGGTGCTGAATGCGCGGGTGAATCAAGTGACGGCGCGGGTTCCGGTGGGGGCGATGCCCTTTGCACTGGATTTCTCTCCCGATGGCGCGCGGGTGTACGCGGCTGCGTCGAAAAGCGATTCCGTAGTGGCGATTGATTGCCAGACACATGGGTTAGTTGCGACGGGACGCACGGGGCGCGAGCCCGTGCTGGCGCGGGCGACTCCCGACGGGAAGAGCGTGCTGGTGGTGAACCGGCGGGACGGGTCGCTGGGCATTCATGACGCCGCAACGCTGGTGCAGCGCGGAAGCGTGCCGGTGGTGGCGCAACCGGAGGACGTCGCGGTGCTGAGCGATAGCTCGCTGGCGTTTGTGTTGAGCCGGACGGAGGAGAAATTGTCGGTGGTGGATTTGCGGCGAGGCGTGCTGCTGACGAACTTGCAGCTGGCGGGAAGGCCGTCGGAGATGTTGCTCAAGCCGGATGGCGGCGAACTCTACGTAATTTCTCCGGAGGCGCACGGGCTGCAGGTGATCAATACGTGGACGCACGAGGTCGGCGATTATGTGCTGCTGGGGTCGGCTCCGACGCATGGCGTGCTGTTGCCGGATGCCAGCGAGATGTTTGTGACCGATACGGCGGCCGGGCGCGTCGCGCCGGTGGACATTTACAATCGTCGGGTGGGGCGGCCGATCTCCGCGGGGCAAGCGCCGGAGGCTTTGCGCTTCGATTCGAACGATCCGGACGTGAAGCCGAACCTGCTGTTGGTGGTGAACCAGGGGTCGGGGGATTTGTCGGTGATCGGTCTGCGCGCCGGGAGTCAGAGCTTGCTGACCATGATACCGGTGGGATCGCAGCCGGGTGATCTGGCGGTGAAGATGTTCTGAGTTTGGCGGTGAAGACTGCAAATGCGTTGACGGCACCGCATGCTATGCCGCTACACAGAATTCCCTCCTGGCAGCGGCTCAGGAAAAATTAGCTTAGTCTTCCAGCGGCCAGGAATGCTGCTCGTCGCCGAGCGGGATTTCCAGGAAGCCTTCGGCGGGGAGAACGTCGACCGGCAATCCGCCGTGCCAGAGGGCAACACCGAGGCGCAGCGTCTTCTGCCCTTTCCGATTGATTTCGTCGCGATTCACGGAAACTTCCAGGATTCGTTCGAAGGCGGCCTGCGCAATGTCCTTTGGGTTGAGCAGGCACACTCGGCCCTTTTCCACCGCGAATTCCCTGAGGCGACCGCGGGCGAGCTTGACCATCACCGTTACTTCCTCGGCGGCTCCGATGGTCACGCGAAATTCCGGATCTTCGAGTTCGGCGAGGGCTTCGGGGAACAAATCAACGCGCACGCTGAAGCGATCCTCTTCGAAGCCATAGCGCAGCTCGCGTAAGTGAAAGATGCGGCCGTGCATGGAACCGCCGCGGCGTTCGGGAGAGTAAAGTCCGGAGCCGAGCCATTCGAAATAGGAAGTGTCGCGGCCGTCGACCTTGATGGTGATGAAACCGGTGGGTGAAACTTGCAAGGCATGCTCAGGCTTGCGCTTGATGGGCTTGCCGAGTTCTTCCGGGGCAACCTGGGCTAGAGCGATATACACGCCGGTGAGGTGTTTGCGATAGAGTGCGTCGAACTCGGCGTCGTTGGCGGTGCTATGTTCCGGACCGAACCACCAGCACCAGTCGCTGCCCTCCGCGGCCAAGAGTGATTCGTACGCTTGCTTGAGGGCGGTTTCGGTGGGCGCATCGGAGCGATCTTGCTTGCGCGCTTCGGCGGCTCGCGCATAGGCCTGGCGGGCGTCCCAGAGCAATTCCCACGCAGCTACGTCTTCGTCGTGGCCGATCCAGACATCGAAATTTGCATTGATCCACGAAGCGGGGAAAATCCCGTTGACGGACGGCCTGTCTTTGGAAGCGGCGATGGCTTCGCTGGCAGTCAGCGCGCGAAAGTCCTGATCCTTTTCAATGCGATTGTAAAACTCTCGCAGAAATTCGCGGCCGTTCCCGGGGTAATACTCCCAGGCATTTTCGCCATCGAGGAAAAGGCAGACGGTCAGCTGCTGCTGACCGGGCACCCGTTCGCCGAGAAAACGCAGGCGGCCATGCAAATCTGCCGCGGCAGCTTTGCCATCCATACGGCTGTAAACGAAACCGATCAGATCCGACAGATGATGATCGCGGAACAGGCCAGCGATGGAACTCTCACCCAATCCCACGTGGTACGGTTTGTACAGGCGTTCCGAATTGGCCGGCAGACCTGAAGTATCCCGGAAAAATCCGATATTCAGGCTGCGGCCAAGAACCCCTTCATCCGTGCCGAACCACCGAAAGCCCTCCTCCATGGCGATGGTGAGAGCTTGATCGGAAACGGAGCCTTCCGAAGGCCACAGGCCGGCGGGCTTGGCGCCGAAAACGCGTTGGTGATAATCGCAGGCGCGCCGTAATTGCTCGCGCGCGTCGTCCGGCTGACGAAACGCGCGGCGAGGCAACGGCGTCCCCGGATTGGCCACGCGCGCAATGTCGGAGTCGCAGAGTAGCGGCAAAATGGGATGATAAAACGGAGTGGTGCTGATCTCGATCTGCCCGCGCTGTGCGGCTTCGCGATATGCTGGGAGTACGAGGCCGAGGAATTCCAGCTGTTTGGCTTTCAGCGCGGATTTATCACGTTCGGTATAATCTTTGCCCTTGCTGGCCAGCCGGCTGACCACTTCGTCTTTCGCGAGCCAAATTTCGTCCATCCAGGCAAGCTGCGATAGTACCTGCAAGTCGCGCCAGTCGCGCGGCGTGAAGGTCACCTGGGCCTGCGCGCCGCCGGCCGGCCGCGACCACTCGAACAGCTCCACAAAGCGGGGCCAGCGCGACATCAATCGTTCATGGTTGAGTTGAAAAGCGCGAGCCAGGATCTCTGCCTTATCTTCGCGGGTAAGCTGGTCGGAAGGCTTAAAGGCCAGCATGAACCACGGCTCACTGAATTCGCCGCTGGCATACTCTTCAAGTTGCATGCCTAGGGCGGGTACGACATTGAATGTGGCGTGGAAAGCGGGCACTTCCCCAAGCACTTTGACCATGCCCCAGTAGTCTTTCAGGGCATGCAATCGCGTCCACGGCAAAACATACTGCCCGGTTTCGGGGTCGCGATATTGCGGCTGGTGCATGTGCCACAAAACCACCAAGTTGACGCGATTCATTGGCTGCGTCCCTCCCGATGCGAATCGACGCTCGTGCTACACTCAGCATTCTTGACATGCGCATCCTGGACCGCTACATCGTCCGCGAAGTTTTCCGTCATGCGTTCCTTGGACTCGTGGTTTTCACGTTTGTTTTCTTCGTACCGCAACTCGTACGTCTGATGGCTTTGTTCGTCCGGCACAGCGGTTCGGGCAGCCAAATCCTGAAGCTCTTTCTATGCATCTTTCCCGGCGTATTCACCTTTACCATTCCTATGGCCGTGCTCATCGGAGTGCTGCTGGGGCTGGGCCGCATGTCGGCGGACAGCGAAATCATCGCGCTAACCGCGCTGGGCATAGGCCGCCGGCGCATCTTGCTGCCGGTTGGCGTATTGGCGCTCACCGGCACAGTGGCGACCATGCTGATGACTCTGTGGCTCGGCCCGGTGGCGCTGCGCACCTTTCGCTGGCTGGAGACCGACCTGCTCACGTCGCAAGTCAGCTTCCAGGTACAACCTCGCGTGTTCGATGAACGCTTTCCACGACTCGTGCTGTACATCAATGACGTTTCAGCCAGCGGCACGCAATGGCACGGCGTGTTTCTCGCGGAAGCCGGTGGAGAGAACGGCTCGCGGGTGACCCTGGCGGAGAATGCGATTGTAATTGCCGAGCCGAAGCAGGGCAAGCTGGAGCTGCATCTGCAGGGCGGCAGCACCCACGAATTCGACCGTAGCGATCCCGATCATTATTCGGTAACTGGGTTTGGACAGAGTGATTGGCCCATCGAGGTTAGCGGATTGGTGCCCCCTCACCCGCGGCAACTCAGCAATCCGGAGCGGTCGTTGGGCGAATTAGCGCGCGACGATACGCCGGGCTGGCGGGAAGCGCGGGTCGAGATGTACCGCCGCTTTGCGTTCCCGGCAGCGTGCTTGGCTTTTGCGCTGATTGCCGTGCCGCTAGGCGCGCAACCGCGACGCGGCGGGCGCGCGGCAGGGTCGCTGATAGCGGTCGTGCTCATCGCCTCGTACTATTTGCTGTTAATCATGGGCGCCGGCCTGGCGCGCCAGGGAACGGTTGCGCCGTCCGTCGGAATGTGGATTGCCGACGCCGTATTGGTATTGGCAGGCTTGGCGCTGCTTCCACGCATGGAACAATTCCGCGGGGAGAGCAGATGGTTCAAGCCGTTTGGCCGCTTCAGAACTTGGATGCGTTTCATTCGGGTGCGCACAGCGCATGTTAGAGCTGCGGCCGCACGCATCACCAACGGCAGCCGCACACACCGGGAAGTTGACACTTCTTCCGGTGGAAGTCTGCCCCTGCTGATGGATTTGTATCTGCTGCGCCGGTTTCTCGGTTATTTCGCGATACTCATGCTGGTATTCGTCTTTTTGTTTGAGGCATTCACTTTCTTTGAGCTGCTCGACGACATTGCTCGCCATCGCATCGCGTTTGTCGTGGTGATGGATTACTTCTGGTACCTGACTCCCTACTTGCTCTATCAGCTCGGGCCACTTGCGGCGCTGGTGGCGATTCTTGCGACGCTGGGCATCATGAGCAAGAATAATGAGATCGTCGCTTGCAAGGCCAGCGGAATAAGTCTCTATCGCCTCGCGGTGCCGCTGTTGTTCGCGGGACTGGCCCTGGCAGGCAGCATGATCGTGCTGGACGATACCTTCCTGCCTTACGCCAACCAGCGGCAGGACGCCTTGCGCAATCAAATCAAAGGCCGCCCCCCGCAGACCTATAAACAACCGGAACGCTGGATATTTGGGCAAAATTCAAAAATCTACAATTACGATTTGTTTGATCCGGCGCAGAACCTTTTTGGCGGCCTAACTGTGCTGGAGATCGATCCGGCAACGTTCGAGGTTCGTCGCCGCGTGTTCGCCGCTCGCGCGCAGTGGTCGGAAACGCAAAAGCTTTGGGTGCTGGAATCCGGATGGGTACGGGAATTCTCCGGCGGCACGATTGTCCGCTACGAGCACTTCAACGTAAAGGATTTGCCCGAGCTTACCGAGCGGCCCAGTTACTTTAATCGCGAAGTGCTGCCAGCCATCCAGATGAGTTGGCCGCAGTTGCACCGCTACATCGATGAAATGCGCCGCGCAGGGTTCGACGTTTCCGCTCTGACCGTGCAATGGCACCGCAAGCTGGCTTTCCCGCTGATCGCGCCGGTCAGCATGTTGCTGGCATTTCCGTTCGCGTTTTTAGTGGGCACTCGCGGGGCCATAACTGGGGTGGCGATCGGCCTAGGCATTGGAATGATCTATTGGCTAGGAGCAGAGCTGTTAGCCGCCATGGGCGGCGTCGGCCAGCTTCCTCCGCTGCTGGCCGGCTGGTCGCCCGACATCGTCTTCTTTTTCCTCGGCTTGTACTTCTTCTTCAGGATGCCAACTTGATTGGAAATTAAAGTATTACTTTCGCTTTGACTTGGAGGCCTTTTTGTCTTCGATCACGGCTTGGGCTGCAGCGAGCCGCGAGATCGGCACGCGGAATGGAGATGCACTAACGTAATCCATGCCGATCGCGTGACAGAACTTCACGCTGTCCGCGTCGCCTCCGTGCTCTCCGCAAATGCCCACTTTGAGTTTGGCGCGCGTTTTTCTCCCGCGCTCGATGCCCCATCGCATCAGCATACCCACACCCTTGGTATCCAGCGATTGAAAAGGATCGGCGGCAAACACCGCGGCCTTCTTCTCGTCCACATAGTCCGGAAGGAACCGGCCCGCATCATCACGGGACAGGCCCATCGTAGTTTGCGTGAGGTCGTTGGTGCCAAACGAGAAAAAGTCTGCGACTTCGGCGATCTCGTCGGCGAGCAAAGCAGCGCGCGGCAATTCGATCATGGTCCCAACAAGGTAGGGCAGCTTGACGCCGGCCTTCTTGATGAGGTCATCGGCAACACGTCGCGTCGCTTGCTCCAGGATCGACAACTCCTTGCGATCCAGGGTAAGCGGAATCATGATCTCAGGTAATACTTTAACTCCGCGCTTCTGGCATTCGATGGCCGCCTCGATGATGGCGCGCACCTGCATCTCGAGAATTTCCGGATAGGTGATGCACAAGCGGCAGCCGCGATGGCCCAACATTGGATTGGCTTCATGTAATTGTTCAACGCGACGCGCCACTTTATCAACGTCGAGATTGAGTTCTCTGGCCAGTTCCTCTTGTTTGGCGCGCTCGTGAGGAACGAATTCATGTAGCGGCGGATCAATCAAACGGATGGTCACAGGAAAGTCGTCCATGGCTTTGAAGATGCCGATGAAGTCGCGTCGCTGGAACGGCAGCAACTTGTCGAGCGCCACCACGCGTGCCTCTTTCGTGTCCGCCAAGATCATTTCCTGAATGGCGCGCTGGCGCTCGTGGCTGCGTTCCGGCTGCTCAAAATCGGTGAAGAACATGTGCTCTGTGCGGCACAGTCCAATGCCCTCCGCGCCGAACTCGCGCGCTTTGCGCGAATCCTGCGGCGTGTCCGCATTGGTGCGCACGCCGAGGCGCCGCGTCTGATCCACC